>Ga0114959_10001674_pt1 | contig 19031 bp, 12 predicted proteins | sample C_130625_EF_Meta_FD_87317 | JGI IMG/M metagenome (GOLD analysis project Ga0114959, IMG submission 87317) | Freshwater microbial communities from Lake Croche, Canada to study carbon cycling - C_130625_EF_MetaG | ecosystem: Environmental > Aquatic > Freshwater > Lake | place: Lake Croche, Canada... | reverse complement strand
TTTTAATTTCAAAAATATAAAAAATTTTTTTAATTTTTCAAAATCTAATGTCAAACCTTCTACATTATTTGGATTAATAAATCTTCTGAAACCGTTATTGAAAAATACAAAATAAACAAAGTTTTGTTCTACATGAGTAAGTTCGTGGTCACTTTTTTTTGTTAAAAAAAATGGTAAAAATACAAATCGTTCAATTTCAAGTTTTTTTTCTTCTGTATCTGGACCAATCTGCAAGTTTCTAAACCAAATAGGCAATTTTCTCTCTGCCCCTTGTTCTCTAATATAAGAATCTAACTTGGGTAAAAAATCATATTCTCCTGAAAAGCTTAACTCTCCTCTAGGGCCTCCAAAATGGCTTTGAAGAAATTCAGGAGAGTTTAAATAAAAGTCACACAAAAAATTCGCAAGGCTATCTTCGTTTTCTAAAATCTGTTCAGTAGTTGCATTTAAACCTTGTATGAATTGAACAATGCCATTTACGAATCCTGTTTCACTTCTTTCTGAATAAAAATTTAAAAAACCTCCAGGAGTTGCCATATTCGAACTAAAATAACACTATAATAAAATATATTATTTTCAATTACTAATTAAAAGTAAATCAAAATATACCAATAATATGCCAAGACTTACAATAGAAGAAATAGACGAAACAGAAACAGAAACAAACATAATGTCCAAAAACCCAACACCTACTGTTTGTCTTAATATGATTGTAAAGAACGAATCCAAGATCATCAAAGACAAACTAGAAAAACTATGTAAAAAAGTCAGATTTGATTATTGGGTTATTTCCGACACTGGGTCTACTGATAATACAATCCAGATTATCAAGGATTTTTTCCAAGAACTAGGTATCCCAGGAGAGCTCTTTGAAGATCCTTGGCAAAATTTCGGATATAATCGCACTCAGGCAATCAATGAAGCATTTCAAAAAACCGATTACCTTTTCATATTTGACGCAGACGACGAGATTATTGGTGATTTCCAGTTCCCACCTGACTTTGGAAAATACGACTCATATAACGTGTATTTCGGGAGCGAGAATTTCAAATATTTGCGACGTTCTATTGTGAATAACCGCAAAAAATGGAGATACGTGGGTGTCTTACACGAGGTTATTTCAGAAGTGGATAAGGGTCAAACCAGTTCAACTATTGAAGGCAATTACTATTTTGAATCAGGACGTTCCAGTTCCAGAAACGAAAACCCAAATAAATATTATGATGATGCTCAGATCTTAGAGAAGGCGTTCCAAACCGAACTGGATGATCCAAATGGTGAAATAGGTCTGGCACATAGATATGCCTTTTATTGTGCGCAAAGTTACAAAGATGCTGGCCAAAAATATGTGGATAAAGCAATTGAATGGTATAAGAAAGTACTTACGCTTAACAACTGGGCACAAGAGAAATATATTTCGTGTCTAACCCTAGGTGATCTTTATAAATCCAAGAGTGATTATGAAAATGCCTTATATTATTGGTTGAAAACGATTGAATATGACCAAGAGAGAATAGAAGGAGTAGTAAGCGCGACTGAAGAATACAGAAACCAAGGTTGTAACCTATTGGTCAACACAATATATCATAAATACCGTAATTATAAGAAGGATTTTTCAGACAAGCTCTTTTTGCATAAGGATAAATACAATGACAACTTAGAATACCAAAATTGCATTTGCGCATATTATGTAAACGACCACGAAAGTGGATATGAATCGTGTAAACGCATTATAATTAACCGTTTATTAAATTTGAATATTGTGAGATCGGCATTTGCAAATATGGGATTTTATTTAGAGCAATTGAAAAAAGATCTAGATACTTTACAACTCTTTTATAAGGTTCAGGATTTATTAGCTGATATCAAAAAATCAAATCTTTCAAATGATGATGGTTTCTTCAAAATATGGCAAATTTTATTTGAAAAAAATATGCATCATTTTATCCAATATCCAGAACCGACTATTATCAATTCCATTCCGCCAAATTCTGAAAAACCAACAATATTTCTCTCTTTCACAACGTGTAAGAGAGTAGATTTGTTCAGAAAAACGGTTAACTCTATTTTGAATCAATGGACTGACTATAATAAAGTGGATTACTGGTTTTGCGTGGACGATAATTCAAGTTCTGAAGATCGTTTAGAAATGGTGAAATCATATTCCTGGATAGATTATTATTTCAAGACCCCTGAGAAAAAAGGTCACAGAGAAAGTATGAATATTATTTGGAAAAAGTTAGATGAGCTCAAACCCAAATATTGGATTCATATGGAAGACGATTTCTTGTTTCATGATAAGATGCCCTATGTTGAAAATGCTATCAAGGGTCTAAAAATTCTGGAGCCATATAATGTTAAACAGCTCTTATTCAATGTTAATTATTGCGAAACAATTGATTCTTATAATGTCAAAGGGGATGAACAAATTTCTGGTGATCCGAAATATTCAGTACACGTGCATAAAGAAGGGACTTATCACTATGTGAATAATCATTATTGGCCACATTATAGTTTCAGACCGTCACTTATAGATGTTAGTACAATTTTGTCCCTAGGAGATTTTGATTCAGAGAATCAATTTTTTGAGATGGATTATGCGGATAAATGGGCAAAAGCTGGTTTCAAAAGCGGGTTCTTTAATAGGATTACTTGCAGACATATTGGCCGGTTGACATCAGAACGCGGAGATAATAGTCAGATCAATGCATATTATCTGAACGACGAGTCCCAGTTTTATAGTGGTGAGATTAATGTTAGAAAGGAAGCTGGTTTGCCATTTAAAGTGGCTGAAATGAAAAATTATATGCCAGTACCTTCTCTCAAGACAAATATCAAGGTAGTAAATTTGTTGAAGAGAGAAGACCGAAAAGCAACAATGACAGAAATTCTTAGTAATCAAGATTTTGAAGAAGATGACTATGAGTTTGTTGAAGCAGTAGATGGGTCAACATTAGAACCGAGTGAAGATTTGAAAAAACTCTTTAAAGGCAATGATTTCGGTAGTAGATGTGGGTTTATTGGTTGTGCACTTACACATTTGATGTTATGGAAACATTTGATCAACGATGAAGATAATGATTATTATGTTATTTTAGAAGATGATGCTGAGTTATGCACAGATTTTAAAGAGAAACTAAGATTTATGGAAAATAAATGTATTAATAGTGATGTCATCTTTTTTGGTTATCATATGTTTGATAAAGAGAGAAAGAATCTGGTAAATCTATACAATTATGAAGAAGTATCAGATCAAACTAGTTTGCACCCTCTTGATAGGAATCTCTACATTGGCGGCACATTTTGCTATTCTGTCAACAAAGCTGGCGCAAAAGCAATGATAGATTATATTGAAAAGAATAACATCAAACACGGGATTGATTATGTTATGAAGATCAATAATTCTTTAATGGCTTTTGAATCAAGACCTCATTTGGCTTTCTCTGACTGGAATGAAAATGGTAAAAAAATAGATAGTGATATTCAAAATAGTTTTGATGCACTTGACTTATCTAGCCAAAAATATTGTGGAAATCTTAAAATATTTTATCATATTAGTTGCATTAATAATTGGAAGGAAATAGTAGAATCTCAATTAACTAGAATAAAAACGTCTGGATTATATGATAAAGTTAAAAATATTTATTGTTTTTTGGTAGATCCTACTTCAAATGTAGAATATGAAACTAATGTTGAATACATAGAAAAATACGGGGAAAAAATCAAGGTCCTTTTGGTTGAAAAATCTGGAAACGAAATAATAACGCTTTCAAACATCAAAAAATATATTGAATATAATGACAGATTTTTATATATTCATTCAAAAGGCGTTACAAGATGCAACGAACCATATTATAAAAATGTAGAAGACTGGAGAAAATTAATGGAGTTCTTCTTGATTGATAATTATCAAAAATGCATTGAAGAATTGAATAACTATGACGCTATAGGAATCAATTATGTAAATACTCCTAAGCATTTTAGTGGTAACTTTTGGTGGACAAATTTTTGTTACTATAAAAAACTAAATGATATTATAGAAAATGAGGAAACCCATATATTTAGTGGTAATCCAAAATATATTTCATTATTTCAAAGTGGGTTAGAAGGTTATGGTCATTATAATAACCAATATCCTGAAACTATGTATAATAATATAAGTTTTTCCAATAAAAAACTAAATCTTGAAAACGATTTTGTATTTGTAAAGGGTAAAGATCAGATCAATAATGATATTTATGGGCGTAAATCAAGGGATGAATGTATAGAATTTTGTATTAATGATTCTAGTTGTATAGCATTCAATACATTAGGTTTCTTGAAGAATAAAATCACTAAATTAACAACGTCACCTTACTTTGGAGTAAATGACGGAATTTATATAAAAAAAGATGCTTATGAAGAATTTATAAAAAATAGCCAGAAGTTACTAGCCTCCAATAATGATATCTCTAGAAAACAGCCAAAGAGAGAAGGTAAAATCAGAGTCAAAATGATGTGTGATTGGTGTAGTTCTGAACAGTTGTGTGAGAACTACAAGAAAATGTGTAAGGATCCAGAGAATTATTGCTGGGATAATCTACAAATCACTTGGGAAGAAGAAGACATTGATTATTATGTTCTTATCAATCGTCCGCTTTATGGAGTAGGCGAATATTATGATCCTGAGAAAACAATTGTCTTCCAAATGGAACCATGGGTTTATAACGATGCCAAACCTTGGGGTGTCAAAACGTGGGGTGAGTGGGCTAGTCCAGATCCAGCAAAATTCCTTCACGTAAATGCTCACAAAAAATATTTGAATAATGTTGAATGGCACTTGGACCAACCACTGGTAGAAATACAAAAACCAATTAAAACAACAAAAATGGATAAAATATCCGCAATATGTAGTAGTAAGAATTATGATGAGGGGCAAATGCTAAGAAACCAGTTTATTGGTTATATTTCCGAACAAGAAAAAGAAGAGCAGACGCGATGCATAATAGATGTCTATGGTAAGTTCAATTATCATCATTTTGCCTGTTATAAGGGACCATTAGAACACGATAATAAATATAATGGAATGCATCAATACAAGTACCATTTAGCTTGTGAAAACAATGCAGAACCTGGATATGCAACGGAGAAAATATGGGATGCCATTTTATGTGAGACCTTGTGCTTTTATTGGGGGTGCCCGAACTTGGAGCAAAGTATTGATGCAGAGGCATTTGTTCGTCTGGATTTAAATGATAAAGAAGGATCTTTGAAGATTATTCAACAAGCCATTAGTGAAGATTGGTGGTCACAGCGTATTCATATTGTAAGAAAAATGAAGACCAAGATCTTGGAAGAACTGGCTTTCTTTCCAAATTTACAAAAGATTTTGGACTCTAAGAGAGAAGTCATACAAATATAAATAATATTTGAACAAATGAATTTATTATTTCAAATATTATTTCCTGGTTTTCTTATGCATTCTTCTTTTATTGTGCCTCACAGTTTTCTTATTTTTTCTATGGCGTTTTGTTTTCTTTGCCTTTTTCAAGTTCTTACCATTTTTCTTTTTATTTTTAAGCTTTTTGGTTTGTTTTCTTCTTTTTAAATTACCACCCCAACCAAAACCCCAACCTTTTGTTCTTGAAGCAACAAAACCTGGAACTGGAATTCCAAAATATGTGTTACTTTTTTGTTCTGGAATTTGCGGTTGATCTTCTATAGGTTGTTGTATAGGTTGTTGTATAGGTTGTTGTATAGGTTGTTGTATAGGTTGTTGTATAGGTTGTTGTATAGGTTGTTGTCCTTGTAAATAAGATGGAATTTGTTTCCTAAGAAAACCGATCCCTTTAGCAGCACTACTCAATCCTGTATTAGCTAATCCATAAGCATATGCAGATCCTCTACTACCTAATCCGGAAGCTTGTTCAAATCTTGAAGGCGGTTGACCGTTTGGTGCAATATCACATCCAATATAAGGACAATGTCTAGTTTGATCAATTATTTGTTGTAAGTCAACAAGACGTTGTCTTGGTTCAAAACCAAATTCATCTTTTAATGGAATTCTGAATTCAGTATCTTGCAATCCTCCAAGTATAGTAGAAAACACTTGAGTTGTCATTAATAAGTCTTCTTTAATATTACCCTGTCCTTGTTGTGGTGTCACTAAATCTAAATAAAAAAATGCAGCAGATATATTAGTATTATCCAGAGTTGGACATACAATAATTCTACAAAGAATGCCATTAGGCTGTAAAGGAGCATTTAATGTACCTTCGGATACAGGTGCAGATTCTTGTGTTATTGCAGATTCTGGTGTTGCAGATTCTCTTGGTTCAACATCTAAAACAGTATTAGATATTTTTTCCATAAGCTGACCTTGTCCTTGTTTAGAAATTGCTTGTGCATTTTCAATAAATTTAGCGAAAGATTTTCTTCCGTCAGAAATAACAATCCCCAAATAATTTAAATGTGGTCTCGCAACGTATGCAAAAAATGTTTGTGCTAATTGCATGATTTCGCCATTAGTTAGATAATTTCTTAAACCTGATATCATTTCAGAAAGTAGTCCTGCTCCAGAGCTAACTGCTGTAGTAAGTTTATCAATTATTGTCTCATCTTGACTCGTACATAAATGAGGCGCTTCTCTTTTACATTTTCTAACAACAAGACGACGATCACTTGATCCAGAACAAGGATGTACATAATATTGAGATTTATAAGGCATCCCTGTAATAATATCTCCATCTGTGACAAGTCTAATATAATAAATCAATTTGACCGCTACGTAATCACAAAATTTGGATGCAGCATATTGATCCATACATCTTGGCGCACCAACACTAATGCATATCATTTTTTGGTTTATTAAATTATAATTTCCTTGTTGATAATATTCACTTCTACTTTTGGCATCTTGCCATAAAAAGGCAAAAACAGTGGCCAACGCACCTCCCAAACTATGTCCTGTTGTAAAAATGGTCACATTTTCTCTGCCACCCAAAAAATCAGTTACCAAATAATGGATTGCTTCAATAATAGTATGGATTACTTCAGCCACTACTGTTATCATTCCTTTCAAGAACTTTTCTTGACTAGAATAACACATTTGACTCGGTAGGCCACTATCAGTATTCATATAAACATTCGTTGATTTTCTATTTGAAGTTCCTGTAAATAAAACAAAGATCAAATTTGGTGTAAATCTATTTGCGATTATTGTAATGTTGCCATAATTGGATGTTTCAATCACAATGGTTTTCAAAACTGGTAGATTTTCTGGATTTTGTTGAGGCATTATTAGACTAGAAGGATCATACTCAGGTGATTTGGCTTCCGAAAATAATCCATTTATTTCTGCTGTCATACTAGGGAAATCAATTTGTTCATTGCGATCATCGCTAACATTACCATCAATAACTCCAATAGAACAACGTTGATTTAATTGTCTAATATAATCTGCCATTGTCTGACCTGCTCCAACACATTCTACCTGAGTAAGCTGGTAAAACAAGGGATTAACTTTATAATATGGATAATACGCTAGTTTGGAGAGAACTACGCCCAGAAAGGTTACAAAGTTTATTTCGCCATTTAGACTAGTTGCAAGTGATGATGGTGGTTGACTAGTTGGGGTTGAAGAAGAAAAACCATTTTGAAACTTTTTAAAATAATTCATACCCGAGGTTAAAGCGGACGTGAAAGCGCTATTACCCCGTTTTTCAAGTTCACTTTCCAAAACACCGTTGAATTTAGATACGCTTTTTTCCTTTGGTTGATTCAGTCTCTTTTTTTTTTCTCTAAAAAAATAATCCAACCCAGCTATATATCCAGATATATCATAAACGTTTTCTGGTATCAAGCCTTTTTCTAAATAAGGCTTCTCTCTCTTGATACATTCCTCTAGAGATAAATATTTATCAATATTTCTCGTAGAATTGCTAATTTGGTCTTTGAAATCATCTATATCCTTAGGAGAAAATACATCTGGATGTAAATTATTTAGTTGTATAAGTCTGTGTAATAAACTTTCACTACTTTTCTTCCATTCTTCTTTGTACAATTTTATATAATACTCTCTTGCTTGATTTGGGTCTTCCCATAAATTTCTGCGCCATTCCTCATATTCTATCTGTCTTTTTTTTTGTTCTCTTAATGTGTGTTCTTCTCGTTTTCTTTTTTCTTCTTCTGTGTATTCTGTGTATCCAGCGGGGAAATCAGAAGTTCTTTGGTCAGCACTCGGCATTTTATTACTAATATATCAAAACAAAATATATATTATTCTTACAAATCAGAAAGGTTTTTCAACGAAAAGGTGTCCCAATTGAAATTACTCCATTTCACTTTCTCAGATAAATCGCTATATCCTTCTCTCTGAATAACTGGCTGATCAATATGCAAGAAGCAATTATATTCTTCATTAATATGTCTGGTATAAAAGTGATCTATTGTTTCTTTATTCTTTGCATATTCCCCAAGATTACAGTTATCAAATTTTTGTAAAATAACATCAAACATATTACTATTTACAATATATGCGTGATTACACCAAATGGTGCCACGGACCCAATTATCCAATCTAAAAATATAATTTGTTAAAATGCCGCCTAAATAAAGCATATGCCAATGGTCAGGAAACTGTTGACTTAGATTATTCAGAATATCTACATTTTTAATTTCAGCATCATCTTCCAATATCATTACATTTTTGAGTCCCCTCTCTTTCGCATATTTTATTGCGCCAATATGCGCCTCAAAACAACCGATACAAGGAACCCAATGTAGTTTATTCAAAATTACTGTGTGTTTAATACCAAATGCAGTCAAATGATCTACAATAACCTTGGTCTTCTCTGGTCTTTCTTTTAAAGACAGTACAACCACTTCATCAACACACTCGTTAACATTGCCCTGCATATTTGGTGTTGGTGTGGGTTCTTTTTCACTAATTTCCAATACCATGTTCTCAAAATTTTTTGTGTCAGGGACCGCAACATTTAAAAACGGATTTCCCATAATATTATGATGCAATATGGTCTCAAAAAGATGTTGTCCATAAACACTATTTCCTCTTGGGGTTGAGTCGCTCAACGTCGCAAATGATTCTGTATTTGACCAAGGAATGGAGAAAAACTCTTCTGCATTTAACACACAAATATTATATTTTAAATAATAGTGAGGATTTTCTTTTAGAAGGATGGCATTAGAGTCGCGAATATGATAAGCCCACACATTCATACGCAATCCGGTCTTGAAACTATCTAACCAAATTTTCAAGAATTCGTTCTTTGGTTTAGACGCAATAAAGGCATTGATTAATCCTGAGCCATCTGCATTTTCTTTGGAAATATAAAAATCGTGACCTGAATCAAAGATTGCTTCAAAATTCTTGAAAATAAGCATATCAATATCTAAATAAATGCCACCGTATTCATAAAGCTTCTCAATTCGTACAACATCAGCTTTGTATTGAAAATGCTTCAAATCAAAACCGTCAAATGTAGACGGTGGTTCTATTTTCTCAATATTTACACAAGAAAAGGTCTTCAAATGATCCCAATGACCATTTCCAACTGGTTCCACTTTGTTATAAATCACTATTTTATGATTTGGCATTGCATTGATCATAGAAGTAATGCATTTATAATGATAAGGTTGAAAATCCGTTTCACCGAAATACAATAGGTGAATGATGTTTGGTATAGAATCAACAGGAGATCTAGGATACAATTCTTTCAACTGTTCTTCTATTTTTACTTTAAAATCTTGTTCTAAATTTGTCTCCTGACTCAATAAATCTTCCAATATCTGAATAGAATAATTTCTGTCTGAATTTTTCTTTGCAACAGCATCATAAAATTTTATTTTTCTTGTTTCATTTTCGTCTAATTTACCAAAATAAGATAAATACAACTTACTAGTTATTTCAAAGGTTTTACCTAATCCATTATTATGTGAAAAGGCATTGCAAACTGTATTATAAAGCTCATCTTTAGTCATATTTTTGTACTCTGAATAACTACATAATGGTTTATCATTATCATCAAAATTATAAAATCCTGTTGCCATACCGCGACCCCAAAAGTAGTCAATTTGTTGAATTTCAGTAATGAATTTTTTCTCTAGCATTACATCCCAAGCACTATTGAACCCTTGGTTCCAGAAAGCGTAGTTCTCCCTTTTTCTAATAACATTATTCAAAACTACTATTGTATTTGAATCTGCTAATAATGCACATTTTGATAAATCAGAATATGGGATATCATCTCTTCCACCATCAATGAAAATAATATCAAACTTAATATTGTTAGAATTAATAAATTCATCTAATTTATTCAAAGTATCGCCTTTAACTAATATGTGTCTATTTGAAAATATACTTTCAATGTATTTTTTACCGATTTTATGATAGTCTTCGTTGAAAGTATCAAATGAAAATACATTTGCATTACTATTACAAAGAAAAAATAAACTACTTTTACCAATTCCAAAACCAATTTCTAATATATTTTTAGGATTCACTGCATCAATAATTTCTTTAAGTTTTTCCATTTGTTGTGGAATTTGCACAACTGTACCATCATTTATAGGAGTAGAATACAATCTATCTAGTTCTTCATTGAATTTATTAAAATCCATTTATAGTATTGAATAACTATTATTTTAAATATTAAACTGGGTAAAATAATTATAATTTTTGTTTCACTTTTTATACTGTAAAAATAATTTCAATAGAAGAAATCTCCTGGTCTGACAACAAATCAGAATCAAAACCGTTGAGTATATTTTGTAGTTTGTTTATAATAATTTGTATACGATTTCTCTTGTTTTCATAATGACAAATATTTTCACTGATTTGTTTTGTTTCATTTTGTGTTTGTCTTTCATCTAATTCAAAATTTTCATCTTCAATAATTTCAGCAACTTGTTTATCATCTGACCTGTTATCAAGCGAATAAACAATTTGGTTTGCGGGTTGTATTGGGTTTTGTTCTCTTTCATCTTCAGGTTTATTAAATTCAAGCTTCATCTTTTTTACAAAGTCTGATTCATAACACTCATCTGAATAAAGAAAATTCTGATCGTTATCATTTTCCAAATCTTCTTCTTGTGGTTTAGGCGTCTTTTTTATGCAACCTCCTTTTGCAAAAACAATTTTAGACTTAGTTGGTTGAGATTGATTAATAATTTGACATTCACTTGATGTTTTTGGGTTTTCCTTCTTTTCTCTTCCGAAAATCTCTCTATGTTTTTTAGATAGTTTTCTCAAGTTACAGTTGACCGGATCAATTAATCCACGATCTATTGCAACTTGACATAATTTTGCATTAGCTCCAGTGCTTGTATCTGATGTAAGCCCCATTCTACTATCTTTCAACGCAGCCTTAATAACATTTATCAAGTCATTATTCCCGCTCATATTGATTTCCTTACTAAAAGTAATCCCAAGATCTTTACCAAGACTCTTAGATTTAAAATCCATTTCGTGTAAGGTGTAGTTATTTGACCCATTGTTATGCTTGAAAAGTGACTTCTTGCCATAATTTCGGTCATCTTTATAAATAAATGCCGCATCTTCTGGTAACAATGGATTTGACTCAAGATTGTCATCTTCATCTTCAAGAGAAGATTCTTCGGCTGATTCAACATGAAATTTATCGGAATAAAACACGAACGTGGTATTAATTTCCATAACTGCACCATCGTCATTAATAGATGCATAAGGAGTTACATAATCATTCCCTTTCAAGTTATGAATATGGTTTAATCCATCTATTACTCTCAACTCAACCCATTTCTCCTTCTCTCTACTGTACTCCTTCCAATTAATATTACCTTCAGAAGTAGTTTGGCGAATAAAATACAAACTCAACCCAGACTTCCTTAAAACAAATAATTCCTTATATGTTGAAAAAGGTTTGCACTTAGGATCTTCAAAAAAATCATAATAAGCAGTCACTTGGATTCCATTTACTTCAATAATTGTTCCGCGTTCAATAAATCGCGAATAAGTGTCTGTTATTCCTTTTACAATATCTGCTGTCAATAATTCATGTTTCTTCATTGAATAAATACAATCACGAATGTTGGTTAATAACAAAGTAGATCCTTGTTCAAAAGGATGATATTCCTTATAATCTGCCTCACTAATATGTCTTATTCGCGGATTATAGGAGGCATTCACATCTGGTTCATTTGACATCTTAACAAAATCACAAATAACTTCAACATATACTACAGATCCATCTGGTTGTATAATTTTAGTATATACATTCAGTTTGTTAGCAGCAGTTAAAGCACCCGCTTTCATTCCAACTCCGAATTCCGATGTTTCAGAGTCATCATCGTGCGCGACTTTGATATGTCCCATATTGAAGGGATTCTTGTTTCCCTCACAATCTAGATTCTCAAACCCGCGTATATAATTATCTGAAATCTTGATTTCCAAGACTTTTCCGCCGTCATCTACTTGCGTGTTTATGACAATCTTATCACTTTTTTTAATAACATTGTCAATGAATTCGTTCAACACTTTTGCCAATGTATAATCAGCGTGTCTATGTTGTTTCATAAGAGATTTAAAATGTGGTGCACCCGTATTTAAAGATGTTGTTGACATTGGATTTGTTATGGATTCTATGATACATTATAACAATGTCTTTAAACCCTTTTATAAAATTTTTATATTTCGGTTGAAAAGAAGAAGACTTGGAAAAGCCGTCCGTTATATTTGTTGTCACCAAAATAATCCATAGACATATGATAGTTCTTAGAGTTGAATAAAATGAGCCTATTGAAAACATTTCCAACACGATCCACCAATTCCCATTTGGTCATATCTTGACTGTATTTATCCGTTTCCGACTTTGATTGTGTGTATTCTTGATCTTGTTCACTCATTGTCCCATCACAAAATTGGTAAAATGCGGTCCCAGCAGAAAGAGGTGCATCCGGGGTAAGAAAAAGTACACCTGCCCAATTATTGAACCCATCCACGTGTACCCAAGAGCGGTCCCTGCTTGTCGTATATTGGAATGCTCCATTATATGATTCCTTATCAATAGGAAAATTTACAATTTTTCCAGCAAATGGCATAACATACTTTTGTATACTAGTTTTTAGTTCTTCGTTTGCGTAAGACTTTGTTCTAAATCCAGGATAATTTCCACGCACTTCAAATTCTTGTGTTAAAATATAATTGCGAGTGTCCATAGGATTGTTATAAAAATTGTCCACAATAATGAGACTACATCTAGGCGATCTTTTAAGCCCCTGATTTTTTAATGTCATAAATTCATCTCTTGACAGTGTCTTTTTTTCATTTGAAATTGTTTCCATTATTCATTATTTAAAACTTATTTTTAAATATTTGCAATAAACAATTATATAAAAACAAAGAAAGTGTAAAATATTAAAATTGGTTTTATGACTGGATTATTCTCTCTTAGCAACTATTTCCACTATTTCCACTATTTCCAAGATTTTGTTAAACATCATATTGTAGTTATATAATATGATTTTTATATTATTTTTCTCATTTTACTAGAGAACAACATCATAGTATCGTGCTATTATACTGATGGCAATGCACTTAAACATAGCATAATCGTGCCTAAACTTGCGACATTATATTTTACCACTAAAGGCAAATCATTCTCTAAATATAATTCTATTTGAGAACACAAGTTTGTACATTTGATAAAATAGCTTAAATTCTTCAATGAGAACTCTCCTTGTATAATCTTGGACGCATCTTGTTTCAAAATATAACCCATTGAACCATCTGATTCAGCGCGATGGATTTCTGCAGAGGCAAATTGTCCAGAACATCTGAAAATCAACTCATTTCCTACAGATTTTATCTCCAATTTCTCCGAAATACAAGATAAATCACGAATAATCTTTTGGAAATCAGTGGAAGGCAAATTAATTACTGATGAAAATTTCACATCAGGATATTCAAGCTCTTCTGGTTCAGGTTCAATAAGTCGCAGTTTTTGTGTCTTACATTGTTTGATCTCACCATTCTCAAACTTAAGCGCCAAATGGGATACAATTCCGTCCACATAATCGCCGTTTTCAATATAAATCGTTAATGTATCATCATTATCAATAGTATTGATCAACTTGAACAAATGAAAAACATTGACTCCAATAATAATCTTCTCCTTTTTGCACTCATAGAACTCAAAATTCTGCGCAGGTAATAACAAATGAACTAAAATAGTATGTGACTTGTCCATATTAATAATACGGATACCGTCTGGTTGAAACGTAATATTTGTCTCTAATAAAATATCCTTTAGAGCCGTCATCAATGTGCGGAAAGGGCTAATTTGAACTGTCTTGATTGTTAACACGTTCCCATCTCCATCTGGTGACGAATTGGATGCAAAACTTGACATATTATCTTTATTTTAACGCGAATCTTTAAATACTTATGCGTTAAAATTGTTATTTCTTGGATTTTCTGGATTTTTGGGTTTTATGAAACTTTCTTTGGGGTTTAGTATGTTTTTTAGATTTTTTGTCTTTTCTACTTTTACTCTTATTTCTAGCTTTTCTATTTTTCATTCCTCTTGCATAATAATCAAATAAAAAATCTGTAATAGGTATTTGATATTTTTGATTCCATTTTTCCATCAACTTATCACATTTTTCTTTATTATTTGATTTTGCACATTCTCTTTCAATTTCTTTGAAATCTGCAATGCGGTCTCTTAAAAATTTACGTTCTCCTATTTCAATTTCACTTTCTAATCTAGGAATATATCCTCCTGGACCTCTTGTTGAATATTTCTCTAAAAATTTTTGGATCTTCTTAGGGTCTCTACGTAAATCTTGATATTCTAGTTGTCGTTTATGCCATTCTTCTCCGCTACTTAATTTTTTAACAGACATTTATAATAAAACACTAGATTTTATAAATTTGCTTTAGGCATTTTTCTTGTTTTATTTTTCCCATATTTTTGTTGTGCTTTTTTAGCAAGTTTTAATGCAATACTGCCTTTTTGACAACCTTTTTCCAAAATGGAATAATCTATTGTTGCTGCTTTACCACCAGTAATTGAACTCGCTAAACGTGCAATTCCCCAACTCTGTGCAGTTTGATTCGGTCGCGATCCAGATGAAAAATACGCACCTTCCCCTTTATTCACTATTTTAGCCAATGCACTTTTACTACATTTTGTTTTTCTAGAAAGTTCATCAGAAACAACGACTTTGTCTAAATGATATAACTTTTCAGCATCTTTAATATGCTGAGATTTTTGAGACTTAAAGCTTTTCAAAGGCTTACGTGAAAAATAGCTACCCTTTTTATAAAGTCTCCTTGATTTTAACAACATTTGACTTTGAATTTTTTTGTCTTTTTTGGTTAACCTTTTAGGCAAATATCTTAATAAAAATTTTTGTGGTTTTTTAGACATATACTATAAAATTATATTATTTATATAAAACGAAAAATTATATATTTTCAAAAAATATATAATTTATTTATAAAATCATATTTATTTTTTTACATTTTAATTTAGAATTGAATTTTAATTTTTCTTCTAACAACTTCGGAATAATACTATTTTTAAATAATTGATTAAATTCATTATTAGTGATTAATTTACGATAATTATTTTTATAAATATTTTTAAGAAAAATTTTGTGGTATTTTGTATTTATTTTTAATAAGCTTCCGATATAACCTTCACAAACTATACCATTTGCAAAAATAGCATCTGTATAATAATTTGGCAATACTAAATGATAATAAATAATTGTTTCTATTTCATCATAACGAATTTGCTCAAAATTTAAATTTTTTACAGCAGTAAGTAAATTTTCTTTTACTAAAATCTCGTGCAATGGCGATAAATATAAATCATTATTACATATTGTATCATTTATTTTTGTATTTTTGGGAATTTTGTAAGGAAGAGTATATTCATTTTTATTTTTACAAGAAAATAAATATATATTTTTTAATTGAATAATTCTACCATCGTGACAAATCAAACTATCTCCTTTTTTCAAAGTTTCAATGTTTTTTTCTCCATTCATTGTTAAAATTTTTGTTCCTTTTAAAAAACAAGGTACATTGTAAGGCATTTCAATTATTTGAGGTATTAAATTTACTGTATTATTATAACTTCTTTTTGTATTAAAAAATTCATTTGTATTTTCTATACTATTAAAACTATCTAATGTATTGTTAAATATATCATAATCAAAATCTAATGAATTGTAATCATTATTTTCGTCTTCTTGACAAAAGATATTACTCATATATTATATTTGATATTTATATTTATATAAATACAAAATTATGATTCTTAATATGAATTGCTATATGAAAAAGCAATTATAGCTATAATTCCTTGTGGACTCATACCACATCTAGTTGCAAAATAAGTATCTAATGATCTTGTTGAAGATGACCATTTTGTTTCATATGATATTCCATTTTTTGAATGGAAAGCTTCTTGAATATAATGACGCGTTCCGTGGTTTTCATTAATAATTTTATTTAAAAAATTACTATATGTATTTTTTGCACCTTTTGAAGAATCAAAAAAAATGTTTCCGTCTGCCAAAGCAATTACAATTCTAAAATTATGAATTATTCCGAAATTATAATTTTGAATAGTATTATTTGTAACGCTAGTAATAAATGAATTAATGTTATATATTAATCCATTATAAATAGTTTCTAAATATTTTTCATCAACATTCAAACCACTATAATTTGGATTTCCTAAAAAAGATGTTAATGAAATAATATCTGGTTGTCCTGTATTAGGATTAGTAAACTTAAAACAATTATAATCTGAATTACTGTTAAAAGCTGAAGAAATAGCCTCTAGTGTATTTTTAGAAAATGCACTTGTTGACATATATATTAATAAATATTATTATTTAAAAATTAAAATAAAATAAAATAGAATGGAAGATTTCAAAGTAGTAGAAGAATCTTCTTTATTGGATGATTATTCATCAAAAATAGCTAACTTATATGAAAAATACAAAGATAATCCTTATATGGCAGCCAGACTCAAATACCATATACATAACATTCTACCAGTTACACTTGAAAATGAAGACAAAAATCACGAAAAACGCATTGAACGCGCACATTTCTTGTCACAAGAGCAACAACAGTTCATTCAGATATTCTTATCTAAAAATCAATATTTTTATTTGTCTCTAAATAATTGTTTCTATCAATACAACGGAAAACATTATAGCATTGTTAAAGAAGACGATATTCAACATAATTTGTTATCTAATATTTCAAAAGATCGGACGTTAATGCAGTGGAAATACAAAACCAAGGTAAATATAATCAAGCAGATAAAGGATCGCAACTTGTTCAAATCTATTCCGGAAACGGATACTATTCAAAATGTGTTAAATCATTTATATCCTGCCATTTTTCAAAGTAAAAACGAAGCCAAATACTTCTTGACAATAGTAGGCGATAATATTCTGAAAAAAAGCAGTGAAAATATGCATTTTATTAAGCCGAAAACACGCAAATATTTGACTGAACTAGAAAACATCGCTTATTTGGCAACTGGATTAACTAATATTTGCAATAATTTTATAACAAGGTACCACGAAAATTATAAGTATGATTGTTGTCGTATATTGAAGTTAAATAGCACACTTAGTCCTGATATTTGGATAGATATTGTAAAAAAAATAGGTCTTGATCTCTTATGTGTTGCTGCACATTATTCAAATCGTTATGGAAGTGCCGAGGCATTCCTTCAAAATAATGTAAGTGATGAATTCAAGTCTTATACCTTTTTTTTCAAGAACAATAGGGAACAACAAATATTGGATTTGTTTGTAGAGCATTCTATTCAAATATGTCCAGCAGAAAGTGGTGTAAAACTAAATTGGAAAAATATGCACTATATTTGGAAACTTTTTATATCCAAGTCTTTTTTACCAAATATGATTTATTCCAATAATTTGAAGGCGCTTTTGAAAGAAAGATTTATATATGATGAATCAACCGATTCTTTTTGCAATGTTGCAAGTATTTATATGCCTCTTGTGAATATTTTCTTAGATTTTTGGGAATCAAATATTTTTGTACAGACTCAATACAATGAAGACAATGAATTTGAAATTGATGAATTGTGCACTTTGTTCAAAAAATGGAACTACAAGAATAAAGGAAATAATTCAAACATAAGTGATCACAATGTATTGAAAATTATTGAGCATTTTTATCCAAATGTGGAAATAGCGGAACAGAAATATGTGTTGAACATTCAGTGTAAGTTATGGGATAAATGGGGTGATATTGGTCAAGCATTGAATGGGTTCAAGGAACATTTATTACAAGAAACAACAACAAGTGTACAAGACTCATTAATATCTTTTGATTCAGCATATGATTTTTATTATAACTTTTGTAATAAAAACAAAATGAGTAGTGATGCAAAATATGTAGTGAGTAAGAAATTTTTTGAAAAATATTTATATTCAAACTTATCAAACTTTATTGAGTTTGAGAAATTTTTATCTATTAATTGGATTCATCAACCATTATAATTTGTATAAATTATTTATTGATTATTTACATTTGTTGTTGCATATCTTGTCCAATCATCTCAGGGTTGAATGCATTGCCGTATGCACCCTTACCTCCGCGTTGCTTGCGGCTTCTCGATCCCTTCTTGGATCCCTTATTTCCAAGAAGGACAAATCCGAACTTTCCCTTCTTGGTTCCGTAACCGGCCTTGACAAGACGACGCTCCTTCTTGGCAGTGGTGTGCTTGGCCTTAGAAACAATACGGCCATTCTTGTTCATAAGAATATCGGTCTTCTTAAGACCACCACTTGTCTTGTAAGCAGTTCCGTGGTAAACTTGGGCGCGAGATCCAACAAGCATCTCGTACTTCTTTCCCTTAATCAAATAGTGACCGTGAGCGTCTTTGTATAGGCTGTTCTTATTAAAAAAAAGGAGGAAATAATATTTTGTTGAAGGTATTGTTTGTGTTAGAATACTTTTTTTTTTTTAAAATTTTTTTCTTTAATCAAGAATA
>Ga0114959_10001673_pt1 | contig 19035 bp, 15 predicted proteins | sample C_130625_EF_Meta_FD_87317 | JGI IMG/M metagenome (GOLD analysis project Ga0114959, IMG submission 87317) | Freshwater microbial communities from Lake Croche, Canada to study carbon cycling - C_130625_EF_MetaG | ecosystem: Environmental > Aquatic > Freshwater > Lake | place: Lake Croche, Canada... | reverse complement strand
TCCCCACACTGCCGGCTACGACCTGATCGGTCAGTTGGTGGTGTCTGCCGCCAACGCGACCTCTGACGGGAACTAATCCATCACCGGCACTGCAACCCGCTCCGAGCCCCCTACTTTGAAAGCAGGGGGTCCCGGGGCAGGCCAAGAATTCTCTCGGCAATCTGATTGCGGGTGATCTCCGAGGTGCCACCAGCAATTGACATCGCCCGGCCAGAGAACACGCCCATCGCAGCGTGCTCGCCGTCGCCTCCGCCAAAGGCTGCCTCAACGCCCACCACCCGGCGAGCGAAACGAGCTGCTCGCTGTCCCGCCTCAGCGGTGAGCAACTTGGTGACGTTTCCTTCAGGACCTGGACCAGAGCCAATCACGGCTCGCTGAATCGAGCGAAGATTTATTGCCGTCATCGACATTCGTTCGGCCAAAAGATACCCAAGCTCAAGGGCCAGGGAAGGGTCGTCGTAGCCCTTTCGCTCGTAGAGATCGACAAGATCAATTCCTCCGCCGCCGCCACTGCCGCCACCAATTGAGACTCGCTCATTGCCTAAGGTTGCTCGGGCAACAGCCCAGCCGTTGTCGACCGGACCGACGACATCATCATCGGAGACAAAGACACCCTTCAAGAAGACCTCATTGAAGTCTGCGCCACCCGTGGCTTGGCGAAGCGGGCGAATCTCAACCTCAGGGGACTCCATGTCAATAACCATCATGGTCATGCCCCCGTGCTTGCCCAACGTGGGGTCAGTACGCACCGTGGCGAATCCCCAGCGGCTGTAGTGCGCACCTGAGGTCCACACTTTTTGGCCCGTTACGATCCATCCGCCATCAACCTTTTCGCCCTTCGTGCGAACAGCCGCTGCGTCCGACCCGGCGTCGGGCTCGGAGAAGAGCTGGCACCAAATCCACTCGCCCTCAAGGGTGCGTTGGACCCAACGGCCCACCTGCTCCTCGGTGCCGTGCTGGATGATGGTCAAGATCACCCATCCGGTGATTCCATATTCAGGACGCTCGAGGCCAGCTGCTTCAAATTCTTGTTCGATCACCAACTGCTCCAAGGCAGAGGCTTCTCGACCGTAGGGGGCAGGCCAATGGGGCATCACGTAGCCGGTTTCGAGCATCCTCGCCCGGCGAGCGTCTCCCTCAAGGCCAAGGAACTCAGCCACAGCACTGCGAGTCGGCTCGCGGTAGTGCTCTGCCTCGGCAGGAAGCTCAAGGCCGTGGGTGCGAACAACGCCGGCGCGACGAAGCGATGCCACGTCTCGTGCGGCCCAATCGGCACTGAGGTACGCAGCAAGGGCCACCGCTCGGCGCACGAAAAGCTGCGCGTCATGCTCCCAAGTGAACCCAATTCCCCCATGCACCTGGACGTTGAGCTCTGCGTTGAGAACCGCCGCCTCCATGGTCTGTGCAGCGGCTGCAGCTGCCGCGAGACGAACCTGATCTGCCGGAGCGCCAGCCGCGACCGCTTGTGCGGCGTCATAGACAGCGGCAGTGGCCAACTCAGCGGCAACGAGCATGTTGGCGCAGTGATGTTTGACCGCTTGGAACGTACCAATGACCCGTCCAAACTGCTCACGAACCTTTGCGTAGTCGACGGCCTCCTCGAGACAACGTCGAGCGACTCCTGCGGCCTCGGCAGCACCCAGGATGCGAGCCAATGCTGCTGCATCCGGGCCCACCCCCGAGATCAGATCACCTTCGGGCACCGAGTAATTACGAAAGGTAATCAGTGAGCCGTGGCGGCTTGGGTCAAAGGATCCCTGCTCGGTCACCGTAATTTCAGAACTCGCTAGGTCAATGAGCGCTAGGTCATCGCCAATAATCAGTGCACAAAGTTGTGCTCGGTGCGCACCCAATGGGCAGAGCACCTCGCCGCTCAGTAGGGAGCCATTTCTGATGCTCGGTGCGCCAAACGCAACAGTGCCGAGCGCGACACCAGTGGCTAAGGACGTCAACCAACGATTCTTGTGGGCGCTCGAACCGAGTCGCTCAACAATGCTCGAAGCAGTCACCGTGCCGAGGAGCGGGCCGGGGGTGAGTGCTGCGCCCATTTGCTCAATAACCACGACAAGTTCAGCAATGGTGAATCCGGCTCCACCAACTTCTTCGGGAAGGTGCATTCCAAGCCACCCGAGCTCCACCATTTCATCAAAGAAGGACGGCAATTCATCGTGTTCGCGCTCAAGCCCGCCTCGAGCCTGTGCCCGAGCCCCTCGATCAGCCAGAAAGGAACGTGCCATCTCGGCAAGTTCGAGATGCGATTCACTCAGTGCGATTGACATGGGGGCCCTCCACAAGTTCTTTTGTCTTCGGGCACCCTAGCGCCGAACTTCCTCCGCCCAACGCCCCGTTCCGACGCCCCCGGCCCAGCCCCCAACGTCGTGCTCAGGCAGGCTGGCAGGGGTTGCGCTCACCGAGTGGGCTGCTGAGTTTCCGATCCTCGATGGAGTCGCGCTGTGACCTTGCGGCCAAGGTCGCGGCCCGAAAGTCGGCCAGGCCGTTCCACGAAGCTAAAGGAGCCCCATCCGAGGAGAATCGAAATAGCGAAGACCAGCGTCACTTTGATCACAATGTGGTGCAGATTTGGGGCGTACAACTCGGGACCCATCGCATAGACCGACAGGATCACCGGGAAGTGCCAGAGGTAGAGGCCGTAGCTCCGCTCACCCATCCAAACCCCCGCCAGCATCGCTGGCTTGAGTCGAACAGGGGAAGGCCGCGAGGCGTAGAGGATTGCTGGGAGAGCAAGCAGGCAGATTAAGTAATCGAAGAAGACAAACGGGAGCTTGTTCCCAAAATTGCCACCCCATGCCGTCGCCCGCAGCAACAAAAGACTGGGCGCCAAGCAGGCCAGGAGCATGAGGAGGCTCGGGTGTCGCTCGGAGCGACCCACCCAGACGTTGAAGTACCCCTTGATCACGGCCCACCGAAGCGCCATCCCCAGAATAAAGATTGGAATCAGGCCGATGAACTGGCGCTCGAGCCAGAGGTACTGCACACCGACCATGCTCTCTTGTGAAGGATCAACTGGGCCGAAGTAGAAGTTGTGAATCCGCACTCCGTGAAAGGCAACCACCAGTCGCCAGGCCACGCCCACGGCGATGAGCGCCACCGATGCGACCACAGGCTTCTTGGCGATTGCCCAGGCAAAGAACGGCAGAACGAGGTAGAGCGTCATCTCAATGCTGAGCGTCCAGAGCGAACCATCGACGTTCAGGTTCGAGGCGGTGGCGGGGAAATAGTGCTGCGTAAACGTGAGATTGGCCGCTACCTGCTTGAGGCCCTGCAGGCTGAAGACCTGGTCATGGACCGCAAAAAAGAGGAAGAGCAGCAAAACACAGACGTAGTAGGCCGGGGCAATTCGAAAAAACCGACGAACGTAGAACTCGAGAGTGGTCTTGTGTCCTCGGTTCACCCAGAAGTAGTCGGCCAGCAGGTAGCCGGACAACAAGAAGAAGAGGTTGACGCCCCAGGTGCCGAGGCCTTTCACAATGCCGAACCCAAAATCGGGTGAGCCGCCACCGAGGGCCCAGCAATGATCAACGACGACCGCCAGAGCCGCCACACCGCGCATCGCCTCGATCGCCGGATACCACTGTCGGCCCTCGGTGGGAACTGGCGGCTCGATGCCCCAGGGCTCCTTAGCGACGTCTCGCGGCTGCTCAGACATTCGAGGAGTGGCCCGCCCTCGAGCCATCGTTTCTGCCAACACGCCCCTTGAGCGTCTTCGTGTCAATGAGCGGGATAAAGGGATCAAGGACATCCACTACCCGGGGCCCGTGCCCGAAGTACTCCTCGATACGTTCCATGACCTGGGCCCCTACCGGAACAATTTCAAGGCGAAAGCCAAGAAAAAATGCTTCGGCGGAAAGCCCGAGCGTGTTCGGTATTAAGAGGATGGCCGGGCCATCCTCAAGTGCATGGCTTGTCGTGGTTTCCATGACGATTCGGTACCCAAATTGTTGAGCACCTGCTTTGATAATGGCCTCAGTCGCTTCCTTCGAAGCAGCTTCGAGAGTACCCGAGTACACAAAATCAGCCACCTGTTTACGGAACTCTGGATAGCGGAAATCAATAATTTCCTCGTGCTCCGGCACGGTGGTGTGCCCGGCTGAAACCAGTCCAGCAGCGACATTGGTGCCACCTCCCCGGTGGTAGGTGAAGCAGGAGACCCCGAGAGCAATTCGGTACCCGCTCTCAAGACTCCGAAGCGACCAGTCAGTTTCTTCGCAATAACCACGTCCGAAGATCGGGTCCATCAACCCGACCTCTCGAAGCACCGGCACCGGCACCATAAAGGAAAAGGAAATACCCGCCGGGAGATCCACCGCTCGGCCAGCGAAGGTGGCCGAGAGCACCTCGCCCAACCAGTCCACCACTCGCTGGTTCGCCAAGAACCGGTCGGGGTCTTCGTTGGGGAGCGAGAACATTGAGACGTTGTTTGACCACGAGGTCACCGAACCAATACTCGAGTCCGACGCAAGGGTCCGAAGCATCTCGTCCACCAAGTTGCCGGCAAAAACGACATCGGAGTTGGCAATAACGACCTGGTCGTAGTTCTGATCCATTGCCCGAAGAAGGCCCATGTTGACATTGCGAGGAATTCCTAGATTCCGAGGCGTTCGGTAATACAGAATTCCAAGCTCACTACACAGCGCGGCGATGTCCTCGCTGAAGCCAGGCTCGGGCGATGCGTCATCGAGAACCAGGAGATCGACCTCGGCATGCTCGGGATCCATGGCGGCGGCAGAGCGAAGACACTCGGGGACGAAGTCACGTCCGTTATAGACCGTGATGGCAAAAAGCACCCGCTGGCGGGCCACCACTAAGCCCCCAAGGCGCGAAGGCGGTTACGGATTTTCTTCAGGACGGAGCCCAGACGTGATCGCTTCACGACGCCGAGTGGGCGTTCGAAGACGAGCGAACGATAGCGAAGAGAGGCAATCCGAGTCTCGAGTGTACGAACGTGCTCATTGGCTTCGAGGAGTCGCCGGGTCAGGTCCACGGCTCGAGAGTTCGCCACCTCGACGTCTCGAAGTGCTTGTTCGAGGGAGAGCTGATCCATCTCAGCAACGAAGGTCGAAGGGGAAACTGACGGGGAGGTCTCTGATGACGACACGCTCAAAGTGTACCTACGGCCGGCTGCGCCAAGAGGGAACGGAACGAAGCAAGAAGCGTGCTTGCGCTGTTCTCCCAGCTGTACCCACTCAACACGGCATTGATCGCCCGAACCTGCGCCCCGGCCAACGCAGGATCGGACAGAAGCGCCGAGGTTGCCTCGGTGAGTGCCTCAAGAGACCAGTCAGCAGCAAGAACAGGAAGAGATGCGAAGCGCTCAGCCAGCGCCGGGATGGGAACCATCACCGTGGGCGTGCCAAAGGCCGCAGCTTCGTGGGGCACCAGCCCAAAGCCCTCAGCACCAGTTGGATACAAGACCACCGCCGCGTGACGAAGCAACCAATTGCGTTCCTCTGAGGTGACGTCAGGAATGATGTGGACCAAGTCGTCGGGGCGCATTCGCCCCGCCTCTACCTCCGAGGATGAACCATAGGGAACATTGGCCCCGGCCATCACTAAGTGGACCTCATGCCCGCGACCCTGCAGCGAACGCACCACATCGATTGCAAGGTCCCGGTTTTTGTGGGAGTAGTTCGTTCCAAGCACCAAAACAAAGGCTTCCCCGGCAAACCCCGAGGCTCGCAATGCTGCAGGTTCAATGGCGGTTTCATCTCCACTGAGATGGCCCACGCCATTGGGAACAACAAAGACGCGACCCTCCTCAGCGCTCAGGCGTTCACGAAGAATTTGGTCTCGCGTGTCCTCAGAAATAGCCACCAGGCCATCCACCTGTCGCGACAGGGCACGCGTCACGTGGCGATGAGCAAACCATGCATCCGGCGTCGAGAAATACGTTGGGATTTGATACGCAATCAGATCGTGAACCGTCACGGCGATTCGCCGCCCAACGCTTCGCCAACGACTCATATCGAGCGAGGTGTCCAACTGATAGGGACGGTGAATCACATCAATATCCTCGAAGCCCTCCAAGGTGGCAAGATCGCTTTGGCGCGCATCGATTTTTGGGTGCCCCAGCACCTCTCGCGCGTACTCCGGCATAAATCCCGGAAGTGCTACGCCCAGATAGGCAACCTCTCGTCGATTGGCGAGCGCTCGCAACATGGCGAGGAATGCAACTTGGGTACCCATTTCTTCGGGCATCAAGCAATAGCCATCAACCAGAATCCGAAGTCCTTCGATACTGGCCCTCACGAGCGCCATGGCCTCGTTGAGTGCTCCAGTCCGCTCGCTGGCCGCATCAACGGCCTCGGCGAGTGCCGGGTGAGCAGCACGAAGCCAGCGTGCCTCCTCGGCGGTCAATGAGGCGGCGCTCTGCGGGGGCGTTACCAGGAAGGTGGTCGGGTCGACAAGGTCTAAGAGCCCGCGAGCTCGACCTGCCGCCCCATAGTCAGCCAGGGCCAATGGGGCTCGAGGAGTGTGCGAAGGAAAGGGCGAGAGCAGACTCAGCCCCTGAGCACTCAATAAGACTGCGGGTCCAACGGGGTAGGGGGCGGTAACTGGCGCCAGGCCATGCGGAAGATTTCGCAGCGCCGTGGTGACGTCGCTCGCCGCTCCGAGTGCCGAGGGCACCGCACGTGGCGTGAACGAAGCCAGACCTGAGGCCGGGGAGAGGAATGAAACCGACGCGCACCGAAGGTCCTCATCAACAAGGGCCCGAGCTCGCTCGAGCAACCTCGCTGGAACTGTGCAGGGAGCATGCACCACGAGGACATGGGCGCCACCATCGGCGGCCGTGTGCACCAGCCCCGCCAGGTCATGCGCACCAAGGGTCTGGTCACAAAGGGAGCCGAGATCCCTGCGGAGCGCTGCATCGGGCCCACCGAGGAGCACATCAACTCCTGGCATCGCCGTTCGAAGCGAGGCGATTGTCGACTGCCATTGACCCACTGCCCCCTCAGCCCAGAGAGCAATGCGCAGGTTGCGCGGCGATGATGTCGCCATCAGCGGCCAAGCACCTCTCGAGCGCCCTCCACCAGCGCCTCGAGTCCTCGAGCAAGCGTCCAAGTTGGGGTGTAGCCAATCTCCGCTCGGGCAGCACTGATTGAGCACAATGCTGCTCGCACGTCACCGTCTCGGAAAGCGCCGCTGACCGTCGGAGCCGGCGCACCGGCTAACTCGGCAATTTTGCGAGCGACATCAAGAATTGTCGTTGACTCACCAGATCCAATGTCAAGGGTCCGAGCACCCTTGGGGGGAGCTGAGATTGCGGCGCTCAGCGCCGACGCTACGTCGTCGACATAGACGAAGTCGCGGAAGATGTTTCCGTCCTCGTAGACATCGAGCGTCCCCCCGCCAAGTGCTTGAGCGGTGAAGATTGAGAGCACGCCGGTGTAAGGGTTGTCGAGCGCTTGACCAACGCCAAAGACGTTCTGGAAGCGCAACACACTCACGCCACAGCCTCGAGCTGCTCCCCACGCTCGAAGGATGTGCTCTTGGGCCAGCTTGGTAGCGGCATAGATATTGGTGGGTTCAGTTCGGGTCTCCCCCGCTACCGCAGGCCGAGGTGCCCCGATACGCCCCTGGCGATCCATGCAGTCCCACCGCCCTGCAGCAAGTTGTTCGTGGCTTCGACCCGCTGGGTAGTAGGTCTCGCCATCCACCTCCCACGCGCCTTCGCCGTACACCGCACGTGACGAGGCGAGAATTATGTGCTCAGGAACATGGTCAGCCCTGGTCAATGCATCAAGAAGCTGCGTCGTCCCCACCACATTGACTGAACTGTGGCGAGTGGCTTCGCTCAACGACTGGCCAGTGCCTGTCTCTGCAGCTAGGTGCACGATGGTGGTGGGCCGAACCAACTTCAACACTGCGTCCCAGCCCGAGGGCACCGTGACGTCAAGGGGCCACAATTCCACCTGCTCAGGAAGGCGTTCGGGGCGACCGGCGTTCTTGTGAACCTGAGGGTGAAGAGAATCAACGACGAGTGGGCTCTGGCCGGCGGCGACCAACTGGCGAGCCAAGGTCGTGCCGATGAAGCCAGCACCCCCGGTAATCAGAATCTCGCCTGCCACCTTGCCTCCTTGGGCTAAATCGAATCTCTGCAGTCTTGCCGATGGGCCTCGGGCCCGGGGGTACGAGCTGGCTAGGAACGCCGACGGGCCCGAGCCCGCCGAGCGGCTCGCTCAAGGGCGCCGAAGCCAGGGAGCCCCTGAAGAGGCTTGGCGAGCTTTCGAAGCCGCGCCACCTGGGCTGCCTCGCGGCGTTGTCGAGCCAAGAACTCATCATTCGCCACCTGGCGCTCCGGAGAGGCTCCCCTACCTCCTTGGCGCTCGATCTCGACGAACCGAGCTTGGAGTGCCTCAAGGTCTCGAAGCAGGCTGGTCCGCTCATGGTGAGCAGCGGCCAGTTCATCTCGAGTCGCCCGCAGTTCTGCAGCCAATGCCGCCAGCTCGTCCTGAGATTTCTCGCTCATCACCGTTCTCCTAAAAGGCGTGCAAGGTGAGCAGCAAACCACTCCCCGGCCACTGTTCGCGAGTAACGCTGGCGAACTGATCGTGCGCCGCTCGCCCCAAGGTCTTGAGCGCTTGTGGGATCAGCAAAGAGTTCTCGCATGGAGCGGGATGCCGCAGCGAGATCAGGGTTCGCCCATAGGGCGCTGGCCGGATACGGGTCGATACCTGCGCCCACTTCAATGAGCTCATACGGGACGAGCTTGGCCGTTGCGCTCTCCATAAAGTCAAGATTTCCCGAATAGCCCGTTGCCACCACAGGCGTTCCTGCAGCCATGGCGGAGAGCAGCGTCAGACCCGTCCCTTCGCTGCGGTGAACTGAGACGTACGCATCGATGAGTTGGAAGAAGCCGCGCATTTGATTCACCGTGAAGAGTTGGTCGATCACGATGACGTCGCTGCGGCCCGCCGCTTGCTCACGGAGCCGTTCGATGGTTCCGTCGACATGGCCGTTCATCACCTTGAGCACCAGGGCAGCTCCGTCGCCTTCAGCAAAACCTTGAAGGTAGGCCTCGAGGAGGCCCTGTGGGTTCTTTCGAGCTGCCACGGAGCGAAGGTCAAAAGCGAACCCAAAACAGAATCGATCCTCCGGGAGGCCCAGGTCGTGGCGAAGCAGGTGGGTGGCCGCCGGTTCCTCAATGAGCCAAGGATGCACATGGACCGGCACCTGGACGCCCGATGCCTCAAGGGCTGCTTTGACAAAAGTGGAGCCACACCACACTTCATCGAGCGCCTGTGCCGCCGCCGCCATCTCGGCGGGCATGGACGGCAATTCCCAGGCCCAAATTCCTGCGGTTGCTCGGGGCTGGAGTGCGGCCCATTCTTCGCTTCGCACTAATTGGTCACCAAGGACGTCGGCATTCACCACCACGAGGTTCGCGCCGTACCGGGCCTCGGTAGAGAGGTGGTCAAGCGATGCTCGGTGCGAATGTCCAGGCGCGTCAAGGATAACTCCGGCCATTGGATATCCAGCAGCTCGAACGCCAGCGGCGATCGCTCGGGCATGCTCGCCCATCCCGAACTCTCCGCCGAGATAGCCAACGACATTCGCCCCACGGGCTTTCGCGGTCGGTGAGGCTCGGCCACAGTGCTCGAGGAGCGTAAGTACTTCGGCGTCTGCGCCATCAACGAACTCGCCATGCTGCGCCAGCCAGAGGGCATAGGCCGAGGTCCGCGATCGCTCGGGATCAGGAAAGAGCCGTTGCGCCTCCGCTGAGCCACGCCAATAGAGCACTGCCTGGCGAGGCAAACCCGAGCGAGTGGGTTGCGCGAGATAGGCGTCGAATTCGGTGGTGGTCGATGTGGACCAGTCCGGGGCGGGCGGCCAGGCAATTCCTGCGCGCACCGCGTCATCCCATGCCCACCAAAATCCACGGCGAAATGCTCCGCTGAGGCGGCGACCATCGCTGAGCCGATCGAATCCATACGGCGGAGTGGGTACCTCAAGCGAGATAATTCGCTCGGCGCGATCACGCAACAACTGGCGAAGAACGGGCGAAGCGCTGACCGTGACTCTGGTCAGCGGTGCATATTTCGAGAGCACCTCTGGGGACGCAGCATCATGGCCGCTGTAGTGAAAAAAGCGAAGGGGCTCACCATTGACGGTGAGTCCCTCAGTTCCCGATGCAAGGAGGCGCTGGTGCAGATTCCAGTACGCGACATTGCAGCCTGGGTCACGAATTACTTGATGCTCAAAGAGTGACGGGACGGCATCGACCCACCGCTGGTCGGTGAAATATCCCCGAGCAAAGTCAACGATGGCGTAGCGCACAAGACGCTCCGACCAATAGTCAAGGAACGCCTCTGAGCCTGGCCCCACTGCGATAAAGCCAAGGTTGAACTGGCCGGTGGTCAAGAACGCCTCTTCTGAGGTGTCTTTGAAATCTCGCGGTGACACCTCCGTCACATGGGGCGTCAATGCGATCGACGAAGTTCGCGCTGCCTCCACCAAGGGCGCCAGGCTGGCGAAGACTTCGATGTCGGGGTCGAGGTACATCGCTACCTCTGCGCCGCGGCGAAGTTGGCCAAGAAGCGAGGGCTTGACTGCCGTGGCCAGTTCGGTGATCGAATAGGCGACCAGCATCCGATCGAGTTCTTCGTCAGGGATGCCAAGCTCAGAGACCCCTCGAAAACCAATCCAATTCCAACGACGCCGATACTCGGAGAGTTCTGCGGCGGAAGCATCCAAAAGGATCACCTGAAGTTCAACCTCTGGGTGGATCCGCTTGAGTGAACTGGCCAGCAGGACCACTGACGCCAAATAGTTGCGAGCCGCGATCGTCCCCACCGCCCAAGAGCCGGGGGCTCGAGAGTGCACAGTCCCTGTGGTGGTCTCGGTGATATCCATGGTGAGCGCAGCAACAAGGCCTGCGCCCCGTTGAGAATCCAATCCTACCGCTGCTCTCGGCCCTCTCAGGGGGTGCCGGGGGCAACCACCTCGAGATCTCCACCCGAACGCGAGGCCCGCCATCCCTCCCAACGAAAGGAGCCCAGGCGATCTGCACCCTGCTCGAGGAGTCGCCGAGCCAAGATGCCCTTCACGGCCTTGGCACCATGTCCGGCCGCCTTGGCACCATCAGCCGCCAGAAATCGAACGCGCAGAAGGTCGACGCTCTCGGCCAGGCTCTCAAAATCAACTGCCGCTCCATGTTCGGCCGGCAAAAGGTCAATAACGAGCGCCCCATTGGCAGTCTTGGAAATCTCTCGGGTCACCAGAGGATTCCAATATCGAGAAAGCACACCCAACGTTCCGAGCGACACCGACATACCGAGTCGAAAGTCAGCAATCGAATCGGTCCCTCGACTGAGCCCGTAGGGGCCCGTCGGGATGAGAAGGCGATCAAGATGACGCTTCTCGAGCGAAGCTGGGTCAAGGTGGTCCCAGACCACGCCCGTGAAACGCTGCCACGCAGGGAGCAAAAGCGAGGTTCCTGCACAGAGTTCCGCTGTTGCCACTTTTGCGTCCTCAAGGAGGCTGCCTCGTGCGTTGAGAAGCCGCTCGAGTGCTTTTCCGCGACGAGTGCCCATTTCGGTGCTCAATGCGTCGAGGACCTCGGAGCGGCCGTGGCCAAGAGAGCGCCCAAAGGCGTTGAGTCCCTTCGAGCGCACCCCACCTTGCGCCTTGCCTTCGGACGGGGGAATCAAGAGGAGCGGTGCGGGCACCTCCTCACGCTACCGGGGGCGTGAGGAGTTTCACAGACTGTTACTCACTGGTCAGACCCGGCCTCCCGATCAACCCGGTACCGTGGAGGGGGAACGCTAGGTCGCTAGCACGAGGAGATTCGGAGGCAGACGAAGAGATGGCTCTTGAGTCGGTCCGAGTCCCCGAAGTTGGCGAATCCGTCACCAACGGAACTATCGCTACGTGGTTTATCGAGCCAGGTTCCACCATCGAGGCCGGTCAGCCGCTCTTCGAACTGGCCACAGAAAAAGTGGACTCGGAAGTTCCCTCTCCCCTCAGCGGCACCATTGTCGAACTCCTTGTGCCGAGCGGTGGCCTGGTCAGCGTGGGCGATGTCGTCCTCACCATCGATACCTCCGGCGAAGCAACCGACGCCCCCCTGGCCACCGATGAATCCTCGGCGGCAGTGCAAGAAGAAGGCGAGGCACCAAAGCGCTCTCGTCGAGAGCGTCGTCGCTCCTCGGGGCCGGGCCTTGACGGAGCTCCGCCCCTGCCGCCGATGCCGGGTGGTGCGAGTCGTCAGAACGCAGCGCCCTCGGTTTCCTACGCCACGCCCGGCGAAAACGACACCTTTGTGGCCTTCTCTCGAATCCGGTCGGTAACGGGCCGGATCGTCGCCGAATCCAACGCCACGGTCCCTCATGCGCTCTCGATGGTTGAGGTTGATCACACTGCGGTGATGGCTGCTCGAGCAGCGGTGGTTGAGCAAGGCCGCAAAGCGCCCACCGCTCTGGCCTTCGTGGCCGTGGCCATCGCCCGAGCCCTCAGGGATCACCCCGTCCTCAATTCGAGCGTCGGCGATGGTGGCCTGGTCATGCGAGGTCACATCAATCTCTCGTTTGCTGTCGACACCCCTGACGGCCTCGTTGCTCCTGTCATCAAGAGAGCAGATCAATTGACGGTCGAGGGGATGGCCGATGCCATTGTTGATCTCGCTCGACGAGCTCGTTCGAAGGGGCTAGGCCCCGACGATATGACGGGCGGAACCTTCTCAATTTCGAACAATGGCTCGGTGGGAAGCGTTCTGACTGCACCAGTCATCACACCGCCCCAGGTGGCAGTTCTTTCCACTGACAAGGTGGTCGATCGAGCCGTGGTGATCGAACGAGAAGGAACAAAGTCCATTGCCATCCGCCCTATCGGCAACCTCGCCTTGAGTTGGGACCACCGGGCAATGGATGGCGCCGACGCAGCACGGTTCCTCGTGCAGGTCAAAGACATTCTCGAGACGACAAAGTGGTCGATCGTTGGCTAGCGCGAAGAAGAACAAGAACCTCGACGCCACCAAGGCAGATCAGCGGCCTTCCCTTGAAGGCGTGATGCAGCAGTTGGTAGATATCGACCCGGGTGCTACCGATGGCTGGCTCGATGCCTTCGACGCTGCCGTTGATGCCTATGGACCCACTCGAGCGCGCTATCTCCTTCTGCGTCTGCTCGATCGCAGCCGAGCCCTTGATGTTGGTTTCCCGTCCACTATCTCGACGCCGTATCTCAACACGATCGATCCCGACGCTGAACCTCCGTATCCCGGTGACCCAAAAATCGAGCACCGAATTCGTGCACTGATCCGATGGAACGCCGTGGCGATGGTGCTGCGGGCGAATGAAAAGGCCGCAGGCATTGGCGGCCACCTTGCCACCTACGCCTCCTCGGCCACCCTCTACGAAATCGGCTTCAACCACTTCTTCCGAGGAAAACTGGGCGAAGGTCCAGGCGACCAGATCTTTTTCCAAGGCCATGCCTCACCTGGCATGTACGCCCGGGCATTTCTGGAAGGTCGCCTCAGCGAAGACGACCTCGAACACTTCCGCTTTGAAGCCAAGCGAGTGGGCACGGCCCGCCCTGGCCTTTCCTCGTATCCCCACCCCCGGCTCATGCCGGACTTTTGGGAGTTCCCCACCGTCTCAATGGGCCTTGGTCCCATCACCGCTATTCATCAAGCTCGCTTCAACCGCTATCTCGAACACCGAGGCTTCCTGGCTCCGACTGGATCGAGGGTGTGGGCCTTCCTTGGCGATGGCGAAACTGACGAGCCAGAGACCACCGCAGCGCTCGGGCTTGCTGGTCGTGAGCACCTCGACAACCTGGTGTTCGTGGTCAACTGCAATCTCCAGCGCCTCGATGGGCCGGTGCGCGGTAACGGCAAGATCATCCAAGAACTCGAAGGAACCTTCCTTGGTGCTGGATGGAACGTGATCAAGGTCATCTGGGGTCGCCAATGGGATGACCTGTTCGCTCGAGACGTCGATGGCGTTTTGCTTGATGCTCTCACCAAGACTCCTGATGGAACTTTCCAGCGCCTTGCCACAGCAACTGGTGCCGAAATCCGAGAAGAATTCTTTGGCCAGGACCCACGTTTGGCCGCCATCGTGGCGCACCTTTCCGACGAGGAACTCGAAACGCTCCCTCGAGGTGGCCACGATCACTACAAGATTCACGCTGCGTACAAGGCTGCCGTCGAACACAAGGGCCAGCCCACCGTCGTCCTCGCCCACACCGTCAAGGGCTGGGCGCTCGGTGCAAAGGTGGAGTCTCGCAACGCCACGCACCAGATCAAAAAAATGTCCTGGGACGAGTTGGTCCTCATGCGGAACCGACTTGGACTTCAGGATCTTGTCCCCGATGAGATCGACAAGCACCAACCGCCCTATCTCCACCTTGACCCCGACTCTGACGAAGGGCGCTACCTCCGCGATCGGCGCACAGAACTCGGGGGGCCGCTTCCGTCGCGAGTCGTTGCCCACCCCCCGCTTCCCTACCCAGGCCCCGAGTTTGGTGCCGAGTTTGAGGCAGGATCAGGAGATCTTGAATTTTCCACCACTGGTGCGATGGTGCGGCTCCTCCGCGGTTTAATTCGCAACAAAGAACTTGGACGCCACATTGTCCCCATCGTTCCTGACGAAGGCCGTACCTTTGGGATGGACTCGTTGTTCTCTGAGGTCGGCATCTACGCCCCTGATGGCCAGCGCTACACCCCGGTGGATGCCGAGATGATGCTGAGCTACCACGAGGCCGCAGATGGGCAGATTCTTGAAGAGGGAATCTCTGAGGCAGGTGCCACGGCGGCTTTCCAGGCTGCGGCCACCGCTTACGCCAACCTCGGTGTTGCGATGGTGCCCTTCTATCTCTTCTATGCCATGTTCGGATTCCAACGGACCGGAGATGCGTTCTGGCAGCTGGGCGATATTCGAGCACGGGGCTTCCTCTGTGGTGCAACGGCGGGGCGCACCACACTTCTCGGCGAAGGCCTCCAGCACCAAGACGGCCACTCGCTCCTTCTCGCCTCGGCGTATCCCAACATCAGAGCGTACGACCCCTCCTTCGCCTACGAGATCTCCACGCTCGTTCTGCACGGTCTCGACGAGATGTACGGAGCGAATCCTCAAGACGTCGTGTATTACTTAACGCTGTACAACGAGAACATCGCACAACCACCAATGCCCGAGGGAGTTCGTCAAGGAATCATCGACGGGCTCTACTGCTATCGCCCTGCACCTGACGTGGTACTCACCTCGAAGAAGAAGAAAAAGGCGAAGAAGAAGTCAAAGCGTCCTGTACCTCGCCAAGCCAGCATCTTGTTCTCGGGCGCGCTGGCCAGCGAGGCGATTGAGGCCGCTCGAATCCTTGACGAGGAGCATGGCGTTGGCGTGGCCCTCTATTCGGCCACCTCCTATAAGTCTCTCCGAGACGAAGCACTGGCCACGCTGGCGGACGACCCCACTGGCACGCCGCTGGTGGCCAAGATCCTGGCGGACGCCCCCGGACCCCTCATTGCGGTCTCTGACTACGTTTCTCTGGTTCCGACCCAGATCTCGCCGTTCTTAGACAAGCCCCTCACGGTCCTTGGGACCGACGGAGTAGGCCTTTCTGACACCCGAGAAGCCCTTCGGGCTCACTTTGGAATTGATGCTGCCTCGATCGTCCGGGCAGTTCTTAGAAATTTATGACCCAAACCGGCCTATTTGGGTCTAGGGTTCTTCTTGATGGTGACGACCTCCCCCGCCGGGTGAGCTGAGAGAAAAGAAAGAACTACCTCACCACAACCCTCGCCAAGTGCGCTCCCCTCGAAGACGAGCAGAGCGTGGCACCCCACCGCATCAAAGCGGATCATAAGGAAAGAAGGAAATAGCAATGCCTAATGGAACCGTCAAGTTCTTTAACAGTGAGAAGGGCTACGGCTTTATCTCACGTCCCGACGGGGACGATGTCTTCGTCCACTACTCGAACATCGAGGGCGACGGCTACCGTTCGCTCGAGGAAGGCCAAGAGGTCGAGTTCGAGGTCGGTACTGGTCGCAAGGGCGACGAGGCCAAGGCGGTCCGCGCTATCTAAGCGAATCGCTCTCGCAAACGACCCCGCTTCCCTTTCGAGGGTGGCGGGGTCGTTTCGCGTCCAGGCTCAGTGCACGCCGAGGGCGGCGCTGCAAAATGACCACAGCCTCGCCTCGTCCACTCCGGCAATACCCGAGAAGGCCCCATGATGGAACACCGACATCACGAGTTGCGTGATCAGCCATGCGCTATCCCGAGGGGACGCAACCTTCAAAAGACCTTCGGCCATGGCGTCTTTGATCGCCAGCTCCACTAAATCTGTATAGGGCGTGGTTGCCGCCTCGATCTCGGCCGGATAGATCTGCATGAGTCGCCAGTGCTCAGAAGTGGTGAAGCGCGGGCTGAACCCACCACCTGCTTCATCAACGACTGCGATACTGATGAACCTCCGGAGCCGCTCGAGGGGAGCGAGCGACTCGGTTGCCTTTTGATAGTCCACGCAGGAGCTCGCAATGAGGTCCTCGAGGAGAGCAAGAAAGAGCTCGTCTTTCGATTCGAATGCCTTGTAGAAGGTCTGAAGCGATACTCCCGCCTCATTGACGAGTTCTTGCGTCGTGAACTCGGTTCCGTTGACGTCGAGAAGGCGCTTTGCTGCTTCGACAATGGCCCGGGCCTGCTCAAGGCTTCGCTCAGGCGTCCTTCGAACCCCCGGCGAGCGTTCGATTGCCCGCTCTGCCCACTGTGGGAGATGAGCGTCACTGGCAGAGTGGGGAGCGAGGGAGAGAATGCGTGCGTTCATCGTGGCTCATCGGTATAAACGATGGCGCCGCCAAAGTGCGGCGAAGAATGACAAGCAAGTCCCACGTGGACATTCTCGCGCTGGCGCTCTCCTGCTCGGCCTGAGAGCTGGAGATAGCACTCCAGCATCTGAGGGACTCCATGCATACGTCCATTTCCGATGGCACCACCACCCGAGAGGATGGGGATCCCGTCTGGTCGATCAGCATCAAAACGACCAGCCAGAGCGAGCTCATGGGCTTCGCCGGGACCGCAGAGGCTCAGGACCTCTGCCCAGAGGTAAAGGAACGGCGAGAAACCGTCATAGAGCTGCGGGAGGTCAATCTCGTCGACGCTGACTCCCGAGGACGCCCACAGGCGAGATGCCAGCGCCGTACCGACCTCCATCACGTCGTCAAGGGGCCAGTGCAAGGGTAACCGTGCCCGAGTCGGCGCCCCAAAGGCGTAGCCAGCGACGTAAACGGGCTTGTTGGGGAGATCCTTGGCTCGTTCTGACGTCGTGAGCACGAAGGTGGCGACTCCGTCAACAGGGATGTCACAGTCAAAGCGACAAATCGGATCATTGATCATTGGGGCGTCTAAGTACTCCGCTTCGCTCAGCGGCTTGCCGCTCCAATAGGACCAGGGAATCCGGCTTCCTTGGCGGCGAGCTTCGACGATCAATTTGGCCATGGCTTCGCGAGTGGCACCGTAGCGCTGGACGTACTCGTTGTAGAGCATGGCGATCATGACCAGAGGGCCGAAGTACCCCTGGGGAACCGTCCACTGTTGCGAACCACCCGCGTGCGTCATCGGGTTTTCGTGATAACGACCGGGCGGATTATGCAACGCCCGGTGCACAAGGACGTAGTCGCACCCTCCAGCAGAAAGTGCATTAATCCCCAGCGTGACCGAACCTGGAAGTTGGCCGAAGCCTTGGAAGCCTGATGCGTAACTCGGATCCACGCCGAGATTCGCTGCCAGCCAATTCGGGGTGATGACCGAGATCCCGTCCTCGGCAACGTGGGCGCCCCCCGACGGCAGCAGGGATGAGCCAACGAAGCCATCGATATCACTGACCTGAAGGCCTGCATCGTGAATTGCTGCCTTCGCCGTCTCAACGCACAGCGCTCCCAGCGTGGTGTCGGCGTGGCGAACTGCCTTGCTATGGGCAAAGCCCACGATGGCAACGTTGCCGCCTGCTCGAAGTCGGCCGCTCATGACGTGCCCGCAAGAGAAAAGGCAGGAACAGCAACCCCTGTACCGATGTCCTCAAAACCAAGGATCACTCGAGCGTCAAGACGAAGTACCGCTGTAGGGCCATCAAGAAGGCGTCCGATGAGGCGAAGGTCTCGTTGAGCATCAAGTTCAACGTCCACCAGGACGAACGGCACCTCCTCGCCGAATCCAGGAAGAAACGACGAGCGCATCGTGGTCCATGAGCGAATCCTCCCCGACCCCTCCGCGTCAACCCAGGTCCACGACGGTGCTGTCGAATGACAGTTCGGGCAGAGTGGTGCCGGAGGGAGGCTGAGTTCATGACAACTGGCGCAACGGGCCAGAACGAGTCGATGTTCGGCGGCGGCTGACCAGTAGGGCGCCGAGTACTCGTCAGGAAGAGGGACGGGCCGGGTCGAAGTGCTCACAGGATGATCCCCGCCTCCTTGAGGTCGGCGATTTGTTCCCAGTCGTAGCCCAAGTCGAGCAAGACCATCTCAGTATCTTCCCCGTGTTCAGGGGCTCGGCGCATCGCCGGAGGCTCCCCGTCGAAGTGCACTGGTACAGCTGGCATCGAATACAGAACCTCGCCGGCCTCATCGAGGACATCGCCGACGTAGCCGTTGGCGATGACTTGAGGATCCGAAAGGAGCTCCGTTACTGACTGCACCGGCGCCCATGGAGCATCCAGATTGCTGAGTACTGACTTCCACTCCTCAAAAGGCCGGGAAGCAAACTCCGCATCGAGGATTTCAATCAGGACGGCTGCGTTTTGGCCTCGAGCAGCAAGGTCTGCGAACCGCTCGTCAGTCAGAAGCTCTTCTCTCTCGATCACTCGACAGAAGTCGCCCCAATAACGATCCGCTTCGAGGAAGACCAGTTGAATATGGCGCCCGTCAGCCGTCCGATAGGCCCCCATCAAAGGATTCACCATGACTCGCCCTGCCGAGGGCGCTGGCGTGTCACCCCCAAGGGCGGCCAACACATCAGAGGAGAGCGTCCACATCGCCGTGGCCAAGAGTGAGACGTCGACCGTCGAGCCCTTGCCGGTGCGCTGTTGCTT
>Ga0114959_10001668_pt1 | contig 19080 bp, 20 predicted proteins | sample C_130625_EF_Meta_FD_87317 | JGI IMG/M metagenome (GOLD analysis project Ga0114959, IMG submission 87317) | Freshwater microbial communities from Lake Croche, Canada to study carbon cycling - C_130625_EF_MetaG | ecosystem: Environmental > Aquatic > Freshwater > Lake | place: Lake Croche, Canada... | reverse complement strand
GATAACTTCCTTCATTTTTTTCTCCAAATAATCAATCTTTGCTTTAAGAGCCGAATTTTCCTGAACTAATCCATTCATCATTTGACTCTGTTCTGCCAATTTATTCTCATACGCGTTGGCCACTTCTATAGGAGACATGTTTGAAATTTGACGTTGTTGTTGCTCTTGTTGTTGTCTAGCCATTTCTTCTCTCTTCTTCTTCATCTCTTCCATCTGTCGTAGAACCTCTGGCTTGTGTTTCGGGCTTCCAGGATCGTAGTTCGCTAGTAGTTCATCAATGTCTTCCATGAAAAACTTTTTAGTATCCGGGTCTTTGACAAAGTCGTCCACCGTTTTTTCCGAGAGATTAACATACGGGCTTGGATTATCCAACAATGGTTTCTTATCAAACGAATTGTGTACATGCGAGAAAACCAAAATAGTTTTCATTGAATCCAGTTGAACAAATGGAACGGTGTAATTTTTCAAAAACGCCTTTTCTTCAGCAAGTGCCGCATTGTCTTCGTATCTAGTTTGTTTTAACAGGTCCCTGCGAAACGCGAACGTTGCTGCCGTCGCATGGTTTGGCCCATAAGGCCCGAATTTATACATTTTATGAATGTGCTTAAAATAAAGAAACATCTCACTGGAGCCCGCGCATAGAGCCTTGGGGTTATTTTGAAGTGTTTCTACGGCGTGTGACACTCTATCCGGCGGATAATAATCGTCGTCATCCATATAGACAATAATATCGCCCTTTGATTTGTCGTGCATTAAATTACGCTTTTTCCCCAAGTTCATGCGCTGATCGTATTTAAAATACTTAACTTGCGGTATATGAGAGACTAGGTCTTCTATTTTATCGGTTCCATCGTCAATAATAATCCACTCCATTCGGTCTTTCGGATAGGTCTGATTTTCAAAACACTTAATAGTTATCGGGTAAAATGGGCGTCTATTAAATGTTGGCGTGCAAATACTCACAATCGGAAGTTCTTTTTGTTTGGGGGGAGCTTTACTGGTTTTTCCCATTGTTTTCTTGTAGATGAATATAATATAAGTTTTTTATATTATATTTGTCGTATATTTATGTTGTGTTTTTTCGTATATTTATGTTGTGTTTTTTCATATATTTATGTTATAATTTGTCTTTTGTTGGGTTTATTTTTTCCCGCGTTTCGCGCCTCCAAACAATTTTCCAATCTTTTCAAACATAGTTGATTCTCTATTTATAGCAGCCAATGGAGTGCAGATTTTTTCGGCTTGAACATAGTCGCCTAATCCAAACGTTGCGTGATCTGTCGCCTTTGGCATATAAGGGTGATACACAGAAGAAAAGAAATACAATATGATGCACGACAAAATTGCCACAAATGCCGCGTATCCTCCGAAATTGCCATTCGCGGATAAGATCACGTACAACGACAACAATATCATAATAATATTTAATTTATACTTGAAAACATTTTTAATGGTTTCTGAAAGACCGTACGATTTCCCCGTTTCCGCGTTCTTTGACTTCATAAATAAGGGGAATATCGTGCAAAAGAGAGAAACGAAAAAGGCGGTTACAGGAATGACGAAACCCATTCCAACTATGAAAAACAAGATGGTGAACGCAAAAATATACATTAAAGACCAAGACCAATTAAACATGCCCCACATTTCTCCGTCTTTCCAAGTTGTATTGCCCGCGTTATCCGTTGATTTTTCGCTGAATAATAAATAAATGTTGTAGAACCACAAAAAAAACATATAGAATGTGTTTATAACACTTGTTGCAATGCTCGTAAAAAACAAAATATATGGTGCAAGTAATATAAACCACGTTTCCGATAACATTGAGTTCATAAAATTGTTCACAGTGTTGACCACCGAGAAGTTGCATGCGATTATTTGTTGCAATGTTTTTGCGATATATAATTTAAAAACGTTTGAATTGGGACCATTTGCCAAATTCTGCAAAACTCCTAGAGTATTGTTGATCGTTTTAAAATTCTCATCTAATGGAAATTCAAGTTTAGTTGACCAGACGCCTTTTTCGGTTTTGAAAATATTAATATCTACTGGAATCTCTTTAATTGGAGGCGGGGTTTTTGTATATGGAGCAAAAGACAAGCAAGTTGGTAGAATGTTTGTTTGGGCGACCTTGCCTGAATATAAACACAATGCACCTATTAAAACGAGGATTCCTATTGTTATTAACCTCGTAAATATACCGATAAAGAAATTATAAAACTCTTTTTTTTGATCTGGGCTTTGCTGCTTTTTCTTATCATCTATTATTGATGTGTCTGACATACTATAATAAAATGATATAAAAATTTCATTGACAACTTGCTAAAAAAGTCGCTTGAATTATTTTTATCTTATTCAATTATATATAGAAAACATGAATAAACTAACAGTGCTTTTTTGGTCATTTATAGTATTGATGTTATTTGTCGCAATTATTCAGTGGGGGGATTATTTAATAAAAAAGAGGTACATTATTGAACAATATACAAACAGAATTGAGCTTGACTCTACGAGCCATACCGTTGACTTGCCTTTAACAACGACGACGACTTGCCAGAATATGTGCGGGCCAAATAATAGGTGTTCTTTAACCGGAGAACAATGCAGTGCTGATATTGATTGTTTTGGGTGCAATCCTGAGACAAAACGATTTGCTCACGAAGAGCGCACGTTAGATGATCACGACATTCGCGGTCAAAATGATGCCGGAAAACTCACGACGCAAGAAACACCGACTTATTCCACTTTGACTACTGACATTGGTACTCAGGCCAAACTGATAAATAAACCTAGCACGAATGCTCCGCAATATTTTCAGGGAGTAAATACGTGGAGAAATGCGTTTGATAGCGGAATGGAATTATACGACAAGAGATACACTCCAACAGCTTCTTATTTTACAGTTAAATATCCCGAGAGACCTTCTTTGTCTGGCGAATTTAATGATAATGGGCCATTGGCTGCAAACGCGTTTTTATAAAGTTAAAAACAAGTGAGAACAACTAAGAACAACTAAGAACAACTAAGAACAACTAAGAACAACTAAGAACAACTAAGAACTAAGAACAAATAAGAAAAAATAAAAATAATATATCCAGACCATTTCGGGATATATTATTGAAGTTTTGCAGTTTCTGCTTTATCAATGGTGACTTCCTGAGCTACGTTTCTGATTATCTTGTTATAATTCTTCTCGTCTTCTTCTGGCGTTGCGCCACCCGACGCTTTTAATATGATATTGTGATATTCCTTGTGCTTTTTGGAATCATAATCATTGTATTCTGGGTTATCTTCTATCCAATCATTTATCATGTTGAAATTTTTAGCGGCGATGAATTTTATAGCATTTTTCATTGTCTTTTTGTCTTCACAATCTTTCTCCCAAGAATCCTTATCTTTTACATAGACTACTTCCCTTTTCAAATCGCTGCAATGAAGAGGCCTTTTAAATATATCCAGCTCCTTAAGACCTCTTATAAAGATTTTGGAAATACCTTCTGCATAACCAACGCGACCGACCATATCCAAATCAGAAGTGTTTAACTGCAACTGATTAATGAACTCCATAATATTGAGGGCATCCTTGCATTTCTCATTTAAGAAAACCTGTAAATTGAAGTTGTTTGTATTGCTATTATTGTTTGTGATGTTGGTAATTTGACCCTGACTCTTTTCAGCCAATTCTATGAGCTTTTTATTTTGCTCAATCAACAATTCCTTTAATTCTTTGTTTTCTTTTAACTGTTCCTGAAACAATTCCGTAATTATTTCTAATGGGTTTGCCGCAATTGAGTGGGGCAATTCTTCCATTTCAATACTTTTATTTTCTTCTTTGGTGCATTTTTTACTGTGCTTCCACAAACCTGAACTATTTTTATAACTCTTGTTACACGTTTCGCATGTAAAATTAGTGATGCTACTTTTTCCTACATTTTTATTTCCATTTGTTGAAACTAAATGTTTAAATGTCAATAGATGTTTATCATAATTATATTTCTTACTTGTTTTGTAGTCACAAACATTGCAACAAAAACCCGAGCTACTTTTTCCTACATTTTCATTTCCAACAACTTCCATATATTGGAAATAGAAAAAATAGCTAAGTTGTTTTCCCAAAAATACTTTTTATTTTATCGTAACACTTTTTTGGATTAAAATTTTTGTGTTTAGAGCATCTCAGTCAGACAGGCGAAATTTTCACCCCTTTTCCAGGAAATATTTGGCTTCTCTCATTTTTGGACATTTATTTTTGTCCATTTTTGACTTTTTGAAACACTTTTGGACCCTTAAAAACAGTGATTTTCTTCCCTTACTGAGAAACCAAATATTTCTAATTTCAGTTACCGACTCAAACGTTTGACCATGCAAACTAAACTATGAAACACCAAAATTTCACAATATTTGCAGTAAATATTGTAAAACAAGAAACGCGAGGTTTACGTGGCATACATGAGCCCACAATTGCCTCCGACAAAGGTAATCAAGTTGATTCGCTCTTCAAACAATGTCAAATCATAGTTGTAATTATAAATTCTCCAAGTGGGTTTATTAATGCCAATAATAGTTTTATTCGCGGGATCGCAAATGGCCAACGATTGCGCATAAGGATCAACCGTCGGAATAACAGTGGAAAATTCCAACTCAATTGTAGTGAAACGGCTCATGTTAATGGCTCCAGCCGGTTGTGTATCCAATGGTGAGTTTTTCATTCCAAAGCTATAGAAAAGAACACCGTCAGGTAAATTGCTATCCGTTCGCAACCATTTTTCAATAAAGTTATAAACACCGTAGGGTTGCCCGTTTTCCCTATAAGATCCATCCAACAAAATGCCCATGGAAGTCAAAATAGAGTTTTGGTTTTCCAAATTATAATTGCCGCTAATATACCATCCCGTTAAGTCGCCGTTTGCGTTCACTCCTGGGCCAATAGATACAGTAGTCGTGGAACCATCGGGGTTATATCTCGTAATTGGATAATAACCGTTTGTTGGTGCGGGTGTAATGTCATAAGGTAAATAATTATAAGGCCAGTTTGAATAATTAGACCATTCGTTGCGCAAATTGACGTCGCTTCTTTGGAAATAAAACATATAATTTGAAACCATGCCAACCGAATCCAATTGCACCTTATTACTTCCTGTAACATTATAAAACTTCTGAGTTCTAACCTGTTTAAACAAATATTTTTGTTCTTGAAGAGCAAACAATCGCGATTCTTCATTGGAAAGAAAGCAGTAAGTGCAATTTAAATGTATATCGGCGTTCCAAAGTGTACGAGTATCATCGTAATCTTCTAGAGCGAGAGCGACGGAAGGTGGTGTTTGTAAAAATCTATAAAATTGCATATACCATAAATTAAAGTTGGGGGCGACGTATGGATAGTTATTTGCTGCATCAAAAACGTCGCGAATCCTGAAAAGCTCCTGTATTGGTCGCATTGTAATATTAATGTGTAACTCGTTGTACTGAAGCGCCACTAGAGGAAACGCCATTTGCGTCTTATAGTTAAACCAACTTCCAATCGGAATATATAAAATTCTGCCGCGAATTGATGGTTCCGCGCTCCCCGAAGCTCCCGCATAATACGCATTCGGATACGAGTTAACACGAGCGCCGTAGTTAGCTGGATCGTTCAATGCACTAGTATTTCCCGTCATGTTATCAAATAAAGTTTGTTTAGTTCCGCCAAATTCTCTCTTAACGAGCAAATTAATATATTCTCCTGTATATTCCTGTAATGTCTGGTTTCCGCAAGTGATTGTTATTTGTGATATCATTAGTGCTCCCAAATTTTCAATCCATTTAAATCCATAAGGCACCCAAATGCCAGCGTTGTTTTCTTGCGTCGTTGTGTCGGTGTTTGGTGGCATGATGGGGCTCCAAATATTCGGCAACTCAACACTAACATAAGAATCCATAAGCAAATCAGCATACCGAGGTATTTTGAAAGTAAAGTTGGATTCTTCATTTAAACGCAATGTTCTAGATCCGTCAAAATCAACGCGGAATTTCTGCATACCAAAATTGGTATACCTGGCATACGTTGCTTTAAAAAAAGTTTTTGATGGATTGCCGTTTAATATAATGTTTTGTTGCCCTTCGCTGACTAATTGCATTAATCCTCCGGCCATATTTTAGATATATTATACAGATAAATTTATATTTTTAACTGTTTTTGTTTCATTAATTATTATAACATAATATAATAGACAAACACATAAACATGGACGCTGGTAGAAAAACAAACAATTTATTAGATATGGTTAAAAACCTTAAGGAAGATTTCGTCACACAAATATTGTTTAGCATGATAATCCTATTTATAATACTCGCATTATGGTATTATTTCCATATGAGAAATCTGCTAAGCCGCGAGTGTTCCGCCATGGACAAATCGTTTTCAACCCTGAATGGGTCAATTAAATCATTGAATTCCTCTGACCCCAATTGCAAATACACGTTTAAAGACTATTACATAAAGACCGCTTACAACTGCTGTAGCCCAGGAACCTATAAAAACGATTATGTTTCAACGTGCGCCCTAAAAGACGTTTTAAAACAAGGTTCCCGAGGATTGGATTTTGAGATTTTTTCAATGGATGACCAACCCGTGGTTGCGACGTCAACCGTTGATAGCAATTATATTAAGGAAACCTATAACTCTGTGCCATTTTCAGAAGTAATGAATATTATAACAAATTACGCCTTCGCCGCGAGTACTGCTCCTAACCCAAATGATCCAATCATAATTCATCTGCGATTTAAGAGCGCAAATCAAAAGATGTATCAAAATTTTGCCAATTTATTGAAGCACTACGAACAGTTCTTTTTAGGCCCCAAATATAGCTTTGAGCAAAATGGAACTAATTTTGGCAACATTCCTTTGTTAGATTTGAATAAAAAGAAGACAATCGTTTTGATTGTTGATAAATCCAACAACTCTTTCATGGATTGCCATGATTTTTACGAATATGTAAATATGACTAGCAACTCTATTTTTATGCGTGCATTGCGTTACTATGATGTTAAAAATACACCCGATTTATCAGAACTTCAAGAATATAATAAACAAAGCATGAGTATATCAATGCCAGACGTGGGAACAAACCCACCAAATCCTGGAGCAATAGTTTGCAGAGAAACGGGCTGTCAAATGATCTCTATGATGTATCAAAAGAATGACGCGAATTTACAGGAAAATAACGCGTTTTTTGATAAATCCGGATACGCGTTTGCCTTGAAACCTGAGAAGTTAAGATATGTTCCCGTGGTTGTTCAAGCACCTGCGCCGCAAAACCCTGCACTCTCTTTCCAAACGAGAAGCGTCAAGAGCGACTATTACGCGTTCAACATTTAGAAACCCCAACCCAAATTTATTGTATTATTTTTATTTTTTATAATACAATAATATAATAATAACGCATTCATGCCAAAAACTAGAAAAAATAACAGCAACTTAAAAAAAACAAAAAAAACAAGAAAACAAGAAAAACGGTTAACAATTTGCAAAAGTAGGTACGCTTTATGCACTTCAGCGCCATGCAAGAAAATTCCAAACAACCCTGGAAAAACAAGTTGCAAATGCACGGTTGAAACAGGTTATAATTTCGCAACAAAACCTTGTAACACTTTAAAAGCACATAAAACACGTTCTGGAACTCGCCGAATTTATTCAACATTCTCCATTAATGAAATGAAAGATGGTAAAAGAATAACAGAATGCCCCAAAAACACAGAATGGTCTGACTGCTTGAATCATAAATGCGTAGTTCATCCAAAAGACCCCAAAAAGGCGATATGTGAATGTAGTTTAAGAAAAACAAACAAAAATTGGTTCACCATGGGAGCAAAGAACGATCCTAAGAAATGCTCTGCGAGCAAATGGTCTGGCGCTCATAAAAAAGATTTTTATAATACACGAAAATTCTGGAACCATTATTTTTTAAAGAAAAAGAATCACAATGGGAAAGTAATTGGAGAGCCTAAGAATTTTATTACACCTCTGTCTAACCCATAACCGCGGGTAACAAAATAAACGCGAATATTAGACAGGCTGCAATAAACGCTAGAATGCTTTCAACGATATTCAACTCTTTTGGCGAGCATTCCTTTTCATGAAACTCCCACAATTGCGTCTTGTAAGAATATACATCATAAACATTGTTGATTGGAGCAGCCACACACTCATTTGGAATAGCGGAAAACAACTTTTTCACATAATCGCATTTTCTTTTCTTCTGTAATTCAACGTAACGCACCTCTGCTCTTCTCTGCCTTCGGCCACTCACTCTTGCGACAACTGAAGCGCGAGCCATAACTGACATTCCATTAATAATGGATGCATTTGCAATGATGAAGAAACAAACACGCGACAAATTCATTTTCCACTAATTTGGTTTTACACTGTTCAAATTTTTAAAAATACTTTTCAATTTTATTTTTTCTATTCTCTATTATTTTCTATTATTTTCTATTATTTTCTATTATTTTCTATTATTTTCTATTATTCTCTATTTCTTTTTCTATTTTCCATTTCTTTTTCTATTTATCTTATATTTTTCTCCGAATAATATAAGACACAAAACAAATGAAAAATATATGCGATAAATCAATGGATTTCCAGGAATGCGAATTGGCAATATTAAGAGCGGCAGTGGATAAAGCCGAGGAAAGATCCGGAAGAGCCGTCGCAAATTCAGGAGAAGTTAAAAAGATTATCAATATTGTTGAGAATTTCATTAGACGTAAGAAAGTGATATGTTATGGAGGCACAGCGATAAACAATATTTTGCCGAAGCAAGATCAGTTTTATAACACCGAAGTGGAAATACCCGACTACGATTTTTTCTCTCCAAACGCGTTAAAAGATAGCAAAGAGCTAACAGACGATTATGTGAAAGCCGGGTTTTTAGAAGTTGAAGCCAAGTCTGGTCAACACAAAGGCACATATAAGGTCTTTGTGAATTTTATACCAGTCGCTGATATAACGTTTTTACACAAAGAGATATACAAATATGTTAAGCAAGAAGCGATAAAGGTGGATGGAATCTTATACGCGCCCCCCAATTACCTTAGAATGTCAATGTATTTAGAACTTTCTCGCCCTGCGGGAGATGTAAGTAGATGGGAAAAGGTATTAAAGCGTTTAACGTTGCTCAACAAAAACTACCCATTGAAATCTCAACATTGCGACGAATTAGAGCCATTCCAGAGAGAAATGATAAAGAAAGAAGATGAGGATAAAATATTTGAAACTGTGAGAAACTCGTTTATTAACCAAGGCGTTGTGTTTTTTGGCGGATACGCGATTTCTCTCTATTTGCATTATATGCCAAAGCGTTTACATGATAAGCTAGAAAAGATTCCCGATTTTGATGTTTTATCCGAAGACCCCAAAAAAACGGCTGAAATTTTAAAGGAGCGTCTTAACGATGAAGGGTTCAAAAATGTTAAGATAATAAAGCGAAAAGAAATTGGCGAAATTGTTGCGCCTCATTATCAACTGCTGATAGGCGCCGACACAATTGCCTTTATTTATAAGCCCATTGCGTGCCATAGTTATAATATAATAACGGTTGATAAACAACCCGTGAAAATAGCAACAATTGACACCATGTTGAGTTTCTATCTCGCATTTTTATATTCAGATCGCAACTATTACGATACAGAGAGAATCGTTTGCATGGCTCAGTTCTTATTTGAGGTTCAACAGAAAAATCGTCTACAACAAAAGGGCCTTTTACGAAGGTTTAGCATAAGCTGCTATGGTCATCAAGAAACCGTGGAGGAAATGCGCGCAGAAAAGGCGGAAAAGTTTAAAGAATTAAAAGAGCACAAGAAAAAGCAGGATTCCGAGTACGAAGAGTGGTTTTTAAGATATAGACCAGCGGACGAAATGGATAAAAAGGAAAAAAAACAATCCGCCAATAGAAAAACAAAAACAATAAAACTAAAAAAAACAAAAAAATCAACTAAAACAAGAAACACTAGTACGAAAAAACGAGGCCGAGGCGGCTTATTCATCTAAAAACAATAATTTTCAAGCAAAACTATGTATAAATCTTTTATTATTTTTGATAAAACTTTAAAAATAATATGCCCACTAGCCTCATCGGGAACAAAGCTCTTCAAATACACAATAAAATAAATTATATAAACCAAACACTTTTCAACGAACCATTTTAAAACTCGGTTGCGAAATGTATTATATAAAGACCAATTATTCACATAACTGCACATCTGAGTTCCGGCGCATTGTTTAATATAAAATAAGTGAATGTCTAAGACCCCCGCCAATATGCGATGAAAATTCGTTTTTTCATTTTTGACGCAGAATAAATGACCTATTTTATCCGCACCAAACAAATCAATATATAAGGTCTTCCTATTAGTTTCCGCCGGAAAAATATAAGGGTTTATTCCGTCAAAAAAACGTTTTTTATGCAACATATTTCCATCTACAACAAAAGGAACGAAACACGATTTTCTAATAGTTTCAAAAACTTCGTCAATGTTCCTATATTTCCGCATAACAATCTTTTTGCCCTTTTTAACGTCATAATAAGATATAAATAACCGATTTTTTAAACTATCGCAAAGTACCCCACCAGACGAAATTCTCTCGCGAATCTTATCAAAACATGCGTCAATGGCGTTCAAGTTGTGGCGCTCTTTAAATTGTTTTAGAATTATATTATACATTTCGGTCATTAAATCCAGCGCGTCTACATAATAAAGGAGAGCGCAAACCGAGCTAATACTACAACAAGAAATCTTATTGATTCGCACATAATTTTGTTTCTCCATCTCTTTGAGAAAATAGAGGGCGCCGGTTAAATAGCTTCCGTTAAATATTCCTCCGTCTAATACCACGTTTATCTCTTCTATTGTGGTTTTGTTTTTGTTGTTGGGTTTGTTGTTGTTTTTTTTCGGTAAATTCAACATCAAATTTTGGATATAACTTTTTATAAGATGCATTTTTAAATTTGGTCGGCTATTATACATCTTTGAACAACAAATATACCGAATTATAACGAACGTTGAAATAAATATAAAGACTTAAAATTCTTATATTCATGTCAAATCCTGCAAATGACTTATGCGCCTTTTATTGTTTGTCTTACAAAAATGAAGAGAGAAAAACTGCAATAGCCGAAAGGTTTGCCAAGTTAAATATTGATGTGAACTTTTACGATGGCGTTGGGTTTGACGACCCTAGAATAAGCGTTCCAGCGGAAACCCATGCGTTTGAGAAGAAGACATGGTCTTACACTTATGGTCATTTTGACATGATATATAAATTTGTCACTGAATCCGATAAAGAATACGGAATTTTCTGCGAAGATGATATATACATAGATAAGGATTTGGCTAACGATGTTCCTGCGCTTATTGCTGATTTCAAAGAGATGAATTTAGATTTATTATTATTGGGATTTCTAACTTATTATGGGGTAGAAAGCCATCATTATGGATTTCATGACAAGCACGTGTTTCCTCCAGAAAACCAGAGAGAGAGGCCTCGCAAATATCACAACTACCCAAATGATTTGTGGGGCGCTCAGATGTACATGTTGTCTCGCACTCACGCCAAGGCTTTAATAGACAAATATTACGACGGATACGCAGTTCAATCGTTGAACCCCGAATTAAATTTAACGCCTTTTTGCTCAGATTGGGCGATTACAAAAGAAGGAAATAGAGCGTTAGTTTATCCAATGTACGCGGTGGAAGACGGAAAAACGCATTATGAACACGGTGGGCAATTCAACTTTCATCAAGATTGCTTCAGGTGCAATTTTGACCCAACACAGTATATCTAAATATGCCGAAACTAGAATTTCTCGTTTCTTTGTAACCTCGCGATAAATTCGGTGGGATCATTCTTATTCATAACGTAACAATTTATAATTTCAGCGGGAGAATAGAATTTATCTTTTATCTTTTTAAGTTTTCTCTCGTCAACGCCCGCATTATAATATCTTTTATACATTTTACGAATGATATTATGACTCGCATTATCAAGTTTCAAAGTAATATCAATGCGACCTGGTCGTATCAATGCAGGGTCCAACTTGTCGTAATGATTGCTGCTAATACCTAGGATTCTTCCTGGCGTCTCTTTAAGACCATCCCATAGATTCAGAATATCGTCCAATGTAATCGGATCATCTTCCGTGGTTTTTGTTACAGCGGTCAAAAGCTTGTTTTGTTCTTCATTTGCTTCAACAAAAGTTTGAATCACATCTGCCACGTTCACTTTTGAAGAAGGCGACAACGCGTTCAAATTTAATTTCCGTCCAATTCTTGTTCCGCTATTGTCCTTGGCATCTTTTCTCTTCCAAACAATTTCTCCCAAACAATCTATGTCTTCAATAATGATAATCTTTTTATCAAACCCCACGCTATGAACCTTATTATTAGAGTTATATCTATCTTCAAAAAAGAAGTCGTCCAGTTGTCTCTTGGTTTTAATAAGCTTCAACGATAGAATAACTATGTGGCGACCAGTCATATTCGCCAAACATTTGAAAAAAGAAGTTTTCCCGGTTCCTGGAGGCCCATGCAACCCAATCCCAAGCGAATAAGGTATTCCCATTTCATAATACCACTCTTTATTGTCAAGAAAGAACTGAATTTTACTTATAACTTGTTCTTGGTTTTCAAAGAACATATTTTTAAAGGTGCGAGTGCTATCAAAAGGATATTCACTCCAGCATTCATATTTATAATCCTCGTATTTGGTTTTTACTAAAGTATAAACAAATTTTTGGCTATTACGACTTTCTTCAATGGCTTTTATATATTTATCTTTCAATTTGTTAACGTAATTCTTAATGCCAGATGTATTCGTTTCGTATGAATAAAGCGTCAATGTAATTTTATCCGTTTTGGTTGTTTGTTTTTCTTTTTCACTGCCGCCAGAATCTTCGGTATAAAAGTCTGCAATGGCATATATCTTGAGGTCGGCTTTATATAAAAACGGCTTTTTTTGAGATACTATGTACATATCATTGTCATCATCGTCGTCGTCTTTATCGCGAAATTTATCCATTGTTGTATAAAGCTCTTTTAATTCACGAATCGTTTCATTGTCGTCCATAGTACCCAAAATGTCTTCCCATAGAGCTTTAAATGCGTCTGTAAAACAAGACGAAACTACTGGATAAAGGTTGTAAGTGCCAACACTAGAACATCTTTTGCCTTCATACGTGATTGAATATTTCTTAAAAAATAGTGATCGCACAGTGTCGCAAATATCTATGTTCCACGGCCGATTAAGAACGTCGTGATCATAAAGTAGCTTAACCGCATAACTAAAAAAAACAAACCCGAGTGTTGAAAAAATGGCGTCAATCAACGGGTTTCCAGTTTTCATTCTTTGAAAGAGAGAAATTTTTACAGAATCATTAAATGTTGTTTGTAATACATCAGCTAAATCAAATCGCATCATAAATTTCGCGTATCAAATATATTAAATCCAAAATAAGGTTTAATACATTTTCGGTAAATGTTACGATGTATAAAATACGCGCTTCAGTTTATATTCTCTCATACATTTATTCAAGAAGCACTCGCATTTTGCGCAAGGTTTAGAGTTTACGTAGCCCCCATTATTCTGCCCGCGGCCGAAACGCATAATATACATATCAGCGTCTTTCATTCTATTATAATTCCCCAAGGTTCTAACAACATTTTCTTCAGCGTGCATATTCCTATCTGTGTGCAAATAAGTGTTGTAATAACTCTGACTATCTTCTCTGCGATAACCAATGCGATTCACTGCGCTTGCGATTATTTTTCCTCTATAAACAATGACAGCAACGTGAGCAATAACATTGGCTAGCCTAAATCGTTCAAATCGCTTGTTATTTTTAATTTCGTCTAATACTCTCGTTATATCCGAATTTGGCATTTACTGCGATTAGTGGTTATTTTATGTGTCTTGCTATTTTTATATATTTTTCTCTTCAATTTTTCTTTTTAACATTTATCTGTAAACCCAATCCGAAAAAAGAATATAAAGATGATGCTACATATATAATGAAAAGCCGTTGCAAAAATGTTCGCTCAAATATCGTCTTATTTAAAAAGAAGAAAACTGAGAAGATTAATTAAGAGTAAAAAGGTCAGTGTTAGTTTTATGCAAGACGTTGACTTGTCGCATACTAATTTTTCCCGCATGCAAATCAATGGGTCAAAAATGAGAAACGCCAATCTAAAAAAAACGAATTTTCAATATGCAAATTTACAAGGATCAATGATGAATAATGCGAACTTGACAAGCGCGAATTTGTCGCACACAAATTTAATTTATGTAAATTTTTCAGGAGCTGATTTAAGAGGCGCGAATCTTGGCAACGCAAAATTATACAAGACAAACTTTGAAGGCGCTAATTTATCTTACGTGAATCTATATAATGCACGACTAGACCCAACAACAAATTTCACAAACGCCAATTTGACTAATGCTATTTTTGACGAGGAAAAACTAATGCGTTGCATAATTGTTGGTGCCACAATAAAACCATTGTCTTTTCTAGACAGCGTTTTGTATTATGCATTTGGATACAAAAAACAAAACTTAAAAACGGTTGTGCCAATGAATGTGTATCCGACAACCAACTAAAAACGTGACGTTAATCTTAGAATTTACTGAAATGTGTCATAACTTTTGACAACGTGTAATATAACATTCCAAATAGAGCACTCGTGAATAAAAACCCGTATAAATTTACGTTTCCATCTTTTGAAAACAACGCAGGGAAAAACTTATACAAATAGCGTCTAAAAATGGGCAATTGAAATAAAAAATATAAAACCGCAATTAATAACGGGATTTGAATCTCGTCGTAAAGTTGATCCAAACTATCTCCGTATTGCGCATTTTTATTGTAGTTTTTAATGATATCTTCATTTTCATCTTCTTCTGTGATATAATCGGCATTAGATGCTGGTGGTGGTATATAATTGGGCTGAACTTGAGGATCCTGTGATATGTTTTCAGTGTTACGAGGAATATCTCTAGACTGAAGTTGCGTTGCTCCAGTGGAACTGGCTTGCTGTAAACCACTAACGATTTGGTTTATCGTAGTTTGGTCTAAAGAAACCCCTCCCGGCCCGCCGACGGTGTGTTGATTGGGTGCTATTTTTTCATTTACAGAGAGGGATACATTTCCACCAATGCTGCCACCACCCGTGGGGTCAGTTGGTAGATCCATTATACTAGTTGTATCAGAAGACATATAATTAGTATAAAGAAGATACTTTCAGAAAAGAATCGCAAAGATACTTTTTAGAAAAGTATCACAAAATGGGTTCTACCTGTGGTACTTTTTTAAAAGTGTTATTGCATATCCACGTTTTTCTTATTGGCATCGCATTTTGTTGTAACTGGTTTAAATTTATAACATTTATCTTCGTGCTTATAAACCTTGTCTTTAATATCATCTAATGGAGGAGCTTTCATAATTAAACAGTTTTTGCCCTTGCAAGCACTTCTAAATAATGTCGCTAGACCAAAACCCAATATAATAGACATTAGATATTTGCCGCTTTCCGTGTGAAAAAATTTCCCCAAATGCATTTATATATTATATAGGTAATAATAATATAATATATATAAATTCCATTATTGCAACCCATCATCGCTTTGCCCGTTTTGAACTGGCACAGTTTTTATCTGGGATTCATCCGCTGGGCACGCAACTTCACTCGCTTCATAAACGAAGCAATTGTCCGCGTTATCTTTATATTGAACCTTTCCAGTATTTTCAGGAGTAGGATAAACATATATTGTTTTTAATTCTGGGCCCCAAATATAGACAAAAAAGAGGCCAATCGCTAAACTAATAATAAATACTGGAATATTAATAAATTTTGAAATCATGCTTTATACTTATTGCGCATATTATTTTTCCAAGATTTATTTATTTTTTAAATGTGGAATTGGTTATTGCCCAGCGACAACTTTATACGTTTCGCCCGTTTGTGGATCTGTCGCTATTAATTCACCTTTTACAAGTTCTATTTTGTACTTGAGACGATTGGCTTCCGTTGCAGCAATTGACCCATCTGAAAGCAAATTCGGGTGTATTCTTATTTTTGGCAAAGGTCTTCTCTCTTCAGATTCATTGTCAGATTCCGATCCCAAATCAGACCCCTCTTCCGATTCCAAATCCGATTCTGATTCTGATTCTTCTTGAATTCGTAGTTGAGGTTTCAATTTGAATTTTGAATCATTGTCTTCTCCTTCTTCATCGCGATTTTTTGATTTAATGCTCGGAATTGCAGGAGAAAATGCAACGTTTTTCACCGCCCTCTTTTTGGACGAGTCTTGTTCCACCCCCGTTTTAAATGACATTACCTTTTGACCATTGTCGGCGAGATCCCATTCAAAATTTTCAGCGGTAATTGGCTTTTGAATTAAATGAAATGTGTTATCGTCTTCATTGTACTCAACATTGTTATAAGCGTATTTTTTTTTCATTATTTCATTAGCGCGAGGGTTCATCGTATTCACGTATAAATCAACGGCATCAACAATGAGCTGAGTGTTTTGCGTAGAATTGTATTGGTTTACCATTGAATTGAAATTATCCAAATTGTTGTAAAATTCAAGTTGCAAAGTTTTAAGTTCAGCCTTTTTTTCTTCATTATCAACAACATTTAAATAAGTTTGAAGCGTGAACTCGTACACCTTGGTAAACTCGGTAACCTTCTCCTTAATTTTATCAAATCTTTCCACAGCTTCTTCAGCGTTAATGTAGCCAAACAATAAGTCGTTTTTGTCAACAATGACTTCTCTTTTATACTCATTGAGCGAGTTTTCGTCACTTTCAAGGTTGTCGCGTATATTTTCAACTAAACCCAAGTTAATATTAATGTTGAAAGGGCATGGGTTTTTCCTATCTCCGCAAATGGCAATAGCATGTCTCCCGTCTCCGTCAACTTTAGTGGAAAAGATGGATCCAACAGGTCGCTTGCAATTAATGCATTTAGGCTTAATTTTTGCGAATTCTGCTCTCTTTTCACCCCAACTTAGACCGGCCATTTTGACAATTGTGTTTTTCTCCTTTTTAATAAGTTCTTCGTATTTGTCTTTGTATCTAAAATATTGATTCAAACTGTCAACAAATTTGCGTTTTTCTGCGTCGCGTTTTTCTTCTTCTTCATTTTTATTCATCCTTCTTATAATGTATAAGTATAATTATATATTATAATTTGCATTTTACAGTTTTCTATTTTCTATTTTCCTATTTTCTATTTTCGGTTTTTATTGATAAACTTGTTTCCCATTAATTTTCCGGTGAATTACATCATATTCAGTATCCCAATGAGGCAACCCTGTAATAAGCTGCTGGCTAGCACGTTGTTTAGATTCTTGAAAATTCTGAATCTTAGATAAAATATATTGTTGTTTTTGTCTATTTTTCATGTCTTTTTCAACCGGTGTCAGTTTTCCTTTATACTTGAAAAAAAGAATTATGCCTAAAATGACTAAAAACCCAATCCCGAGAGAAATGTTAATTAACATGTTGTTGTAAGTATTTTTAAAAATTCTACACTGCTTTAAAGTTTCGCTTAAAAAGTATTTTACTCCAGGCTCTATTAAAGTAGGTTTAGTAAAACTATCAATGTTCATATTTATTATCGCCTAACAATTAATATAATAATGTATAATAACTAAAAAAATTATACACAATAACTATATGGACAGTTCTTTTTTTTCTCTATTAATTTTTGTAGTCATAACATTATTATATTATTTGGCCTTAAAACCTAAGCTTAACGCGTCTGCATTTGACGACCCGACTGGATCAGAATACGCGGCTTATAGTAGCAGCAACAACACGTCTCTGTTTATTTATTTTTTGTTTATTGTTTTGACCCAAGTCGCCGTTAATGCGAGCGTAATGGTGAATAAATGCGGGGGTAGTTTATTGCAAAACATCGGCTCGGCATTCTTGATGACATTGATTCCTTGGATATTTATTTTTGGAGGCGTAATCGCTGCTCTAATGATGTTTCCCGGGTTTAAATCGGCATTTTCAAACGTGATTGGTTATTTTGCTGTGTCAAACTCGGCCAATAACATTTTATCCGAATTATTGGTGAATACTGATCTCAATCAAGCGATAAACTCCGCAGCGACAACGGGTGCGGAACCGGGAAAAATAAACAGCCTCAAGAGCGCTGCTGAAGCCATTGTCAAATTAAGCGGAAATATGTCTATCTTGATAAATCAGATAGTTCCGTCAAATTTCATGGAATATTGGGCGATGTTGGTTCCGTTAATGAAGGAACAATACCAAGTGGGTGCGCCGGAAATGAAGCAACAATTATTAGACGTTGTTGTTATGAGAGATAACGTAGGAGAAGCGCTCTGGTATATTTACACCGCGATATTATTGATCTCTATTACTCAATACAACATTATGAGCAGACCTTGCAGCAAAGATGTGGCTACAATGCAACAAAACCAAGAACAATACTTAAAAACGGAATCAAAAATAAACGCTGCGACCGATAAACAAAATTCAAAAATCTACACGTATTAAAAGAATGATATTTTATATTATATGAATATGAATAACATACACATTATAGTTCGTGTATGTTATACGTTAAAACATGGAGTGTCTTGATAAATAATACAAGACGAACAAGTAAGAGAGAATGCCCAAAACAATAGCCAAAAGCCAAACAGGAAGAATAGTCTTATTACGATAACCAATGCCAAAATCTCGGATGCTTCCATCGTCTTTGTATAAAAATGCGGGTTTGCCAATTTGGATCGTAACAAAAACCGCTAAAAATAGAAGAATGCTAACAAGCGTTACGTTTTTTGAAATATAGGATCTATACATTGAATTCATGTTGTTTACTATATATGTATAATAATTAGATATATTTTTATCAAATTATTTAATCGGGTGTAGTGCCTTTTTTTCAGTTAGTCTCGTTCTTGCCAATCTTCGTTGTCTTGTTCCGCACCAAAATAGTCTTCTCCTGCGTCGTCGCCGGCGAACCAAGCGATATCATTTTCTTCCTTATCAATGGCCTCTGCGGCGTCGGTTTCTT
>Ga0114959_10001667_pt1 | contig 19084 bp, 15 predicted proteins | sample C_130625_EF_Meta_FD_87317 | JGI IMG/M metagenome (GOLD analysis project Ga0114959, IMG submission 87317) | Freshwater microbial communities from Lake Croche, Canada to study carbon cycling - C_130625_EF_MetaG | ecosystem: Environmental > Aquatic > Freshwater > Lake | place: Lake Croche, Canada... | reverse complement strand
TTTGTGGTGATGCCTGTATTTCCAAAAACATCGGCGGTCACCGCGCCCGATCCTCTGGCAACCAGGTCCGGCTTAATCCTTCCATCTGCCGTTGGGCCTTTTCCACTGAAGTCCACATATTGCCCTTCTGGACCAACTGCTCCGACTGTGAGAATGTTGCTTGCATCAGAAGGAACAGAAATCCAGCCGCCCCAAGCCGCATTATTGCCTTCATTGCCGGCACTATTCACCACTACAACTCCTTTGGATGAAGCCATCGAAGCGGCCCTGGAGGCGAGGGTAGTCCCATTCAGGTTGTTGTAGGTATAGTCGAGACTTGGGGTGTCAAAAGTTGTATAACCAAGCGAAGAATTTACAACATCGGCGCCTACGCTATCCGCAAGTTCGAGTCCGGCAACCCAATACGCACATTCAATTTCATTTTCGGTGGCGGTATCTTCACTTCTGATGAGATAGAAATCAGCAGCATAAGCTCCACCAATAATACTGCCCGGCAGATAAGCGGCAATGTTGCTCAACACGGCACCACCATGCCAATGATCCTGGTAAACATCCCCATCGCGGGCAACTAAGTCACGCGTGCCCAAAATTTTCTGGCCCTGAAAAAGATGGGCAAAGGCGGTGTGGTTGTTTACATTCAAAAAGCCTGCATCCATAACGGCAATCAGTTTGCCTTCGCCGTGGTAGCCCCAGGCGTGCATGGAATCTAGCTCGAGTTGGTTGTTTTGCGGCAATGAGGGTCCATAATCCAGGGTCTGGATTCCGGATTTTGGTTTTTTCTCCACAATTCCACGGGAAAGTTTCGTGTTCAGTGGTTTTGCTCCTTCCACAAAAGGAAGGTTTGAAATGGCCTGAAACTGGCTGTCATTGCAATCCACAATTGCCCCGTTCAGCCAGCGGAGTTGGTTTAGTACAGTGGCACCTGTATTTCTTATCCCGCTCAAAAAGGCAGGTACTACAGGAAGATCTGTGCTGTCGATGGCAATGTTTTGGTTGAGTCTCCTTTGGATTGAGCGCTGGCTTAAGAATGCCTGTGGGTTGGAAATATTGAAAGTATTTCCGCTAAGCTTTTGGTTAAATTGTACCAGGTATTTTTTGTTCTGTGCGGTCAGACTTCCGCTCAGGCAAAAATATACAGCCATGATGGCCAATATGTTAAGGTTATTTTTCAAAATGAAGCAGCTTAAAAGTTCTTTCTTTTCCGGACTCAATTAGAGGAATTCTTCCACATGGGTCTGGTCCTTCCTGGGAGTAAATAATGCTCGATTTCTTTAAGTAAGCCGGCCCGATTCCTTTCAGGTAGGTTTCCCGGAAATCAGATTTTGTCAGGCAGTTTGAATCAGATTTCTGAATAACATCAACAGCTGGATAAGAATTGTTGCCAAAGGAAAATGATTTATTTAGGTTTTTGGCTGTAAACCAAGTGATTGCAAGGCTGTCTTGCAGCGTGTTGTATTGGTTTCCATCCCAGCGACTTCCCTCAGAAAGCGGGAATTTGAGTTTGATTATCGGTCGGTTGTTTTCGGTCTTAAGGATTTTGTCCTTGCCACGCTGAATGCTCCAAACTGAATCAATTGTCCAGGGGCCGGTACTATCCGGACTCCTGTATAATTCAATTCTGAAAAATGGATTGCCTTGCTGTAATCCAATTGAATCTGAAATAATCTCTTTTAAAAAATATTTTCCTCTGAAAGTGTCCACCACAGTTGCATTAAGAGACGGCGAAAATCTTGAAGAATATTGGATTGTATCCACCTGATAAACCCAGGTATTTCCAACTGAAATGGGATAAAAATCGAGGCTGCTTTCAATGGTGGATGGCGCAACTTCTTTGCTGCTGCAGGATTGCAAAATAATTCCGGCTAAAGCCAGAAACATGGCCAGCATTGTGATTTTGCTGAAATTGGCGCTCATTCTGCAAAGATAAGATTTCCACCGTTGTATGATTCATCGATGAAATTTTTCTATGCAATTGATTGAATAAAAATCTCGAATTTTAGGATTCAAAATGAAATCCTTGAATTCAGTTTTCCAGCGCTTATTGCTGTTCGCAATTTTTTCTGTTCTAACCTTAGCTTGTAAAGAGAAAGCACCAATTGCGCCTGTTTCAACAATAGATGTTGTATTAAAAATCAGGCATCTGGCTGCCGGGCAAAAGCTGGCTGAGGGAGTTCCATTTCTGGATTCCGCGGGACAGCAGATTTCAATTTCCAGGTTTCAATACTATTTGTCCAACATCCGACTCAATCGATCAAGTTCGGAAGCTGGATTCAGGGAATCCAATAGCTATCATTTGGTGAAAGCTTTTTCCAATGCGGATGGATTTCAGATTCTCCTGAAAGGTGTCTCCAAGGGAATATACAATGAGCTTGTGTTTGGCATTGGTGTGGACAGTGTCGCCAATCGGGGAAGTTCATCAAATTTGGGCGACCTCGGTCAGGGGAATGGCATGTTCTGGTCTTGGTCTGATGAGTATAAATTTTTAGTGATGGAAGGAAATTACCAGGCTTCTGGCAATCAGGGAAATTTTCTATTTCACATTGCAGGTAACCCTTGCTACAAGGAAATCAGAATCCCTTTGTTTCAATCTGCTGAGGTTGGAAGTAATTCTATTACTCTGGAATCTAACAGAACCATTCTTCTGGATGCCGTTTTTTTGGATCTTTTTGGAAGACCCAATCCCATTGATTTGAAGCATACAAATGATGTATCATCCATTGCAGCCGGGGCCGGAAAAATTGCGGACAATTACGCAGCCGGGTTTTACAAACTAAAAGGTTTTGAGTAGTTGGAGTTCTTCGCTTAGGAAGCCAACACCATTTGATTCGCCAATTCTATAAATTCTTTGGCTTGCCTCTGTGCAGAATATTGGGCGCTGGCGGCTTTGGAAATTTCCTCCTTTGAGGATGTGACGCTTAGCGCCGATTTTATCGCATTTGTGAGTGCTTCCGGACTTATTTCTGCTGCAAGGCTTCCATTTAAAGAATTCACCATTTCAGGCATTCCGCCGATTTGAAATCCAGCAACAGGTATGCCGCACATCAGTGCTTCGGCTACCACATTCGGAAGATTGTCTTCGGTTGCCGGATGAACAAACACACTTGCCGAATTGAAAATAATGGCCATCAGTCGATGGTCGTTAATGCTGCCAAGATGCATATGTTCAATCCCGGTGATTGTAATGGCGGATTCTGATTTTCCAACCGTGCATAACATCCAGTCTTCCGGGAGTCCGCCAGCTTCCAGCGCTTTTTTCAACACATGGAAACCCTTTCGCTCGTCATCCAGACTTTGGGTAACAGTAAGCAGAACGGTTTTGTCTTTTGGAATGCCAAGAACTTCACGGCACACATCTATCGGCACCGGAAGAAATATTTGTTTGTCGAGGCTATTAAAAATCCTTCTCCCTTCCAATCGGGCCAGAAGTCTGCTTTTGGCTGCTTTGTCAACCATCCATTGCGAAGGCGCTACAATTTTCAAATTGGGAGGAAATTGCTGGAAAGCATGCAATTTGGCTTTCAGGGAATGATAAGCAATTTCCGGCATGCTGCTATTTGCGAGAATCGGACAATTGCTGCAATCCGTTTCAAATCCCCGGCAGGTTTCCGAGTAATGGCATCCACCTGTAAACAATTGTTCATCGTGCAGCGTCCAGATCATTGGCTTGTTGCCTGCGTGGGTCACCAGGTTTTCCGCGCTTATCCACTCATTCACCCAATGAATATTCACCAGATCGGCCCATTGCCAATGGGGAGAATTGTGGATTTCGTAGGAAGCAACAGGAATGCTGTACTTGCCTGAAAGGCTTTGATTTTCCGGCATTCGTAGAGAGTTTCTCAACTTGTGCTCAGCTCTTTGCCGGAGTTTTAATTTAAATTTTTCCCGAAGTCCCCCGCTAACTTGATATTGGTAATGTTCCGGGATGTCATTTTTGGATTTGTGCAGTGTGAGCAAACGCGATTGAACGCCTGCCTTGAGTAAAGCTTCATGCAATCTGATGGCCGCAATTGAGGCGCCGCCTACATCGTAGGCACTCAAAATTAGTATTTTCAGGCCGGAGGCTTCCAATTTTTAAGCTTGGCTTTTGGCACTGACTGTTACCGAAAACTCTTTGTTGTAATCAGCTTTTTTCGCTTTAGAAAATCCAATCATCATCAACCAAAAATTGATTGCTGCACAAATTGTCATTCCAAGGCTTTCGCGGGCTTCTTCAATAAAAGGCAGATTCATGCCCAAGCTTGCAGATTGCTGTTCTGTGCCCAGCCATTCGGATATTCCTACATGTGGAAAAGAATGAATTGCAGTAATGGCATAATAACAAACCAGCATCATGAGAAGCATTGGGTTATAATAATTTCGGGCACTGCATGCAGCTGTGTAGGCTGAGAATGCATAAGCAATTGTCCATACTGGCCAATCAGGGTCGTTCAATTGAAGGATCGCAAATGCCAGAAAAAGAACGCTGAGAAGGATAAAAACTATTTTCACTTAATTGGTACCGGATGGTCCGGATTCTGAGTGCTAATTAAAGGCTTTTCCTGATTAAAAATCAGATGCTTTATTCAGCTTACTTTTTAACCAGCTTGGATTTCAATTTTGAAAGTGCTTCGGAGTAGCTTTCAACACCTGGTTCCTGACGGCTGGCCTTCTCATAATATTTAATTGCATCAAGGAAGTAATGCTTTTCCTCGCAAATCAAGCCGTTTACCATATTGGCAGCAGCTGACTCGTCTGCCTGCAGACCAAGGTCTGCGTGAGCTACTAGATTCATGATATACTCTTTTACAGACTTAGATCCGGTACCGGGGCTTGTTACAACCAGCTTGTAGGATTCATCTACCTGGGTAGGTAATTTACTGAAATCAATCTCAATAAACGCGGAATCTGATTTTTGTTGCATTACGATTTCGTCGAACCGATCAGCAAGACTTACATCATATCCTTTCGATCCTGCGATAGGAGTCCAGCTAATAAAATATGGAGCTGGCATTATCTGGTTGCTGCTGAAAAGGTCTACATAAATGGAAGCGGTACTCCCAGTATTTGGCTTGGAACTTCCTCTTTGAACCGATCCTGGTACATCCATGTATTTGCGCACATTGGTTTCCATGTCCTTTTCCTCTGTTTTGGAAAGTTGGCCGAGTACATACTCAAGGTATTTATCGGAAACCTTGGTTTTGGAATTTCCGGTGATGCTCTTGGCTAAATTTGCTGCAGGAAAAGAACCTGGAGTTTTTATTTCAAGAATCTTGCCATTGGCATGCATCAAACCGCAATAGCCACTTTCAATGATCAAAACCTGACCAGTTTCCAGTTTGGTTCCTGGGCGTAGGTTGCTGACCTGGCCATTGACCTGTAGTTTAACATTGCCGGAAACTCCTAAAACTTTGAAAAGAAATGCATTAGAAATTCCCGAATTGAATAGTGTGAAGAAGGCAGAAACCACCAAGGTTTTCGACCAGCTGAATTGTTTGAGTTTCATTTGCAAAGGTTTTTTTTGGCTTCCACGAAGGTAAAAAATAATGGTTTCGCTCTTGTGGAAGGTTTTTTAGATATTTTTTTGAACAGAGTTTAAAAGAAAAAAAGGCAGGTACCTTTTTAAAATTCCCGGGTAGCCAAAAGAACTGAAACACAGCCAACAGCATCAGGATTTGCACTTTGTTTGTAAACAAATTCTACAAAATACTTTTCGGTCCGGATTGGCGTGAATGCGAAATAGTCAATGCTTGGGTCGGCTTCGTTTGTGAAAATCAGTTTCTTGTTGATGGTTTGAACTTTTACAAAAACTTTTCCATCAAAACCTTCATTAGAGAAATACATCCGGTATTTCTGTTTGCCAATAATGGACATTGGAATGATGCCCTCGCCATTCTCCCCGCAAAGAATGGCTTTGGATGCACAACCTTCAATTACATAAGGTTCCTGAACGATTTTTTTATAACGATCTAAAATGTTCTTGGTCTTTTGGCAATTTTCAATTCGTTTTCTCGGGGACAGATTTTGCCCGCTAATCAAAAAAACCGGGACAAGAAAAATGCTGAGGGCGAGTATTTTTGAACTGAAGCTTCTTGAAATGTTCATTATTATATTTTTCGGGATGCTATTATTGAATTTAGTAAGGCCTTGAACTCAGAATTACGGCAATACAGCCTCTCGAGTCATCATTGGCACTGCTTGGTGTGGTAAACTCCACAAAGTACTTGTCAGTTTTTTTCGGGGTGAATTCGGCCATCATACTGCCAGGGTCTTTTTCGTTGGTCCATAAAACCTGGTGATTCAGTGTGATAATTTTAATGATAACCGGACCTTCATAACCTTCCGAATAAAAGTGAAATCGGTATTTAACTTTAGAAAAAACGGAAACTGAAATATTGGTTGTTTTTCCTGCGCCAAGAACCCCTGCAGAAATGCCTTCAAAATCATAAGGTTTGATGATCTCGGCATATTCTGTTTTTAAGGTTTTTAGTGATTTACACTGGGCAAAAGATTGCGAAGTGGAAATTGCCAAAAACGAAAGGAAAAGGGCAATCTGAATAAGCCTCATCGATTTCAAATTTTACTTTTTGAAATTCTGTTGCGAATCACATCCAGCTTGGCAATCAGGTTCTTAATTTTTGTGTCATCCATCTGAATAACCATCGGCTCCTGATCGGTTTCTTCTTTCACTATGCCTGCTTTTATTGCTGTTCTGACATCCTGAAGCTCGCTAATTAACTGCTCATTGGCGGCAGAGCTTCCCTTGGTTTCGTTTAGCAGTTGAATAAGCGGATCAAGTGATACAAGCTGGTCGCCGATCAACTGAACAATGCCTTTGTTTTTAGTGGATAGGGCATAGGTTGAAGCAAGGTAAACGGATTCAGTCCATCCGCCAGCAAATGTCAATAGGGTGAGATCCAGTTTGTTGTTGTCTTTCAGAAAAGCATCTGTCTCAGCAAAAAGATCTCTGATGATGAGTTCGAGAGAATCTTGGTTGTTCAGATTTGATTCAAACTTCTTGACATAATTATTGGTTTCATAAATGCCTTCCAAGCCTAAATCTTTGGCAAGGTCTTTGGAGATTTTTAGGCATCCCATTGCAGTTTGGGTTTGGTTATTCATGGCGGAGTAAACCATATCAACTCCATAAAAACCCATTGCCAATGCCTTGTCTTCTTTTTCCACCAGTTGGCTACTTGCTTCAAACGGGATCAGCCCAGCGGCCTGATAGGGCAGACCTGCATTTTTAAATAGCCGAGCTACCTTAATCTGCGAAGGGAAAATGTGCACAAATTGATGAATTTGCTCTTTGATGGTATCCTGCTTCAGAATGGAGTCAACCTCTTGCGCTTCGGTATTGCCATTTTCTCCTTTATTTCCACAGGAAAAAACCAAAGAACCGGCGATTACAGGAATAAGAATTGAATGAATTAGTTTTTTCATTTGTTGCTTTTAATTTTCAGACTAAGGCCCAGAAGCTTCTTGAGTATGTTGAAATATAGGCTCAAAAATAATGCAAATACCATTAGCCAGATAACGCAAATGTTGAAATAAAATGTGTCGAATATTATTCCGGCAAAATGTTTCTCTGGGGAAAAGAAGTGGGTTCTATAATCAAGCCAACTGGAATTGATGATGTCTGAATTGAAAACCGGATCACTTTGCCTCACCAGCTGACCTTCTGAATGAATGATTTTGTCTTCCCAGCGGCCTTCACTGCGAAGCAGTTCTTCCAGCGTTTTGTTCTGATGTTCCTTTTTAAGCGTGATTAAGCCCTCTTTGCCATATCTGCCCAATAATTGGTGGTTGATCTCCTCACTTTTATTCTCATAAAACTTCTGGATTTTATGAAAATCATGCTCAATTAATTCCAGGTAATTTTCGAGTTCATTCGTCGTATTCGAATTCAGGTTTTTGGCATACAGTTTTGTTTCGTCAAACTTTCGGATTCTGTTGTGTCGGTTTTCTTTGGTGATTTCATGGAGCAGGGTTTGAAAAGCCGGTGTAGATGCCACCCATTGCTTTCCTTTTCCGGCTTCCTCTTTCTGCATAGATTGATGCAAACTCTCTATCAGATTTTCCATTTCTGGAATCCAGTACAACAACTTAAAGTTGGCATTCGATAGTTCTTTTTCGTAGTGGAAGAAGTTCTTGTTGTAGGCATTTTCTCTGAATTGTATTAAACATGCTGCCTCGAAAGCCCAACGGCTTGCCATCAAATCCCCAACAAAAGGAACCTTCCCATGCTTTGCCACCAAAGGATTCATTTTGTCGAAATTCACGATGATGCCCCCCAGAATTAATTGGGGAATCAGTAGAATTGGAATTAAAATATAAATGGTATTTATTCTGGAAAGTGTTGCTGAAATATTGAGCGCCAGTAGATTGGCAAAGCATGCGCAAGAAAAAAGGACCAGAAAAAAGGACCAGGCCATTTCTATATTATCTACAATCAAACATGCCGGAATTACAAAAAGCAGGGTTTGAAAAAATGAAATAATAAATTGAATCAGGACTTTTGAAATGAGGTATCCAAACCTTGAAAGCATCAGGAATTCTTCTCTTTTGAGAATCTTCAGGTCCCGGAAAATCTCTTCGGCAGAAAGCGACATGCCCATAAACAATGACACGATTATGCCGATGAAAATGAAGCTCGGCACATTGACATTTTCTCCAAAATAATAATGGGCCGGACCATCGCCGCTTATCGGATAAAATCGAACAATAAAGGCCAGGATCATCGCCAGAATAATTGGCTCTAGCATTGTGATGGCCACATATTGGCGGTTTGCAATTTTACTTAGCCAGTCCCGGCGGAAAAAAACTTTACACTGAAGCAAAAGGCTTGGTCTCGGTGCTGGTTTCAGTGCGGGAAAATCGGCCGGTGGTTTCTCCGTTTTAATTTGCTTGGACCTGAATCTCGCGAACCATTCTTCCGGACTTGTTTTTCGGTTTGCCTGTGGCATTCCAAATTCGTCAATTACCCGGCTTTCTAAAATATTGAAAACGATTTCGGGGTTGATGTCGCCGCACACCGGACAGGCAGTTATATGGCTTCTGACATGGTTTATACTGCTTTTAAAATAAGCAACAGCCTCCACCGGATTGCCACAATAGACTGCAAATCCACCGGAATCCATCAGGATAAGCTGGTCAAATTGCTTGTAAATGTCTGAACTGGGCTGGTGGTTGACAGTGAAAATAATCGTCCCTTGAAAACATAGTTCCCGCAAGAGCGACATGATGTTGTCCGAATCTCTGGAGGAAAGTCCGGATGTAGGCTCATCCATGAACATCACTGCCGGTTTGCGGATGAGTTCAAGGCCAATGTTGAGTCTTTTTCGCTGGCCTCCGGAAATGGTTTTGCTCAAACTATTTCCTACTTTCAATTTCCGCACATGGTGGAGGCCAAGGTCTTTCAGCAAAGAATCAACCCTATTTACAATCTCATTTTTACTCAGCTCTGGCAAGCTCAGTCTTGCAGAAAAAAACAAATTTTCAAAAACCGTGAGGTCTTCTACCAGCAGATCATCTTGTGGAACATACCCAAAATAGGGTTTTATGAGCTCACTTTCGGCATACACATCGGTGCCGTTGAAATGTACACTTCCGGATTCGGGCCTGAAATTGCCATTGATTACATTCATCACAGTTGATTTGCCAGAACCGCTTGGGCCCATAATGGCAATCAAGTCACCGGATTCTGCAAAAAAACTGAAGTCGTGAATGCCTTGCTTGCCATCTGGGTGGTGGTAATTGATGTTTTCACAAGAAATGAAATTGCGGGTCTCGCTTTCCATTTGATGGGTAACAGACCAAAGACTAGAAAAGTGAAGTTGTTTTTCTCCATTTTCACTCATCAATACCCAGCCCGGACTGAGAAAGAAAATCACCCCGACTTTTACTTCCTCACTGTTCAGACTTAGTGTTTCTTCTGAACCAAGAACTTTAAGGATAAAAAAGCCGAGGTCTTTCAGAAATGTGAAAGCAATTTCAGAATTGGAATGGAAGTTGATTTCCCTTTCTCTTTTAGATAAACTGGCCTTTCCATTGTCGATGAGGCCAATCTGCGGCATTTCCAGAAGGCTGTTCCTTGGGCTGAAAACAAAGTTTGAGGTAATGCTTGTAAAGTTGTCATTGAGATGAAAAATCTGGGAAACGATTTTCAGGTAATCACCTTCCTTTTCGGTGAACTCATTGTCGGCCTTGACAAGTTCACACAAGCGCACATAAATTAGAAATCTTTCCTGAAGCGTAAGGCCGGCAGCGGCATTTGCAGTAACAGTTTCAAGTTCTTCTTTTGTTCCTTCGATTGTTTCCAGAAAAGAATGGAAATAGTTCTTGAAGAACTTAATTTTTACATCGTCAAAGTTGGCTTTCAGGAAGCGGTGAAAAACCTGTGTTTCCTCTTCTTTCAGGCCATCGGCTTTTGCCATAATGGCAAAAATCTTCGTGATGGATTCGAATACATATTGGGTCATTGTTCTGGTTACGGGATTTTTGCAAAACCAGAAAACAAAAACCTTTTCGGCTCAATTTCGAATGTTAGTTTTGCGGCCCGTCCTCTGGCAGCAATAAAGTAAAAATTGGAAAATTCTCATCACAAGGTTGTGGTTTTTTCTGCCCCATCCGGCTCAGGAAAAACAACCATCGTTCGACACCTGCTTCAAAAGTTTCCACAATTGGGCTTTTCCATTTCTGCCTGTACGCGCGATAAGCGTGGCAGAAGTGAAGAAAATGGAAAGGATTATTATTTCCTCACCCCGGAGGATTTCAGAACCAGGATTGAAAATGAGGAATTTGTTGAATGGGAAGAAGTGTACGAGGGTGCATTTTACGGCACGCTGAAATCTGAAGTGGAGCGAATCTGGGACTCAGGCCGTTCGGTGATTTTTGATGTAGATGTGAAAGGCGGAATTAGTCTGAAAGATTTCTATCAGGAAAAAGCCCTGACCATTTTCGTAAAGGTGCCTTCAATTGAATCTTTGCGGGAGCGATTGAAAGGACGGGGCACTGAGTCTGAAGACAGCCTTTCCAGGCGTCTGTTCAAAGTTCAATTTGAAATGGGATTTCAAGACCGCTTCGATGTGGTTCTATTGAACGACAACCTTGAAGACACTTTGAAAGAAGCTGAGAAAATTGTCTCAGATTTTCTTGGATTGAGCCAATAAGGGTTCAAAAGCCAGGACTTGTGCGCCTGCTATTTTTTCCCATATCAATGATTCTTTCACCATTTTCAGGCCTTTCTGCCGCATAAGATCTAGTTCTTTCTGTTCGAGGCCTATGGCTTTTTCCAATGCTTCCTGAATGGAAGAATTGCTTGTGCCGGTATTGATGGCAGCACCCTCTCTCAATATTTCTGGAAAATTACAGCCTTCTGAAATCAAAGGCAGAAGTCCTGCACCAATCGCCTCTACAACCGAAGTGGGAAAGCCCTCAGAAAGTGAGGGCAAAACATAAAAATGGGCATTTCCCATTAACTCTTCTTTCGCTTTCCCAAAAACCGGTCCGAGAAAGCGGATGTTTTTATCAGGGTTTTGTGCGATGATGGATTCAAGTGCAACTTTTTCTCCATCATCTGTTCCGGCAATTTCGAGTCTGGCCCCTGAATTACGGATGATCTCGGAAGAGCACCATGCCGAAACCAGTGGAATAATTCCCTTTTTATGATGAAGTCGCGCCAAAAACAAGAATACCGGCGGCCCCTCATTTTGATGCGATTGTTTTAGCTCACTTTGATAAATCCCATTCGGGATGTGAATCACCTTCTGAAAATGCTGAACCAGATTTTCCATTTCAGGTTTTCCAACCGCCCTGATGAGCTTGGCTTTTCTGGCAAGTCTCCTTTCTATGAGATAAAAATACGGCAGCTTTTTCCAGCGTTTCTGATCCATGCTCCAGGGTTCAAGCATTCCGTGTGGTGTGTAAACCCAAGCAAACCCAAAGTGTTGGGCAATGGCGGCCCATTTTGTGGCAAAGCGCCAGCAGCCATGACTTGCAACAATGGTTTCTTCCGGATTGAAGGCTTTGAAAAAAGTGATTGCAGCCTCCTTTGAAACAGATTCCAGCTGAATGGTTTTAACTGCTGGGAAAAGATCTTGCTGAAAAGAATTGTCTATCGTTGGAGAAACGAGATAAGATTCTATTCCATAATCGTTGGAAAGGGCAGAAGATGTGGCTACTGCAGCATGCCAGATGCCAAAATTGACAGGAGAAACCCCGTCTACAAGGTTGATTATTTTTCGAATCCGGCTCATGCCAGAGGGGGAAACTCAGCTGGCTTTGCTTCCGCCATTATTTCATAAACAACCTCGAAAATCTGGTCGCTTCCCGGTTTGGAAAAATAATCTCCATCGGAAGAATACGCCGGCCTGTGTGCCTGCGCGGTAATGGTAGCCGGCTTGCTGTCGAGGAAGCGATAAGCGCCTTGTCTTTCCAGCACATCCTGAAGCAAGAAAGCACTCGCTCCACCCGGAACATCTTCATCAGCAATCAACAAACGATTGGTTTTTTGCAGGCTTTTTGCTGTTTCCGATTCGAGATCAAATGGTAGGAGGCATTGAGCATCAATTACTTCTGCTTCAATGCCTGCTTCTGAAAGGATGCCAGCAGCCTCCATACAAATACGGGTCATAGAGCCATATGTGAGGATGGTGATGTCTTTTCCTTCGCGAATTACTTCAACTTTTCCCGGTGCCAGACTGATATTTTCAAGGTTGTCGGGCATGGCTTCTTTCAGCCTATAGCCATTGAGGCACTCGATGATCAAGCCGGGTTCATCCGATTGAAGCAATGTGTTGTAGCAGGCGGCTGCCTTTGTCATGTTTCTTGGCGTGAATACATACATGCCACGAAGTGCGTGTAGAATTACGCCCATTGGCGAACCTGCATGCCAAACGCCTTCAAGTCTGTGGCCTCTGGTTCGAACAATGAGTGGGGCTTTTTGTCCACCTTTTGTCCGGTATTGCAAAGTGGATAGGTCGTCGCTTAAAATCTGGATGGCGTAAAGGAGGTAATCCAGATATTGAATTTCAATGATGGGTCTTAATCCACGCATGGCGGCACCAATTCCCTGACCTGCAATTGTGCATTCCCGGATTCCGGTATCGCTAATCCGAATTTCTCCGTACTTCTCCTGAAGTCCGGCAAAACCCTGGTTTACATCTCCGATTTTGCCTACATCTTCCCCAATGGCAAATACAAGGGGATTTGATTGGAAAGTCTTATCAAAATAGGCCTGAAGAATCTCTCTTCCATCCATCAAAGCGGCATTCTCCGAATAAACCGGATTGACCTCCGAGACACGCATGGCAGATTGTTCTGACTGACTATGCAGGTGTGAGCTATAACGGGAAAATCCGGATTCCATCAAGTCCTTCCTGAAATTCAAAAACCAGCTGCGTAGGTTTGATGGACCTGTCCGGAGAATTCGGATTGCATGGTTTACTGATTTCATCACATCACTCCTCACCGGGAATGGTTCTTCTTTGAATTTCTCCAGAATTTTGGTGAATTCCTCAGCCTTGAAATTCTCTTGAATGGCCATTTCAATGCCTTCTTTCAGGCGGTCGAAATCAGGTTTCATGTCGCCCATAAAGGCTTTCCATGAATTGTTTCTTGCGGATTTTGCAGCCTCTGCTGCGGTTTCTTCGAGGGTAGAAATTTCAGATTCTTCGGCAATGCCACTTTCAAGAATCCAATTCCTCATCCGAACAAGGCAATCAAAGTTTTTTTCCCATTCCAGCCTTTCCTTCGATTTATATCTTTCGTGGGATCCAGAGGTGCTATGTCCCTGTGGCTGTGTAAGTTCTTTTACATGGACCAAAACAGGTTTGTGCTGGTTTCTGCAAATTTCTGTGGCCTGGCGATAGGTCTCATGCAAAGCAGCATAGTCCCAGCCATTGACAGTAAATATTTCAAATCCTGTTTTGCCCTCCGATGCGAAACCGGCAAGTACTTCCGAAATACTTCCCTTGGTGGTGTGGTACTCTTTTGGAACAGAAATGCCATAGTCATCATCCCAAACAGACATTAACATTGGTACTTGAAGCACGCCGGCGGCATTGATGGCCTCGTAAAACATTCCTTCGGAAGTAGAAGCATTGCCAATGGTTCCGAAAGCTATTTCACGGCCTTTTTTTGAGAATTGCGTGTACTTATGAAGAGCTTTATTTTCCTTAAATAGTTTTGATGCGAAGGCCATTCCAAGTAGTCTTGGCATTTGGGAGGCCGTTGGTGAAATGTCGGAACTTGAATTTTTCATTCCTGTGAGATCCTTCCATTCACCCTTTTCATCCAGAAAGCGGGTGCCGAAATGGCAACTCATTTGCCGGCCTGCGGAGCTAGGTTCTGCATCAAGACTTGCATGGGCATACAATTGTGCAAAAAACTCCTGGGTGCTCAGTGCGCCGATTGCCATCATGAAAGTTTGGTCGCGGTAATAGCCGGAACGGAAATCGCCGTTTTCGAAATAGCGGGCTAAAACAGCTTGCGGCAATTCCTTGCCATCTCCAAAAATTCCAAACTTTGCCTTTCCTGAAAAGACTTCTTTTCTTCCGATTAAACTTGCCTGTCTACTTTCGTAGCAGATTGCATAATCCTTCAGGACATCTTCCTTTTTAAATGCTTTGACAGCAGATTTGGAATTCGTTTTTTTTGCTTTTCCGGTGGAAGTCACTGTTTCCAATGTCGTAATGAGGCTTGGTTGGTGTTGCCGCAAATGTAGTGTTTTTGAGGCTAATACGAAGTGCAAATCAAGCCTTTTCGGAGGCTGCCAGATGGCCGAGATTTTTAAGCACTGTCCAGAATTCATGCTCGGCAAGAAATTCCTGAATGTAAAGCTTATCCAGGCTTTCTACCAGAGCGGAATCTGCGTTTTTACCTGCCAGAATCCTTGTAGAAATCACTGCAGGCCGAAGTCCATATCGTTCCCAGTCATTTCCCGCGGTACCAAGCCAGGTTTTTTTTCCACTCAGCACAGAAAAGAAGTTTCTCAAAAAAACGAGAGGCTTTCCAGATTTTAACAGAACCAAGGGAAGTAATAAAAGCAAAAGCAAGGAAATGCCGATGTCGCTCAATCTTTTCAATCTAAGATTGTGGGGTTGAAGCAGTTCTGGAATGGAATCTGACTGAACAATCTGGCCCCTGCCATGCTTCTCGGAACTGCTTACCAAATAATGTCCACCGGGAGCAAGAATCGAAAAACGCAAGCCAAGTTTCCTGAACTCTTCCACTTGAGAAATGATGTCGGCATTGGATATTCCACCTTGACAAAACAGAATTTCGTCTAAACCGAGTCGGTATGAAAGTTCATTTAGTTTTTCTTTACTGCCCAGATACTCCGCGCCGCTTTCGTTTGATGCAGGTCCGCAACGGCCACAAAGCAATACTTCCTGGCTAAATTTTTCGAGGATAAGGGAGGCATTTTTGAATCCGGCATGATCACCTAAAACCAAAATCCTCCTTTTCCTTTTTAGATTGAATAAGAGCTTTCTGCTTTTCAGAAGGTCAGATGCTATAAGTCTGCCCGTAGATACGGAAAAAGTCCAGGCGGCACCAATCAGGATAAGGCCTTTTGAAAATCTATAGTCGTCGAAAAAGTTGGTGATGCCTGAGATTAAAATGGTTCCAAGGATAATTCCTTTCAAGATTACCATTGGACTATTGTCCCTGGAATACATAGCTGCAAGCCTTGTGGATCCCAGCCAAACCAAAAGATAAACCGGCACAAGCAATTGCATAAAAATTGCCGGATACATGCCTGGAATTCCCTTGAAATTCAATTCCCACCACTCTTTCAAAAGCGCCATTCCCAAAAAGGCAATTCCAAATTCCAGCAGAAAAGCAGAAATTTTATCAAAGCCGCGTTTTGCCAAAGCAAGACACGCTCGGACCCCAATACCCAGGTAAATAAAAAGTGTGAATAAGCGATTTTTGCTAAAGTGCTTTGCTGAAAACAAAAGCATCGCCTTATAGAAATTCCGGACAAATGAAATGCTGCCTCTTCGGGTACTTTCTCCTTTGAAGTGGATGATGGTGGTTTCAGGAAAATAAAAATTCCGAGCTCCGGTTTTTTGCAAACGATAACTCAAATCCACATCTTCCCCATACATGAAAAAGGACTCGTCCAGCAGGCCCGATTTATCCAAAACCGATTTTCGCATGAGCATGAAGGCGCCTGAAAGCACATCCACATCATGAACTTTAAATTCATCCAGATAGCTTAAATAGTACTGGCCGAACTTTGGTGATTTGGGGAACAAGCCGGAAAGACCAAAGGCTTTGCAAAAAGAAACCCATGGTCCCGGTAGTCCGCGTTTGCTTTCCGGGAGAAAGATCCCGGCACCATCGACCATTCGTGCGCCCAGACCACCAGCCTCAGGATTTTCATCCATAAATTTGAGGCAAGTTTCAAAACAGTCCTCTGGTACGATTGTGTCTGGATTTAATAGCAGGACAAACTCACCATTGGATTGTTTGATTGCCTGGTTGTTGGCGGTGGAAAATCCTGTATTGACCGTATTGGCAATCAGTTTTACATCCGGAAACTTTTTCCGAAGCATTTCCAGAGATCCATCAGAGGAATTGTTGTCCACCACCCAGACTTCTGCATCGGTATTTCTACAGGCAGCCATGACCGAATGTAAGCAAATCTCGAGGAAATGCTCCACATTGTAGTTTACGATTACCACCGACAGGCGCGGCATGGATTTATTTTGATTGTTGGATTATTGGCTAAGTTCTTAATCAGGTTTCCAGCTCTGGAAATTCATCCTTATCATAAGTGCGAATGAGAAAGTAGGAGTCTGATTTAGATTTCAAAAGAATGAAAAAACTCAGCAAAAAAACAGCCCTCCGAAGAGGGCTGCAAAATTAGCGGTTTGAAATCGGCACATAATCGCGGCTGCCGAGACCTGTGTAAATTTGCCGTGGTCTGCCGATTGGCTCCTTTGAAGCATTCAGCTCTTTCCATTGGGCAATCCAGCCTGGAAGTCTGCCAAGCGCGAACATCACGGTGAACATATTGGTTGGGATGCCCAATGCTCTGTAAATAATCCCGCTGTAGAAATCTACATTGGGATAAAGCTTGCGGCTGATAAAGTAATCGTCTGTAAGAGCGGCTTCCTCAAGTTCTTTGGCGATGTCCAGAATTTGATCTTTTACACCCTATTGGCTTAGGACCTGATCGCAGGCTTTTTTAATAATTCTAGCCCTTGGATCGAAGTTTTTATAAACTCTGTGACCAAAGCCCATGAGTCTTACTTCCTTCTTTTTAACTTTCTCAAGGTAATCAACTGGCTTGATTCCCAAAATTCTGATTTCATCCAGCATTTCAATTACCTCCTGGTTGGCACCTCCGTGAAGTGGTCCCCAAAGGGCATTGATTCCGGCTGAAATGGAAGAATACAAACTGGCTTTCGAGGAGCCTACCATTCTAACAGTACTTGCAGAGCAGTTTTGCTCATGGTCTGCGTGAAGAATCAGAAGTTTATTAAGCGCATCTACCACAACCGGATCTGGATGGAAATCCTCTACCGGAAGGGCAAACATCATGTGTAGAAAGTTCTGGCAGTAATCGTAGGAGTTTCTCGGATAATTCACCGGATGGCCAAGTGATTTTTTATATGCCCAACCTACAAAAGTTGGCATTTTGGCCAGAAGCCTGAAGATATTCAGGTTGATGTTGCTATCGGTTGGGTTCTCAACAGACTCTGGATAAAAGGCTGTGAGTGAACAAACTAAAGAAGACAAAATGCCCATCGGGTGCGCCGTGGCAGGGAAGCCATCCAAAATCTTCTTGATATCCTCATTTACGAGAGTATGAAGCTTGATTTCATCTGTGAATGCCGCGTATTGGGCTTTGTTTGGAAGGTCGCCATAAATGAGCAAATAAGCGACTTCCATAAAGTTTGACTTTTCAGCCAACTGCTCAATTGGATATCCCCTGTATCGCAGAATGCCTAATTCACCATCCAAAAAGGTAACGGCACTTTTCGTGGCGCCAGTATTTTTATATCCAAGATCAAGGGTAACCAAACCAGTCTGGTCCCGCAGATTTGAGATGTCTATGGCTTTTTCGTTCTCAGTGCCTGTAATTACAGGCAAGTCAATGGTTTTTCCTTCAAAAAACAGTTGTGCTGTTGACATAGTGCAAGTTGGGAATTTGTTCTCCCTGAATAAAGGGCGAAACTATCCTAAAAAGACCTGAAATCGAAAGATTGTTTCGGAATCTTTGAAATTTGTCATAACGGTAGGATTCTGTTGGTCTTTATTTACTTTAGAATTTTGGCAGATAAGCCAAAACCAAAGATTGAAACCGGGCCTTTTCCACCTTCGACAAATACACCAAAGCGCGGCGTTGGGAGCCATTTTATGCCTGCCATAATTCCGATGCTTGAAAAAGTGCCAATTGAAAAATCCCTGCTTCCTCTGTATTTCTGGTCCACATTCCAGGTAATTGTGTGCCAGCCAATGTGACCAGTGGCATATAAATCCCATTTTCTCACATTTACTCTTTCTCCAAACATGCTATTAAACAAGTCCGAAAAATGAAGAGACATGCGAAGACCGCCAGAGTTGGATAAGATGGCGCATTTGTATGGTTCTGTTCCGTATGTATCCAGGTAGTTTGCTTCGAATCTGCCCACATATCCACCGATTGTAAAATGGTTGTCGAAACTGTAATCAAATGAAACCTGAAGTGGAACCATTCCCTGAATTCTCCCAAAAACCGGATAGGCCGTGTACTTCGCAGGGGTTTGCAGGCTTAGCCATCCGGAGCCCTTGCGGTTTGGCCATTTATTTCCCATTCGCGGCATATTAAGCCCAAGGAAATCGCCTCTTCTTCTATGGAATTGAGGAAAAGAGGAATTGTCATTCGCAGAAACAGACTGTGGATCTGCGAGAAAGAAAATCGCGACAAGTGTAGTTTTGAATGCCCTCATAATCTTCCGGTTTATGGCACAAACGAATGGCAGAAATTTGCGATTAGTTTGGGCCGGTTAGTTGATACAATGTCCTTTTAAATCCAGACAAAAGGGCATCATCTTCTACACCCAAAGCATTCGGGTGATTTTTTTCAGGAATTTGAAGAATTCAGGGCTGCCTA
>Ga0114959_10001664_pt1 | contig 19086 bp, 18 predicted proteins | sample C_130625_EF_Meta_FD_87317 | JGI IMG/M metagenome (GOLD analysis project Ga0114959, IMG submission 87317) | Freshwater microbial communities from Lake Croche, Canada to study carbon cycling - C_130625_EF_MetaG | ecosystem: Environmental > Aquatic > Freshwater > Lake | place: Lake Croche, Canada... | reverse complement strand
TGTGAAATAGGTATTTGTAAAAAGACGATGGTTAGGAAAAACCCAAAACCATACAGAACAGGAAACATTATTGTTCATGGACTGATTTGTTGTAAGAACGGATGCGGTTATTGGAACAGAGATGTGAATGGTGCTACAAATATCTATAAGATTGCTTATAATGCGATAAATAACAAAACAAGACCAAATTATTTATCAAGAAGCAAGAATTTATCAACTGGTTTGGACGAACCAGTAAAACCAAAATTTACATGCTCCGTGAAGGGCAAACCTTTTTGATTTTTAGTGGGTTTTGTCCCATTTTAAATCTTCAAGGGTGTAAATGTCAATTGAAATAGTGTAATATATTAATGAATATATGCCGCATCGTACGTTTTGTCTAGTACTGGTTTATAATTTTCTCCTGGACCTCCATAAAATTCATTTGATTTATTCAAAGGAGCCATTTTCTTCACCATTTCTTGTTCTAAAGTATAAGGAAATTGATTGAACGCGGTAAATTGAGAATCAACTTTTTGTTGGGTAGGTAAATATTTTTCAAGAGCATCAATCCCGGTTTCTACTCCAGACCTACGAAGTAAATCATACGCCACAAGCAAGCCAAGAACACCTAAAACTGGGTGAACACATGTAAAGAGACAAAGAGCAATTAAAACTACCACTATTTTTCCGGGAAGTGTATCGATTAAATTTGCGAGAGGTTCAGGAGTTTTATATCCCATTATCAAATAAATTATAAATACAATTGCTAACATTAATTGGGGGACATTTTGTTTTTTAAATAAACCTGTTAAACTATTCATATATCATAATGCTAGATTTTATTTGTAAAAGATCTCTAATATTCATTCTACCAAACAACCTAAACGTTGATATATCAATATAAAATTGAAATAAAAATAGAAAATTATCTCATGTTTAGATTTCAATACAATGCTAAATACATATTTAGGGAAAAAGGGTTATACTATTTTAAAAAATGAACTAAGTCTTCAACAACAATATATGGTTCGGGAAGAACTTACGATCAAACCATTTGTTCCTGGTTCTCCAGCAAACAATACGGCTATAACGTTTCCTGCTTATCGCGAGTCTCCTTCAAAATATTATGTCCCACGATATTTTGGTGAGAAGATGTTCGGACCAGTAAAAGAGTATAAAATTTTAGAAGGACTGGATATAAATGTCTCGTTTAATGGAGATTTGAGAGAAAATCAAAAAGAAATTGTACAAGGCTACTTGACACACGTAGAAAATCAAAATAATTATGGAGGTGGTTTGCTCGAAGTTCCCTGTGGTGGAGGGAAAACTGTAATGGGAATCAATATTATTTCCAAATTACAAAAAAAAACACTAATTATTGTTCACAAAGAATTTCTTATGAATCAATGGATTGAAAGAATTGAACAATTTCTTCCTGGGGCAAGAATTGGAAAAATTCAAGGTCAGATTATTGATATTGAAGATAAAGATATTGTTATTGGGATGCTGCAGTCTCTTTCTATGAAAGAATATCCAGAAACTATGTTTGATAGTTTTGGTCTTACAGTTATCGACGAGGTTCATCATATATCTAGCGAAGTGTTCTCTTGCGCACTTTTTAAGATTGTTACCAAGTACATGCTAGGTCTTTCTGCAACTATGAACCGAAAGGACGGAACAACAAAAGTATTCAAAATGTTTTTAGGAGATGTTGTATATAAAGGAAAGCGTGATGCCGAATTTGACGTTGTTGTTAGAGCAATTGACTACAAAGTAAATGATGATGAATTTAATGAAATAAAATACGATTTTCGCGGTAATCCGCAGTTTAGTACAATGATTACTAAATTATGCAACTATAGTTCTAGATCAGAATTTATATTGCGTATTTTGAAAGACATGACTGAAGAGAATCCGAGTCAGCAAATTATGATTTTAGCGCACAATAAGTGTTTATTAAAGTACTTATTTGACGCAGTTTCTCATAGATTAATTGCTGGAGGAAGTGTTGGATACTATATTGGCGGAATGAAAGAAGCTGCATTAAAAGAAAGTGAAACCAAAAAGATTGTCATTGCAACCTATTCCATGGCTGCCGAAGCTTTAGATATAAAAACTCTTACAACTCTTATTATGGCCACACCTAAAACAGATATTGAGCAGTCTGTCGGAAGAATTTTGCGCGAGAAACATAGCCAGCCTATTGTAGTTGATATAATTGATGGACACGAACTTTTTCAAAAGCAATGGATTAAGAGAAGGGCCTTTTATAAAAAACAAAATTATAAAATTACTCACACTACAAATGCAAAGTATTTGGAAAATGCGTCAAACTGGGAAATTCTTTATGATCCTGTTTCTAAAAAAGAAAAACCAAATAAAACTACAGAAAAAGATCTTCTTCCAGGAAAGTGTTTAATTAAAATTAAAAAATAATTTCTTAGTTGTTAATATATCGAATGAAAAATTATAGTTTTTTTTTATACTTTTTAATATTCATGATTATTTCTGGTGCTGCTACGGCAATACTTGTGCCGAAAATTGTTGAAGGTCATGGTGGTGGTGGCGGAGGCCATGGTGGTGGTGGCGGAGGTCGCGGCGGTGCCGGTGGAGGTCACGGCGGTGGAATGATAGGTCATGGTGGTGGTGGCGGAGGTCACGGCGCTGGAATGGGAGGACACAGAGGTGGAATCGGACGCGGTGGTGGATACGGAATTGGTCGTGGTTACGCATATGGAAGTAGAGGATATTATGGTGGTGTTGGCCTTGGAGGCGGTGGCGGAGGTGGATATGGCTACCTAGATTATCCTTATTATGGATATTATCCTCCTTATAATCCGCAATGGTATTACCCCACATATTTGTTCCAATAGATAAATGTCATAGTAAATCAATTACCATGATATTTATTTTAAAATGACCCCCTACTTGGGAAACCAGAGTTCGTGTAGTGATTGTAGTTATCTACGCAGTTTGTGCAATTTGAAAGTGCTGTGTAAGGCGGGGGATTTGCTAACCCTAAATCTTTGGCACCTAAAATTCCACCAAGAGAATAAGAGTTTGTCATAGGAACATTATTCTGATATTGAGAATAACCGGCTGGATAATTAAGCATTCCTCCTCTCATTCTCATTCTTCTTGTTTTACCATAGCGCTTTGATTTTCCTCCTTTTTTATGATAGCGCGACATAATTTTTCGTTTCATAGAAGAAACACGCTTCTTAAATGTTTTACGTCCTCCTTTCATTCTTTTATACATTTTAGTAATATTTTTTATTTTATATTTCATTTTTTTGCCCCCTCCTCTTAAACTAACTCCGGGAATAAAACCTTTAGCCGCATCTACATTATACACCGCACCAGGAAGACCAAACTTACCAAACGCAGGAGATTCATTGCTGCCAAAACCTCCAGAGTAATGAGAATTATCCGGATTTACCAAATTTGGATTCCCGACAAAAGGATTCATATTTCCATAGCCAAAGTTTGAAGCATCTGTTCCTGCACTCATTTTACCTATATTAACGTATTATTTTTATTTTTATCTTATTTAATACTAACTTTGCTACAACATCGAAATTTCTACTAATTTTTCGTTTTTATTTGCTAAACGCAGTGGAACCCATTTTTTAAATTTATTATTAAAAGCGCAAAACATAAAATAAAACTTTTCCAAAAATACATACTTATCTGCTCGTTCATTTTCAAATTCTTCTTCAGAATCACTCTCCTCCAGAGCATCCAAATTTTCATTTTCTTTTATCTTCCTAAACAACTTATTCATCATAACACTTGTTTTATAGTCTGGAATATATGCAATCTCATAAAAAAAATCATCATTTCCCGAAGCCTTATCACGCGTATATAGATTATAAATGTCATTTTGCAACTCCGCCTTCACTTTGAAAACGGCTTCTTTTTGTCTATAATCTCTTGCACTCTTACCTTGTTCTATTCGCGAAGTATAATTACTATTTGGTTTTATATATTTCACATTTTGAATTTCTTGTTTATGTAAATACCTATGTTGAATGTATTGAACAGGATATGGTAACATTTCTATTTTTTGCAGTAATTCAGAAAAATTTTTTGAAATTAACGGCAAGCCAAATAAAACAAAATTATAATTATATAGAACCTGTTTAATGTCTCTTATAAAGAGATTTTCATATATTTCAAATTTATATTTCGTATTTTCAATTATCTTTCCTTTGTAATAAAAAATATCCTGGACATTAAATATTTTTTTATTATTATGTATGAACATAGTACCATAAAGAATTGTTCCAATTCCATAACATAACTCTTCGTTGAAGCAAGCATTTACAATTTTTATAGAAGAAATTCCTTTATTTGATTCAATTTCCAATATGAAACATACATCCTGCTTTTTATGGCAAGTAAACCAAGCAAAGCATCTCTTTCCCTCCGGAATTGTCATAACAAAATCAGAATCGAAAACTTTCTTATGCGATATATTCTCATAAGAAAGTTTTATATTTGGAAATCCTCTTAAAATTTCGTAATTATCCAAAACCATTATCTAATATCCTTTGTTTATCTTTATGTCTTTTGTAAAATTATATATCTACTACCAATTAGTTGACTGAGTCGAATTTATAAAGTTCAAATCTAAATCTGATATTTTACTACTGCTACTTACAATTTGCCCATTATTTTGACTTTTAAGATAATCTTTCAATTCATTCTTCATAGAAGTCACATCAAAATTTGATTCATTATCCACGCCTGCGTTTATTTGCGGAAGTAAACTATTTTTATAATTTTCATCTTGTTTTGGATATACTATTTTTTCATTTCCTTGTTTCATTGCTAAAAACATACTTTCGTATTTTTTTGTTGGTGTGTTTACTAAATCTTTCACTTTAGGAATTGTAAGTGTATCTTTGAAAAATTGTATCAAATGATGCACTAGAAAGATTAGAATAATTGATATTAATGTAATTTGAATAATCCAAGATAACATACTTATATTATTCTGATATTAGTATAACAACGATAAAAACACATTTATTTCATTTTTGACGTCAACGTTATTAAAGTTCAAATTTTTATGTTTTAGTTCAAAATATGAATCTGATACAATAAAATTCTTATATATATCCGACTTATCATTATCTAATTTATCTATATTTAGAATAGTTACTCTGTTTTCTTCATAATATCCTTCAATTACAAGCCGGACATTTTTTGTCTGATATGTAAAAATTGTTTTCTTAATACTATGATTATCAAATGGAAGTTGAGAATGCACCTTTTTTTCAATATGCGTCTCGTCTATAAAAAAAGATACTCCGTCTTCTAAAACTTTTGTAATTTTATCATTTGTCATGACTAGTTTCCAGAGCTTAGAGTTTTCTACTAAATACATGCCTTTTTCAGAAAAAACCTCAATCAAATCATTTTTTGAAAAGTAATATTGTTGTAATTTTGCAATCTTTTCGCGAGTTATTTTTTTTGGTTCCAAGTCTTCTGCATATATCCGCATAAATAATATATTATCATTAAACTATTTAAACCTATTTGCGATGAATTATAAAAATGTCGCAGACTCTAGCAATAATTATTGTAGATAAATCTGGAACTTTAAAAGTATTAAATGTGAAAGATTACAAAGAAGAAGATTTATATAAAAAGTGCGGATTTAAGAAGAGCGACGGATTTGAAAAGCAAACTGAATGGTCTTCTAAGATGGATGGCCAACGATACTTAATTGCTCTTTATTCTAAGACTGAAGGAAAGGCAAATAGTGAAAATAAGTACGACTTTCCTCCCCCGGTTGATACAAAGCTGTTTTTTGGTTCTTGCGCTCTTGTAGCATATCTTAAGAAAGAAGATGGTGCTAGAACTCCGTGCAATCTGACAATTCCTTTGTGGGAAAAAATTTATGAAAAGTTATTCGGTGGGTTTGAGGATTTGACGGCAACTTGTGTTGAGGACGAAGAGGAGGAAGATGAATTGGAGAATGTTCCAGCAGAAATGAAGACAAAGGACGGATATCTTAAAGATGGATTCGTTGTAGATAGCGACGGAGAAGATGGCTATGATAGCGAGGAGGATGAAGATGAAGACGAAGAGGATAGCGAAGAAGCAAGTGAACCGGCAGTAAACGATATCGATGATTTACTTCTTGTAGTAGATATTGGATCAGAGCTGAGCGAAGAAGACTATGAGTATGATTCAAGCTGTGAAAAAGATTGAAAAAAGTTTGGCTCAACCTTTTCTAAAGGTTGAAATAGGTTTGGCTCAACCTTTTTTAAAGGTTGAAATAAAATTGATTATGATTTAAATACATTTTAATGTTTAAACCATATAAGGCTATGAGAAAAATCTCTAATCCAGAAGATTTTAGAAAAAATGTTTGTGCAAAGCTGAATGAAACTTTGAAAAATGAAAAACACTCTCTTAACTTGGAAAAAGGAATTTACAACTATTCCTTGAAAGAATCGGGCAATCGAAAGGTTATCAAAAAGTGGGATAATCCATACTTTGTTCAATTATATGTAGACAGGTTACGAAGCGTCTACTTAAATTTAAACTCTTATATTTTAGAGCAACTAGAAAAAGGTGAAATTAAGGCGCATACTATTGCTTTTATGACACATCAGGAGCTTGACCATGACAGATGGGATACACTTATTCAAGCCAAGATCAAGCGCGACAAGTATAAGTTTGAGACAAATATTGAAGCAGCAACTGATACTTTTAAGTGTAGAAAGTGTCACTCTAATAAATGCACATACTATCAAATGCAGACAAGATCAGCAGATGAGCCGATGACAACTTTTGTAACTTGCATTGATTGTGGTAATAGATGGAAATGTTAATAATAAATATATCTTTATAATATAGTTAAATTATGTCAAAATCAAAAAAAAGTGCATCGTTGCCTTCAAGCGAATCTAATATTTTTTTAACCGCGAAACAACTCAAGGACGTTTTAGCAAATAAATCTGCTGCAGACTCTTGGCACGATTTTCACACTCCAATATCAGGAATTAAAGGAATTATTGAAGAAAATCAAGCGCAATATATTGCTGGTCTTCCTACCGGAGTTTCAAGCCTTGGATCTTTTGCAGATGAAGGAGCCGCCCTTTCAAGTGTAGTAACATGTCCTGATCCTAGTTGCGACTATAGTGATTATTTGCTTGGTAAATGTAAAGGGCAAAAAGAAATACCTGGTCTAACAGCCCCATATCAGATTACAACCATCAACGGAACGCAGTACTCTGTAAAATCTATGAAAGTTGCTTCTGGAAGTAAAAGAACTGGAAATAAAGAGTATGTTGAAGCCAAAGAATTTATTGATGCATTAGATATAAAAGATAATTCTGCAATTGTTATAGATGCGGCAGCAGTAAGTATTTTAGATATATTAAAGAGTGGTGATGCAGGAAGAAATCCAATTACTATATACTACGCCTATGTTCCTGAAGTTGTCAACGATCCAGCAGGTAAAACACCAATTGATTCTGCGGTTTTTAGAGCTTCTGGTGGTATAAATTTATTGCCTTGTATTTCTAATGAGTCCCCATCATTAAACTATAATTATTTATTCGATACAAAGTTTTCCGGAGAAAATATGAAAAATAGATTATCAGATAACTACAAAAAATTTTTTACCAAGTATAATTTTCAATTATCCGAGTTACAAGTCAATCAAAAAGGAAAAAAAATAGATTATACAACAAATTTAGTCATTAGTTCTAGTGAAAGTGGAAACAAAAATAGTGAAACTATTACAGACAGCAAAAAGAAAAATAATATTACTTTTTTAAAGGCGATTCTTATTAATACCATAAAACTATTGGTAAAGACAAAACCCTCTGATGAAAATAAAAATATCTTTTTATTCAACACAAAATTTCAACAAAAACGCTCGGGAGACTGGCTTCAAGTTTTAGCTTGTCTTCTCATCAAAAGTAGAAAACTTAAGTATATTCCTCAAAAAGGACCCACAATCCAAAATATTGAAAAGCAAATTTCTGATGTTTATTTTGTTACACATGATAGAATTGCTCTCGCTTTTGCTCTTTTATGTGGCGTCGAATGTATTTATACTCACGCGCAAACAAAATCTGTCTATATATTTAAAGAGGCTTCTCCTGAGGCTGTAGCTGCTAGAGAAGCTGAAATACTAGCCTTAAAACAAGCACGCGTAGAAAATATTTATCAAAATATTGGTATTAGTGGTCCAGATTCTGCTACTCTGGCAGGCGAGTATAGAGTAAATTATATAAACTATGAAAATAGTGTTAAAAAATATACCGCATTTCGTAATAATATAATTACTACTTATACATCACAAATTAAAGAACTAAAAATCGATCCTAAGTATTCTTCTCTTTTTTCTGAGGGATCAGATTTTAATGTAGATATATTTTCCGAGTTTACAGGAAATCTTTTTTCTCTTTGTTTTCTACAAAAATTTTTATTACTACATTTTCCAGATATACAAAAACTATACGATGAAATATCTCCTTTGGCAGACGAGATAAGAAATTTAAAAGATGGTGATACTAACAGAATAATTGATTTATATGAAAATCTTATGACAAAAGTAAACTCTTGCGCCGAAACAATAAATAAATACATTAACCAAGACACTTCCGCTGAGGGAAATTCAATAATGATAAACTTTGATGGAACTATAGCAACAATAAAAAAATCGGCAAGTTACAAACTTGCAAACGGCTGGTCTTGGTCAAATACAATTGGAAATAGTAGAGTATGGGATGCCTTTAAAAAAATTATAGGAGATACTTCTTATAAATCTGATAAAAATTCTTTCTTGTATGAACTAGATGCGCTTTCTAACGAGATAAAAATATACTTGACCCAAACTTACGGAAAAATTTTAAACAGATTAGATTCTATTTCTAATGACATATTGAAAGAAAATATTAGAAATATTGCAAATCCTATTAATCCTGGTCGCGGAGAAAAGTTTATTGTTGTTGCGAAGGGGTTTTGTGCAGAAGTTTTCTTGAACTTTGGCTACCCGATAGCCCAACCTGAACCTGAAGTGATAACTGAGAAAGATAGAGAGCCTCCTTCACCTCCCTCGTCTGAAATAAGCCCTATGCCTCCTGCTCCGCCGCTAGACGAAGAACTAATATCCACAGATTTGATAACAACTAATACAAAAATTCAATCAATACCTGATATTGATATGAAAATAACAGAAATAATGTCTATTTCTTCCGATTATAATTTGCTGCGAGATGAAGTTATTACAAGTGAAAATAGCGCATACACAATCGGGCTTAATATTTTAACAAGAACTGCTGCAAGGTATCTAAATTCTATTATAAGCTCGATTATTCCGTCCGCATATGTAGAAAATGAACGAAAATTAGATAGTGAAGCAACTACAATTAACTCTGAAGCAGATGAAGGAGCAGTTGAAGGTACCGATATAGTAAGTGGTGGTGCAGTTCAAACACGATCGCAAACTGCAAAAGCATTATCAGGACTTGTTAATAATGACTCTGGTTACATTATAACAAGCAATTTTGAAAATAACATAAAAGATGCGACATATGTTTTATTAAATGCATTAATTGACTACAAAAATAATACATCTGTTTTGGGAATGTTAAACGAAATAGATACGGAACCACCTATGGCAGGTGGCTCTCCTCTTTTCAACGAAGATCTCGAAAAAATGGCGGCACTTAATGAGCTAGCTCAACAACTACAAATTAAACCTTCATCTCAATCAATTAACGATTTATTAAAAGACGGCGTTCAATTTTTTCATCCTATGATTCCTATTTATATGATAGCTGAAGCTCTAAATGAAGTTGCGGCAGATGATAATATAGATGAATCACTCGACTATAAAATATACATAAATTACTTAGACTATCTTATCAAAATGCGCGATATATTACGTGAGTCGTACGATTCTAGAAGAAGGATTGATATTGCGGTCGCGTTCATTATTGGACAAGGATTAAAAGAATTATTAATTAGTGGCAATATTTATGACATGGATTATGAAATGCGAGGTGGTGAAAATCAAAATCAAAAATTTTCTATTCCTACGCAGTCGAGTGTTTTTGAATTTTCTCCTGCAGAAAAACAAGGAGTGCAAACTTTGGATAAACTTCAGGATTTAGGTAAGGGCGCTGAAGATGCAAACTCTTATTGTGAAAAAGTAATTGGAATGACAAAGAGCGAATTTCTTCCAATTGCTATTTTGAATGACTCATTACGAAATTATATTTCAGGATCTAAAAGTAAAACCATCGATGAAGATGAAGATGCAAAAAAAATTCTTAATAGTAAAATTTTTATAAACTATATAAAAAATATCAATATTCCTTCTTTATTTGATATAGATAAAAATAGTATTGAGTCTATTGAATCTTTTCAAAAAAGGTGCTTTGCTTTTTTGATTGAAACCGGTAACATTATTATTACTGATCGAGGTGGAAATGCATTAAATATTCCTTCAGTTCCTCCAGAAGAAGCCGAATTAACTCAAGAAACTCCCGTAAAAGAAAAAGATTTAGGGTTAGGGTTAGGGCTGGACACACCTATGAAAATAGATAATAATTCTGGTGCGGGTGCGGGTGGTTCACTCAAGCAAAAGGCAAGAAAAAATAAACAAACAATCAAACATCAGCAAAAAATAAAAGGAAAAGTAACTAGATTTTACAGAGACAAAATTAAAAAATATACTAGAAAACATAGAAACAAAAAACATCAACCTTAATTTTCTGCAATTAAAAAATATAGTATTGGAAAAGATACTAGCAAAAATAAAAAAAAATATAGTTTATGTTTTAAATTCCAATATATATTGAAGCTATTTGAATCTTCTGGTAAAATTCTAGACGTAAACTTACATAAAATTTCATCGGGAAAACTTGAATGAACTTTTCGCAAAAACATTGTATACTTATTTTCGCGAAGAAAATCACTAATAAATGTAACATCTTTCTCATCGCCCTCCATAAAAATATGTGGACTAGTAGGACTTGATGTGCGTATCCAGTCTGCCGCATGAGTTGCGGCTTTTATAATATAATCCAGTTGTTTATAGGAATACAATATGATAGCAAAAATACTTTCGTTTGCTACCCCGCCATCGCATATAATTTTGAAAAGTCTATTATTATACATAGGAAATTCCAGACAGCGAGACACGTCTTCTCTCTTCAAGACAAAATATGGGTCGTTTGCTAAATGATACTCTAATTTGATGCAGCGCAAGTTTGCGCGTTTTACTAAGTCAATATTCCACCATGCCTGTTTCCAATTTACAATGCTTTTCTTATGATTTTCAAAAAAAAGCCTACGAAATCTATGAGGAGAAATGATTGGAACGCATGATTCAGTTAACATAATAAACCAAACATTCTCTCTAGACTGAGATTGGGCAAAAGACAAAAGAGATAAGTATGCCGGAACAACATGAAAATAAGACGTAGGTTGGATACTTTTTATCGGAAGTGCGTGTTTTTTTATAAAAGGAGATTTAATTTTTGAATAGTCTTTATAATGGAAATAAATATTTATAATGTCTTTATTCGGTTCGATCCATTCTTTCCAAAGTTCTTCTTTGTTTAATGAATGATCGTAACTTATTAAAAAACACAGAGCAGCTTTCATATATTAAATGTGCGAAAACGTTTTAATACTTAATATATGAAACTAATTATCGGGCGAGTTTTTATCAATAATAACTTTGTTCGAAATGTTAGAAATAATCTTATTTATTTCTTCAGGCTCTCCACCATTTGCTTCCGATACAATTTTTAAGTATTTGTCACTTTTCTTATTTGATGAATCATTATAGCCATTGTTTTCCCTTGTCCATTCACTTATTTGCTTTGCGTTTCGTATTGAAATGTGCTTTATTGCACGAGTTATTTTCTTCTTTTCCTGATCCTCTTTTTCCCATGCATTATTGTCTTTGATGTACAATGTTTCTCTCTTTATATCGCTGCAATGAATAGGTCTTTTGCAAACATCAAGCTCATTTAGTCCATTCACTATTATATTTGTAATACCCTTTATGTATCCAACCTCTGCCGTTTTTTCCAAATCCTGGAGAGTGAGTTTGAGAGAATTAACAAAGTCTGTAATATTCATTGCATCCTTGCAAGTTTCGTTCAGGAATACATTCAAGTTAAACCTATTATTGCAATTATTATTTCCATTTATTGTTGTAGTTGGTTTTTGCGCCAGTTCTAACATTTGTTTTTGCAATTCATGATTTTGCTTATTTTGCTCGACAATCATCTGTTTAAAATCATGATTTTCTTTCAATAATAGCATAACTAAATCATTGTCTTGTTTATTTTTCTCTTGACACTTTTTCTTATGACGCCAAAGCCCGCTATTATCTTTATAGGATTTTTGACAAAATTCGCACACAAATTTTTTAAAGACTTCGGCATCAGGCAGCAGTTTTTCATTGCTAAACATTGACGAATTATTGCTAATTTGTCTTTTTTGATGTTTTGCTGTCATTAAATGATTGTTATAATTGCTCATTTTGCTGCATTTGAAGAGACAAATATTGCATTCAAATTTTCCGGCATTTTCCGGCATGTTTTTATTGCTGATCATTGATATATATAGCAATCATAAAAAATGCCTAAACCCTTTTCCAAAAAAAACTAAATTATCATGAAAAAAGTTCAATCACGTTTTTTTTCAGAGAAAAATAAAAAAGAAATGAATATGCTGCAATTTCACTTTTTCACATTTTTTGATTTTGAAAAAGTCAAAAGTATTTTGGAAAGTGAAATTTGGACATTTTAAAATGTCCATTTTTGAGTTTTGTAAAAAAGTCTTGGAAATCGAAATTATGATAAATACTCTTTACTACAATAGGTGCAAAAATGAGCTTTCATATATTTTTTTTCTTCTAGTGTAAGGGTATTGAATTTTTCTATAATTTCTTTTATTTGTTCCAACTTCATAGGTTCTGAATAGACTTTTTCAAAATGATGTATAAAATTGTCAGATGTGTCATAAATATCCCAATAAATTCCGTATATTTTATTATTCAAATGAAATTTCATTAATATATTTGACGAAAAAATTAAGTTTATATGTAATTAAATAATAAATAATAAATATAGATTAGTATAATGAGAGAACAATCATACGAGTTTGATGTAGATGAATATAGTATTCCTGAGCTAATTGAAAAGTTGCACATAAAAGCGACAGAGTTAACAGAGTCCGTAGTGACAGAACATATTGATAATATTATTTTTTCGTGTTCAGATAAAGTAAATAAAAATGAAGAAATACGAAATTTTGTATATTTTTTAAAGTCTTCCAAAAAAAAAATACTGGACCATTTGAAGGAAAAAAAAGTAGATCAACAACCAGCAAATAGTTTTCCACCAACAAATAGTAAAATTTACGAAAGCAAGTCCATACTAGAGGGAGGAGACCACGACATAACCAGAAATAAAATAGTCCCGGTAAAATATACAAATAATTGGGAGTTTCCTGATGGAGTTATTAATCCGGTTGACAAAAGAACAATCACCAAAGTAGTTTGTATTGATTCGCTTTTTCGTGAAAATTACGTGAGAAGCTCACCCAGCGATTTTATGTGGACTTTACCTGAAAATTTAAAAAATGTGGTTTCAATGAAAGTCGTTTCTTTAGAACTGCCTAATGCGTGGTATTCTATATCAGAGAAAAATAATAGCAACTATTTCATCATACATTTATTTAATATGAAAGATCAACAAGATATAAGTCATGTAATAAAAATACCCGACGGAAACTATAGTTCTAGTGCTTTTATTTCAACAATTAATAACCTTTTTCAAAATATTCAACAAGGACTAGAATTTTTATTCGTAGATATTGATGATGTATCTTGTAAAACAATTATCCGCGCCAGGATACAAGAAGACGAAATATCAAACTTACCAAAACCTTATGATATAAATGATGCGAGATACTCTCCAGACTTTTATTTTATTCTGGATTTTGTTTCTGAAAATAAAAATATGCCGAAAAATATGGATTTATATGACAATTATAACTATAAAAATTTTGAGGCATATAATAAAAATAATAAGATGTACAAGTCACTGGGTTGGTTTTTAGGCTTCAGAAAGCCGTATTATAAAGTAGCAAAGGATGATAGTGCAGTTTATTACATAAAAAATATTGTCAATCCAATGACCTGTGATTGTTTTGTAAAAAGTGAATCTTCGTATGGTTCTTCTACACAGAACTATGTATTTTTAGATATAAACGATTTTAATCAAAATGAAATTGCAGATTCTTTTGTTTCATCAATAAATAACTCTAATAATGAGTTTATAGGAAATAATATAATTGCGAGAGTTGCAATAGCAACACCATTTTACAATATTTTATTTGATACTTCATCGCCGTATATTTTTAAACAACGAGACTACCTAGGTCCGGTTCGTTTAAACAAACTACAAATAAGATTGATAGATAAATTCGGAGACATTATAGATTTGAATGAAAACAACTTTTCCTTCTCTTTAGAAATGACAATTTTGTATCAATAGTTTCTTACCATATTTGCTAATTCTTCTGTTAAAAAGCGAATTACCAAATAGTATTACCAAATAGTATTACCAAATAGTATTAGTATTGTGCCAATACATTCCGTCCTTAGGTTTAATATTGTATCTAGCGCGAAATACATCAGAGCGAGATAAAGGAACATTAGTTCTGTATTTATCAAGTGGATGAGGATTTGTCTTTAGCTGGGCTGCCAGCGCTTTCTTTGTTACTTTTTGTCTTTGTTGGTAAGCAAAGTAAGTAAAAAATGCATCATAGGATATAGCACGTATTGTTGCAATATCTTTGTTCTTTTTCTGAAAATCGCGTAAATATTCGTCACAAATGGCGAGACCGGAAATATCTGCAAGATCTTCTCCAACGCCAATTTCCGCATCAAAATCAATCCCATCTCTCGCCGCCCAGTCATGGTATTGAGTTATTACATCATTCTGAATTTCTTTAAATTTTTTCTTATCTTTTGATGTCCACCAGTCGTTTAAATTTCCATCTGCATCATACTTGCTTCCCCAGTCATCAAGAGCGTGAGACATTTCGTGAGCCAGTGTAAACCCTAGATGGGCCAGATTATATTCAATACCTCTATTTTCTAAGTCGATAAAAGGTGGTTGAATATATCCCAAGTTAACATAAATTCCGTTTTTAGATGGAGTATATGATGCATTTACAATATATGCTTGATTTCCCGTATATTTGATAGGAAATTGTGTCCAGTCTACCATAGGAATATCAATAATTTTTTTCCCTTCTAAACTAATAAAACGATCCAGCCTCCATTTTTTAATTTTATCGAGATTCCCAATAAACTCGTTAGATTTATAGTCTAGAAGTGGATCAGGTTCTAATTTTTTGGGAGAACCAATAAGAATTGTTACTTTGTTCATTTTTTCAAGTGCATATTTTTTTGTTTTAGGTTCTAGCCATGTGTTGCGCATAATAATTCTTTTAAAAACCTCCAAAAGATCACGAGACATACCTTCAAAAAATTCTATTTGAGATTTATCTTCATATTTATCAACATACTCATTTGTTAAAAAGGTGTTGAAAGGAAGACTTGTATAAAGAGAAGCTCGAATTTCAGGAGTTACAAGATTTTCTTGTCCTCTTTCCTTACCTGCATAAAAGGCATATGTTTTTGGTAACCATTTTTGTGTGCATCTGACAATTTCTCTCACTTTTATATAAATCCAATAAGTTCTCCATTTTTCAGAAGTCCAGTTTTTTAACATGGTCTCTGTTCCACATTTGAGATAATTTAAACTTGCTGTTACAAAATGGGCCGGTGTTTTTTCAAATCCAATTTCTTTTGATAGTGTATACCAGTCAAAGTTAAACTTTTTAAGAGCTTCTTCCGCACTTACAAGATGATATGATCCTTCATCGTTCTTTATTTCTGCACAGAAAGAATTAAATAAATCCTGTTGAACTTCAAAAGGAGCTTTAGGATCTAAACCATGACCTGGACCTAGAGCAGTGTCAAATAACAATTTGCAGTAATCAAAATAATTTTTTCTATATTTTGCTTTGTATGCTACATCTTTTCCGTCATCGTAATAAACTGAAAGGTCAACTAAAGCAAAAGTTTGAGAACCAACATATGATCTATATACTTTTGTATTTTTATCATCCGGATTCATAGACCAGACAAAAGGCGCGCCGTGACTTATCTGTTCATCTCTATTAAAATATCCAAGCAATTTCCAAATATTTTTTTCATCTGAACGCATTTCATCAACAAATTGAATATGATCTCGTATATATTTTTTACTGCTATCAATTGGATTCAAGTTCATTGCGGCGGTATAAAAATTTTTAAGACAACTTGCTAGCTTATTATGATTTTCTCTACAATAGTCTTTCATTATATCAAAAAGTTGATAATAAACACGATCCTGAACAATTCGAAAATTATCAACTTGAGTAATATATTTTTGACGTTTATCTAAAACAACAGAATCTGATTCTTTATCTGTTAACCATCTGTAGTTGACAAAGGTATAAAAATCGTTTTGAGGTGTGATTTTAGATTGTGTATATTCATAAGACAATTGTTTTAAAAAATTTTTTATAAGTTTTTTGCTTGACTTCCCATTCATATCTTTTGCTAAAGTTTTTCCATATTCTGATTCAAACGGAGTATAGCTACTTCGACAAATGATGGCTTTATTTGTGTTTTTTTTTGTTAAATTTCTTTTTTGTAGTCTTTTTTTAGTAACTTTTGTCATGGTTAATATACCATAAGATATTTATTTAAAGAAAGATACAAAAATATCTTATATTAAAAAGGTTTGTTTTAATATAAATACAATATATAAATATAATTTAATGATATCTTGTTTTCTATACGTATATTTAATTTTATTAATGAATAATATTTTGTCCAAAAAAATAGTAGGTAGAATGTCTCATTTAATGTCAAATTCTATTACAAGAAAACTAATAACTTATAAGAATAATTGCTTTGAAAATAAAAATATTACGCAGTCTTTGATTCTAAATAAAATTAAAAAAGAATTTTCTTTTGACGATATTGAAACCAAGCGCTTATACTTGAATAACTATCACGGAATCAAAGATAAAAAATTAATAACAATTTCTCCCGGTGGATACCGGGGATTTTATATGTTGGGGGTGTGCAGTTTTATCAAAGAAAATTATAATACTAAAGACTTCATATTTTCTGGTGCATCAGCGGGAGCCTGGAATTCTTTATTTATGACATACAAATACGACCCTATTGATTTATCGTTAAAATTACTCAACGAGGATCTAGAAGAAGAAAAAAAAATAAAAGACTCGCAATATAGAATAAAAGAGTTGTTTTTAAATAACTATGTAGCGGAAGATTTTGAATTGGATCGTTTATTTATTGGAGTTACATCAATAACAGGAGCAAGTCTTCAGACAAATATTTTTTCTGATTTTATTGACTTAGAGGATGCCGTTAATTGCTGCATCGCAAGTTCAAATATACCTCTGATAACAGGATCATTCACAAATAAATACAATAATCAAATAGCATTTGATGGTGGTTTTAGTAGTTATCCCTATTTGAATATAAAAGATTCAGTTTTTCACATCTCTCCAAAAATGTGGGGAAAAACTTACGAAAAAGATATTTTTGGTGGATATGCAAGACTTATTTTTAAGTCAAAGTATAGCTACGTTGACTTGTACGATAATGGTTATAACGATGCGAAAAAAAATAAAGATGTTTTAGATAAAGTATTTTTGGAATCTCCTACCATTATTCAAGCAACTCAAGATCTTTAAGATTCCAGTACTCAGAACCTCCGCTAGGCATTGGTCTACGAATTATAAATGGAATTCTCTTCTGAGAAAGCTCAATTTCCGCTATGAGATATCCATCAATAATATTTTCAGGAACCTTTACGAAGGGTTTTGCGCCAGAGTTAATTTGTTTTGCGCGTTGCCCGAGAACACGGGTTCTTTCATACTTTGTTAAAATAGGAATTGTTCTGTGGAGAGGATCCACAACTATTCCGTCACTATTATAGATAATTTTTGTAAGGCAAGAGATTTCATCATAGTTGTGAATTTTACATTCCGGATGAATATTAAGAATGTAGTTATTATTAATCTCTTTATCAAATTTTTGTAAATAACCCTCATCATCATCGTAATTTTCATCATCTTCCTCATCAGAATCTATAACCATAGGAATAATTTTTTTTTCTTTTAACTTTGGTTCTTCTTCAATATCACTTTCGTCTTCATCTTCATTTTCATCTTCATCTTGGTCTGCGTCATCCTCTGCATCAGCATCAGCATCTGCATCTGCATCTGCATCTGCATCTCCTTCTTCTTCATCATCAGTTAAAATTTCACCAATTTTGATCTTTGGTTTTTTTATTTCAATATCAGATTCTGAGTCAGAGCCACCAGTAAAGTTCTCCTCTTCCTCTTCCGAATCAGGATCAAAGTATCCGCCATTTTCTGTTTCATCCATTTCGTAATATAATACCTAAAGATAGTTTTAAATATAAATTATTCAATTTTTATTTAAAAGGTAAAATACAAAAGCAAAAATTTTAAGTATATTTTTTTTTATAATTTTGTTTTTGAATATAAATGAATAAAACTTTAAAAATATTGATTTTAATAATAATTTGTTTTTTTGTTTTATTTTTATTTTTATTTATAAACTACGGGAGAATAAAATATATTTTTGAAAGATTAGGATTAGCAGACGAAAAATCTGATTATATCAATCCAAAAATAATTCCAAATATTATAACAGAAGAGAAAAATAAAGAAATTTTAGAATATGCAAAAAGTAGTTTTTCTAAAAGCGGTGTCTATCATCCGCTTGGTTTATCAGATGATATAGATTCTAGAAAAAGTGAAAGTACGTGGATACCAAAAGATAATATTATTGTAAAAGATCTTATTCAAAAGATATGTGACGATAACAACTATAGTTTCGAAAACTCAGAAGACATGCAAGTAGTTAAATATGAAAAAGGTGATTATTTCAAACCACATTTTGATAGTGTAATTGAAATGGATCCATTT
>Ga0114959_10001663_pt1 | contig 19086 bp, 19 predicted proteins | sample C_130625_EF_Meta_FD_87317 | JGI IMG/M metagenome (GOLD analysis project Ga0114959, IMG submission 87317) | Freshwater microbial communities from Lake Croche, Canada to study carbon cycling - C_130625_EF_MetaG | ecosystem: Environmental > Aquatic > Freshwater > Lake | place: Lake Croche, Canada... | reverse complement strand
CCCAAACCGCTGTGGCTGATGCGGATACCGTCTTGTTGGTAGTGAAGCCACAGGACATCGCTCAAGTTCTTGTGGACATTTCGCCAGCATTGAATCCCAATACTTTGATTGTCTCGTTAGCCGCAGGAATCACGACTGCCTCGATGGAATCTAATCTGCCAACCGGTCAACCAGTTGCTCGAGTCATGCCGAATACTCCGTCACTAGTCGATCAAGGAATGTCTGGAATTAGTGCTGGCACTAATTGTTCAGATTTACACCTTGAACGAGCTGTCTCGTTAATGAACAGCGTCGGTCAATCGGTGGTCATCCCAGAAGAGTTACAAGATTCGTTAACTGCAGTATCCGGATCTGGACCTGCTTATATTTTTTATGTCATTGAATCAATGGTCGCAGCCGCAGTTGAATTAGGAATTACTCGCGAAATGGCAACTGAACTCGTGGTGCAAACTGTTTATGGCGCAGCAACTTTGATTAAACACACGGGCGACGAAGCGCAGACATTGCGTGAGCGTGTTAGCTCACCTGGTGGAGTAACTGTTGCAGCCATCAAGTCACTGGATGATCAAGGCGTACGCGAAGCATTTACAACAGCAATGTTGGCTGCGAAAAAACGTTCTCAAGAACTTGGTCAACCGACTTCTTAATTACATCAATGTAACTATCACAAACCTGTTTCACACCTGTCTCGAGAGCCACTATGGTTGGAGTTTACTTGAAAAAATGTGAGCCCACCCCAGAGGGGTTGCTGGTGGTGGCTCGCACCAAGACTTAAGGACGCAATGTGAATTCAGTGAATGATCGACCACTATCTGAAGTTAGATTTTTAACCATTGCCGAAGTTGCAAGTGCAATGCGGGTATCAAAGATGACTGTTTATCGTTTGGTACATAGCGGCGAACTTACAGCTGTTCGCGTCGGTCGATCATTTCGAGTTCCTGAACAGGCAGTTCACTCGTACTTGCAGGATTCTTTCGTAGAAGCCGGTTAATCGCGGGCTGATGTGCATTTCCTCTGGATAAATGCGTAGACTCTCTATTCGTCAATAAAAACAACTTATGAAGGTGGTCGTGTGGGCTCCGTTATTAAGAAGCGCCGCAAGAGAATGGCAAAGAAGAAGCATCGCAAGATGTTGAAGAAAACGCGTTCAAAGCGTCGTAAGTAAATCTAAGAATCTTTTGGTCGGGAGCGGCGCATGGCAGCAACAGCCATGCCCGCTCCCGCACCTATTAGAGCCAAAGCTGTGGTTGCAGCTGGAACGGCATAGCGCTTCACTAAGTGCTCGCGCCTGAAGTCGTGAATGGGCCAAGAATTACTCTGTGCGAACTCTCGTAATTGATTATCTGGATTAACCGCAGTTGGATGGCCGACACTTGTTAAGAGTGGGATGTCGTTGTGCGAATCTGAATAAGCAAAACTTCGAGGCAGATCAAGATTGTGCAATTTTGCAAGATCTATAACTGCCTGTGCTTTTTGCGGGCCATGCATCGGTTCACTTTTCAAATTGCCTGTGTATTTACCATCAATAATTTCGCTTACTGTTGCGACTGCTCCAGTCAGCCCTAATTTGGTAGCGATGACTTGCGCTAATTCAATTGGCGCTGCAGACACCAACCACACTTGATGGCCAGCTGCTCTATGAGCGTGTGCAAGCTGCACAGTTCCTGGCCAAACTTTATCTTCCATAATGTCGTCATAAATTTCTTCAGCCAGGGCAGCAAGTTCGTCCACGCTTCGATCGCGCACGAATGACAAAGCATTTTCGGTGACTTTTGCCATGTCGGTCAGGTTCTCTTTACCGGAAATTAAAAACTTACCTTGTGTGATTGCATAATCGGCCAAGTCCCTCGGGGTGAGGATGCCACGAGCAAATAATCCACGAGCGAGGTGGTAAATGCTGGCCCCACGCATGATCGTGTTGTCGACATCAAAGAATGCCGCAATTTGTGCGCCCGCGACATTTTGAGCAGGTAGCGAAGTATCTGGCTCGTCGTTTATCTCGTCCACGTATCTCAGCGTACTCTTGACTTGTAGAGGGCGACGCGACCACAACAGACGCCGCCAGGAGATGTATGGCTAACTTGGTACAAATCATCGGCAAACCTGACTGCCACCTGTGTGAGCAGGCTCAAGTTGTGGTTGCTCGGGTTTGCTCAGACTTAGGCGTTGCTTGGGAATTGCTCTCAATTTATGACCAGCCAAGTCTGGCCGATCTATACGCCGAATTCATACCCGTGATCCTGATTGACGGGAAAATCCACGATCAATTTGGTGTCAGCGAAACCCGCCTTCGGTCTGCTCTAGCCTGATTTGGCAGAAATCGGTCAAACACTCGGGTTTTTGTCCAAATCAAATTTCTTTGAACTTTTTGGGTCCGATTTTGCCAAATCTCTTACCACGAATATGGCCTCCAACGCCAATTTTGCCCCAAGGGAAAATGTGCCTAATGTGAGTGCCATAAGCCCACGCGGGAAGTTGGTTTTTATGCCACTGTCAGAGTCGCCTCGAGCGTCGACGCATTTGCGTTCAGGTATTCCTGACGCAACTGTGACCCGACTCCCGATGTACCACCGCGCTCTTGTCGCGATGGCTGCGCGCGGCGCTGAGTTAGTTTCTTCCGAAGAACTTGCAACAGCTAGCGGCGTATCTAGTGCAAAACTTCGCAAAGATTTATCTTTCTTAGGCTCGTACGGAACTCGCGGCGTTGGGTATGACGCAAACTTTCTGCTGTATCAAATTGCTCGAGCCCTTGGTTTAACGCAAGAGTGGTCAGTCGTAATTGTTGGTGTTGGAAATTTGGGACACGCACTGGCTGGCTACCCAGGTTTCGCATCACGTGGTTTCCACGTTGTTGGATTATTCGATACTGATCCAAAGCGAATCGGCGAAACTGTTGTTGTCGGTGGCGTAGATGTAACTGTTGCGGACCTTAAAACTTTACCTTCGGTAATGAAAAAAACCGGTGCTTCTATTGGTGTGATTGCGACACCTGAGAGCGCTGCTCAGAGTGTTAGCAATCTCCTTGTCCGTCATGGCGTGACAAGTATTTTAAATTTCGCACCTGTCCTGCTGGACGTTCCCCAAGGTGTAGACGTGCGACGAGTGGATTTAGCAACTGAGTTGCAAATCCTCGCGTTTCACGAACAACGCAAGGCTGAAGTGGCCTTGGGAAGCAGCAATGTTGGCTAGTCCAATGATGAATGAGGCAGGTACAACAATGAGTCAGGTAGGTGCATAATGCTATCCACCCAACCAATCGCAACATCAGGTGTTGCATTTGTCGTAGCAGGTCCAGGTGAGAGCGACCTACTAACAGTGCGCGCACTTCGACTACTTCAAACCGCAGATGTAATCATCACCGACAATGAAGTGGTTGCCTTAGCTCAGGAAGTCGCTAGAGGTGAAATTCTGGTTGCTCTTGATAGTGTGGGCGCACCGTTGTCGCTAGCAGCCCGAACTAAAGCGGTAGTAGATACGCACAAGTCTGGCAAGACAGTTGTGCGCTTGTTGTCTGGTGATCCGGTTATCGATGGTCGCCTTGCAATGGAAACCTCAGCTATCGACAAAGCTGGCTACACCTTCGAAGTTGCTGCAGGCGTTTCACCTCTTACCGCAATCCCAGCACATGTTGGTTTCTCATTAACCAGTGGTCGTACTCGCGAAGTACGCATCATTGATGCCGATTCGCCAACTGTTGATTGGACTACTCACATCGATCCAACAGTGACTCTTGTAGTGCACAATGCTGCTGATCGGGCGAACGAAGTTTCGAAGGCACTCGTGAAAGCGGGCCGTGACCCCAAGACACCTGTGGCAATTGTTCGTGACGGCGCAACTATTGAGCAGCGTTCTTTGCATTCAACTCTTGAGGCGCTGCCAGCAGCCATGAAATTAGCCAAACATGCTGGTGCTGGCCTAATTATCATCGGCGAGTCAGCTGCAGAGCGCACTCCATGGTTTGAGAGCCGCGCACTTCATGGTTGGAAAGTTCTGGTTCCGCGCACCAAAGATTCAACAGAGAACCTTCAAGAGATGTTGCACACTCTTGGTGCGGTTCCGTTTGAAGTTCCAACAATGTCGGTTGAGCCACCGCGCACGCCACAGCAGATGGAACGGGCAATTCATGGCCTGGTATCAGGGCGTTTCGAGTGGGTTATTTTCACCAGCGTTAATGCTGTGCGGGCAATCCGCGAGCGTTTCGACGAGATTGGTCTGGATGCTCGCTCCCTTTCGGGTATTCGCGTTGCAGCAATTGGCGCAGACACAGTAGATGCACTTGTTGCTATGGGCGTTCGTCCAGATTTAGTTCCAGATGGCGATCAAACTACTTCAGCTTTACTTGACGTATGGCCAGAGTTCGATTTGATAACAGACCCGATCAATCGCATCTTCTTACCTCGTGCGGATCTTGCAACTGAAACGCTAGTTGCTGGTCTGACTGCGTTGGGCTGGGAAGTTGAAGATGTTACGGCATACCGAACTGTGCGAGCCTCACCTCCGCATGTCAGTACCCGCGAAGCAATCAAGAGTGGCGGCTTCGATGCAGTGGTATTCACTTCAAGTAGCACCGTTCGCAACTTAGTTGGCATTGCCGGCAAGCCGCATGCCGCAAGCGTCATCGCCTGCATTGGTCCAGCTACCGCTAAGACTGCGCAGGAACACGGTCTTCGGGTCGATGTACTGCCAGAAGAGCCAACAATGACGTCATTGGTAAAGGCACTTGCTGCTCATGGTGTTGCGCTGCGTGAGGAAGCAGCGCAGGCTGGAGCAGTGGCATGGCGCCCATCGCGCAAGCGTTCGGCATCTCGCCGACGTGCCACCTGATTATTAGGAGTAAGCCATGAGTGATGAACGGACTATTGTTCATTTGCTGCGCCATGGCGAAGTTCATAATCCAGAAAAAGTTCTTTACGGTCGTTTGCCAGGCTATTTTCTCTCTGAACTTGGCAAGGAGATGGCAGATCGTGCAGCGCAAGTATTGGCGCATCGCGATGTTGCTGCCGTAATTTCTTCGCCTCTTGAACGAGCTGCGCAAACTGCCACCCCAATTGCTGCTGCACACAAGTTGGAAATCGGAACAGATTCAAATCTGCTTGAGGCAGAAAATATTTTTGAAGGACAACGGGTTGCAGTAGGAGATGGCGCATTACGCGATCCAAAATCTTGGCGTCACCTTTACAACCCAATACGACCTTCATGGGGCGAGCCGTACAAGCAGATTGCAAACCGCATGCAACAAGCAGTTGCCGATGCACGTGTGGTGGCTCGTGGTCGTGAAGTTGTATTGGTGAGTCACCAACTGCCGATTTGGATTGCCCGAATGGCTTTTGAAGGACGTCGCTTTGCGCACGATCCTCGCAAACGTCAGTGCAGTCTGGCTTCATTAACTTCATTAACGTTTACTGGTGATCAACTTTCCGCAATTGTCTACACTGAACCATCTATTGACTTAGTCGAAAAAGCAAGCAAAATTGCGGGTGCTTAGTATGTTGCGACGAGTCATCGGCGCACTGCTTGCGCTTTCATTCCTCGCAGCCTGTTCGCAAACTTCCACACATACTTCGGGTGAACTCAGTTATGTTGCTGGCGATGGATCAACCGTTTATCTTGCCTCGGACAAGCGCGGTGGCGTTGTAACTCTTTCGGGACGCACACTAGATGACACCAACTTGTCTACTCAAAAATGGCTCGGCCAAGTTGTCGTGGTAAACATGTGGGCATCTTGGTGTGGGCCATGTCGGAGCGAAGCCACGGCCTTAGCAAACTCATTCAAAGAATTGAATCCATTAAGAGTGCAGTTTGTGGGTTTGAATACTCGCGATGGCAAAGCCGCCGCACAAGCTTTCAATAATCGTTTTCCAACGGGTTACCCGTCCATTCAAGATCAAGATGGGCAACTGATTTTGCGGTTTGGAAACCTTGGGCCAGCTGCAACCCCATCAACCATAATTCTGGATGCCAAGGGCAGAATTGCTGCCCGAATTTTGGGACCAGTTACGCAGGCACAACTTCGTGGAATCGTGCTTGCAGTTCTGCAGGATAAAGCATGATGATTCACGTTGATGTCGCATCGACGATAACTTCGGGCTCACTAGTTTTAGCTCTGCCATTGGCATTCGCCGCTGGGCTCATTTCATTTCTTTCACCGTGCGTGTTACCTCTTGTGCCAGGGTATTTGTCATTCATGACTGGTGTAGCTGGCGCACGTGCGAATGGCCAAAGCGCGAAACGTAGTCGAGCATTACTTGGAACGTTACTTTTCATTGCAGGTTATTCAGTCATCTTCATATCATTCGGCGCACTTTTCGGTGGACTAGGCCAAACTTTGCTTTTACATCAGCGGCTAATCCAATCAGTCATGGGTGTTGTGGTAATTGTGCTTGGCCTTGGTTTTCTCGGCGTCATTCCAGCGCTGCAACGTGAGGTGCGATTACATCATCGACCAACGGGAACCCTTGTGGGCGCATTTCTATTGGGATCCGTTTTTGCAATTGGCTGGACACCATGTATTGGTCCTGCGCTAGCTGCAGTCCAAGGTATGGCTTTACAAGAGGCCAGCGCAGTTCGCGGCGCAATCTTAAGCGCGGTTTATTGTTTGGGCTTGGGATTGCCTTTTGTAATCATTGGTCTACTGATGGAAAAAGGTGTTCGCGCAATTAAGGTGCTGCGTACTCATTCGCGATTGATCATGCACATAGGTGGCGTGCTGCTCATTATTATCGGCTTACTTTTGGTAACCGGATACTGGAATACTGTAAACATTTGGCTACGTAGTTTTCTACCAGTGTGGGCGGTGCCAATTTAATGGGAAGTTTCACTGCATGGATGCGTTGGTTGTGGCGACAACTTACCAGTATGCGCATTGCGCTGTTTTTGCTTTTCCTTTTGGCCTTAGCCAGTGTTCCTGGTTCAATTTTCCCACAGCGAGGAACAGCACCAGCGAAAGTCAGTCAGTACCTACGCGATAATCCAAAGTCTGGGTTGATTTTAGACCGCTTACACATGTTCGATGTTTTTGCTTCACCTTGGTTTGCCGCAATTTACTTACTGCTGTTTATCTCGCTGGCAGGTTGTGTAATTCCGCGTCTGTTTGAGTATTGGAAAGAATTACGAAGTGAGCCTCCTGCTGCGCCAAAGAATTTGAGTCGGCTTGGCGTTTACCAAACTTGGCAAAGTGACGTTTCTGCAGAGTTGTCCCTCCAAAGCACCGCGCAAGGTTGGGACAAAAAAGGCTGGCGAGTTCGAACTGGATCAGATTATGTTTCAGCCGAACGCGGTTACGCTCGTGAATTTGGCAATCTCTTATTCCACTTCTCGTTACTGGGTTTATTAGTAGCCGTTGGCATTGGCAGTTCGTATGGTTTCCGCGGCACGGTAATTGTTCGTGAAGGTTTTGGTTTTGCAAACAATGTCACGCAATACGACAGTTTCACACCAGGCCGAGCATTTTCCGTAAACGATTTAGCACCGTTTTCATTCTCCTTATCAAAGTTTCATGCCGCCTATCAGGTTGGTGGAATGCAATCTGGAGCTGCAAGAGAATTCCATGCTGATGTTTCAGTTAAGGCCGCTCCAAATGCGAAGTCAAAGAAAGTCCGGATCGAAGTTAATGAGCCGCTGCGAGTTGCCGGAGTAACCGTGTACTTGGTTGGGCATGGGTACTCACCTGAATTCACGTTGCGTGACTCAAAGGGAAATGTGGTTTGGAAAGATGCCGCAGTATTTTTACCACAAGATGCAAACTTCACTTCAAACGGTGTCGTCAAAGCACCCGATAGTGTTCCGCAACTTGGTCTGCAAGGCTACTTCCTGCCTACGGTAACAACTGATTTCAGCATGGGTCCGCGTTCCATATTTCCAGCCGCAAATGACCCGAAGGTCTTCATGAGTGCTTGGCAAGGCGATCTTGGTCTAGACAGCGGGATTCCCCAGAGTGTCTACCAGTTAGACACAACAAAGATGAAACGAATTGGCAAAGAGGAACTTGCCCCTGGCGAGAAATGGGTTTTGCCAAATGGACAGGGAGTTGTGGAATTCACTGGCTACCGTCAGTGGGCTGCATTCTCGCTGGCACACGACCCAGGTAAAGGTTGGGCCCTGCTTTTCGCCATCTTGGCCATCGCTGGTTTGACGATGTCGCTTCTTATCCCTCGCCGCCGAGTTTGGTTGCGGATTACAGAATCGCAAGACGGGGGTAACCTGTATGAAGTAGGTGGATTAGCAAAGACGCAAGCTCCAGGTCTGCCAGCAGATGTAACAAAACTTGCCCAAATCGCATTTGTGAATGCACCGGAGGTAACTCGTGATTAATGAATCACTAGCGCACGCTAGCAACATACTTGTCTATGCAGCCATGACCGGATTTGTTGCGGCAATGGTTGCTTTCGCAATCTCACTTTCTAAGAGCCGACGCATTGAGTCACTTGAAGCTTCCGTGGCTCGGATTAATGCGATTTCGCCTGCAGCGCGCCTTGGCGGAACAGCCACATTGGAACAAGCGACTGTCTCGACTGCCGTATTTGAAGGCGATGAACGAGGTGCGGGTCGACGCGCAGGCAACATCGGAATGTCGCTCACCTGGCTCTCCACACTTCTCTTGGGTGCTTCAATTTTGTGTCGAGGTATTTCCGCGCACCGTTTGCCATGGGGCAACATGTACGAGTTCTCACTTGCTGCGGGTTTCGCCATTGCAATTTCCTACTGCGTACTTTCCGTAAAGCGCGATTTACGTTGGCTCGGCCTTTTCATAGTTGTACCTGTGCTGCTTGATTTAGGTATCGCAACGACAGTTCTCTACACCGATAGCGAAGATTTAGTGCCGGCTCTTCATTCATACTGGCTAGCAATTCATGTGACTGCAGCAACAGTTTGTGTTGGTGCATTCTCGGTCGGCGCTGCGCTTTCTGCACTTTACTTAGTTGCTGAGCGTGCTGAATCTAGAATTTTGGCTGGACAAGATGTTGGTCGAATCGGCGCATTAGCTAAGCGGTTGCCTTCTGCAGATCGTTTAGATTTGATGGCCTACCGAATTCATGCATTTATGTTCCCACTTTGGACTTTCGCAGTAATTTCTGGCGCAATTTGGGCGGAAGCAGCTTGGGGTCGCTACTGGGGTTGGGATCCAAAAGAAACTTGGGCCTTCATCACTTGGGTAATTTACGCGGCTTACCTGCACGCACGAGTTACCGTCGGCTGGCGTGGACGCAAAGCTGCTTACATCGCACTGGCAGGCATCACCGCGATTTTGGTCAACTACTTTGTCGTGAACATTTTGATTCCAGGGTTACATTCGTACTCTGGCGTTAAATAGACCGACTGCTTCACAAAATTTCGTTAATCTACGCAACACAAATTGGACTTTAGAATTAACTCATGAAACCAACCCTGATTTACACGCTATCCCGCATGGGTCTCTTGGGAGTTTGTCTTGGCCTCGGATATTTAGCAAATCTACGAGGGGCCATTTTGTTGGTCGCAGCGTTTTTAGGTTCTGGCTTACTTTCGTTCATGCTTTTAACCAAACAGCGCTCTGCAATGGGTAACAAAATTGGTGGAGTTTTATCTACTATCAATAACAGGATTGAAGCTAACTCAAGTAAAGAGGATATTGATTAAGAATTTGCAATTGCAAAACTAATTATCAACGAAAATCCAAATAGCGTTTTTCCAGTTCCAGCTAAAACTGGAATTAAGTCTCTACCTTTTGCGCCACTGCGAATTACTTTTATTGGTTCTATGGCGATGAAGCCTGCGCTAATTGCAACCCAAGCCAGTGTTGGCCCATTTTCAATTAGAGACATGAATATCGAAATACCGATACCTGCCAAAACAGAAATTTGATAGAGCGTGCGTGTTCTGTTATCGCCTAGTCGCACAGCAAGAGTCTTCTTTCCAGCATCAGTATCACTGGGAATGTCGCGCACATTGTTAGCGAGCAAAATTGCAGTCGAAAGCAATCCGCATGAAACTCCACCGAGCACCGATAGCACTGAAATATTTCCTGTTTGACTGGCACTAGTTCCAATTACGGCAACTAAGCCGAAGTAAGTGAAGACAAACGCTTCGCCAAGTCCCAAGTATCCGTAAGGCTTTGCACCTCCGGTATAAAACCAAGCGGCCAGCATCGCCGTTAATCCAACAGGTACTAGTACCCAAAAGCCACTTACGGCCGCCATGGCCAGTCCAGCGATACCGGCAACCGCAAAACTTAAGAAAGCAGCACGCTTTACCTGCACAGGAGTTGCTAGTTTTTGTCCGACTAGTCGAACTGGCCCGACTCGCACATCATCAGTACCTCGAATCCCATCGCTGTAGTCATTGGCGAAGTTCACTCCGACTTGAAGTGCCAGTGCGACGACTAGTGCACACACTGCAATCCCGATCCGAGCGGCGCCTTCAAATTGAGCAATGGAAGTTCCAACAAGCACTGGCGCAATTGCTGCCGGAAGCGTGCGTGGTCGAGTTCCCGCAATCCATTGCGCTCTAGTTGCCATTATTTTCCTGTCTAGATTCCCTCTGGATGATTCAACTGAGCATCCGAAATTTCCTGATTTGCTTGCAGTCTTAAGCCGAGACGATCAATCTTGCCACTATCGAGCATAGGCAACTGGTCGACAAACGAAACAGTCCGGGGAGTAGCAGCTCGACCAATTCGGTGTGCGACTGTTTCCTTGATTTCCTGCCGCAATTTATTTTTTGATTCTTCAGTGTGCGTTTCGTTTGCGCGCAACACAATGTAAGCCAGAGGTAACGAGCCCCAAAGCGGATCCGGAACATCAATCACTGCGACGTCATCGATACTTGGATGGTGTCGAATTGCAGCCTCAACCGCTGATAGCGCAACATTGACTCCGCCCACGGCGACTATGTCATCAAGGCGACCGAGGATGTGAATTAAACCGCCAGGATCAACAGCACCGACGTCATGGGTAATGAAACGGTCACCGACAAATGAAACACCATCTAGATCTGGCCGTAGTCGGTAGCCGGATGCGACCACAGAACCAGAGATACTTATGCGCCCTGGTTGTGCATCCTGCTCTGAAGCGATTGAAACCTGAACACCGGCTAAGGGCATGCCATCAAAGACACAGCCGCCACAGGTCTCGCTCATTCCGTACGAAACTGAAACTTTGATTCCAAGTTGTCGCAGTTTCTCGAGAAGTGGTTGTGGAGTTGCCGCCGCGCCACTTAAAACAAGGTCGTAGGCCTGTAGTGCCTCAATGCCAACTTTGCCCGAGTCAATGAGACGAGAAATTTGAGTTGGCACCAAACTCACCATCAGTGGGCGGCCATCGGCTCGTGAACTTCTAACTGCATTCTGCGTAGTCGCCCAAAACGTTGGTGCGCTGAACTGCCTTGCTCCGCCAATTGATGGATCGAGTACGACTGGGCTTTCATTGAAGTGCGATCGAACCAGAACCATGAGGCCAGCGATTCGATGGATCGGCATAGCAAGGACCCAGCGAGCATCTGTGCCAAACCTTTGCCCAAACGCTGTAGCCGAAGCATGTAGCGCGGCGCGCGAAAGCAAGGTGCCTCGGGGAGTACCAGTTGAGCCTGAGGTTGAGCAGACGATAGCTATCTCACCTGATTCAATGGGGAAGTCAGGGTCATCAGCACGTATTACCGATTTAATGGTGGCGGCGATATTTTCTGGTTCGGTTGGAATTGGCGCAATCGCCGGCCCAATTCCATCTAGAGCTCGGCGCAAAGCCGATTGGATTTGTATGAGCCCGCCCGCACCTGGCGAAATTAGTACGGATGCAAGCGTCTGAGTGCTTGCCTGATTGCCGAATGTGTCAGAAGTTGTCATTGAGACTAGCCTAGAGCGAGAAGCGACTAAAGATTTCAAGGTATGCCATGGATACACGTAATCAATACCCATTAGAGCCCATTGCTCCTGTTGGCAGTCCTGCATTAACGGACCCAGCACATTCATCAATGATTCCTGCGTGCGAGTGGCGAAGCATCGGTGATTACTCCGATATTAAACTCGAAACATCAACAGGTGAAGCGGCCGGCATCGCCAAAATCACAATTAACCGTCCAGAGAAGCGAAATGCTTTCCGGCCTCAGACCGTAACTGAATTGCTGCATGCATTCGAGATTGTGCGTGACGACCCAACCGTTGGTGTGGTTATTCTCACTGGCCAGGGCGATTTAGCTTTCTGTAGTGGTGGCGATCAAAGTATCCGCGGTGATGATGGATACATCGGAGACGACGCAGTTGCGCAAGCAGGTGTGGGCCGCCTAAACGTGCTCGACTTACAGATTGCCATCAGACGGATTCCAAAACCTGTAATTGCGATGGTCGCTGGCTTTGCTATTGGTGGCGGACATGTTCTTCATGTTGTTTGTGATTTAACGATTGCGGCAAGTAACGCTCGCTTTGGCCAAACTGGACCAAAAGTGGGTTCATTTGATGGCGGTTATGGATCAGGATTATTGGCTAAACACATTGGCCAAAAGCGTTCGCGCGAAGTGTGGTACTTGTGTCGCCAGTATGGTGCCGCGCAGGCTTACGACTGGGGTCTAGTAAACCAAGTTGTTCCAATTGAAGATCTAGAACTTGAAACTGTAATTTGGGCCAACGAAATTCTTTCCATGTCACCACTTGCATTGCGCATGCTCAAGGCAAGTCACAATGCGGTTGATGATGGCCTTGCCGGGGTGCAGCAACTTGCGGGTGACGCCACACTTTTGTTCTACATGAGCGAAGAAGCGCAAGAAGGTCGCAACGCATTCAAAGAAAAGCGTGAGCCAAACTTCAACCGTTTTCCAAAACGTCCTTAACCTGAAGTATCTGTAATGTCTATTGAGTCTTTGGTCGGTGAGGCTGTGGCATTTTCTGTGCCACTTGTCATGCAGTTTCGGTCAACTCAAATTCGAGAAGGTGTAGTTTTTCAAGGCCCTAATGGTTGGGGTGAATTCGCGCCATTTTCTGAGTATGACGATGTAATTGCCGGGCGTTGGCTCGCGGGCGCGCTTGAAATGGCATTCGGAAAATATCCAAATCTGGTTCGTAATCAAGTTCCAGTAAACGCAATAGTTCCTGCTACTGACGAAGTGACAGCCTACGAACTAGTCGAACGAGCAATTCAACACGATGGTATTTCTACGGTAAAAATAAAAGTCGCCCAGGCGGGACATTCCTTAGCCGATGATGTTTCTCGGGTTCGCGCGGTTAGAAGTGCGCTCTCAAGTAACGGGGTCCCAGATGGAAAAATCAGAATTGATGTCAACGGGGCTTGGTCACTCGAGCGGGCACAAAAAGATCTGAATGCTTTAGTAGATGCAGCTAATGGGCTGGATTATGTTGAACAGCCTTGTGCAAGTTTGGCTGACTTAAAGCAATTGCGAATGCAGACCGATGTGCGTATCGCGGTTGATGAGGGTCTGCGACTTGCTGCTGAATTTGATGTTCTTGCCATTAGAGACGCAGCAGATGTACTCATAGTTAAATCGTTACCACTTGGCGGCGTTGTACAGGCCCTGCACTTGATTGACCGTATTGGTCTTCCTGTTGTTGTCAGTGGAAGTATGGACACATCAGTTGGTTTGGCCAGTTCGTTGTTTTTAGCCGGAAGTGTTACCGAACTTCATGGTGCATGTGGGCTAGGAACAGGCACGTTGCTCGCTTCAGATTTAGTGCACGAAACTAAATTGGCACACAATGGAGTCATGGATGTTGAGCGCACTAATCCTGATTTGGATTGTTTAGCTGTTGCGCACGCCTTAACATCACAGTCGCAGCAATCGAGTTGGCGAACTCGGATGATTAATGCTTGGTATGCCAGCGCCCAGGATTTGGTTTCACCAGAAGTGAAGCAGGCGGTGCTGCAGTGTTAGACAAGTCCACAGCCGTAGCCCGGGAAATCGTTAGTGCCTTGCTCAATGAAGGTGTAAAGCATGTTGTCATTGCGCCTGGCTCGCGCAGTGCACCATTGGCCATTGCCTTCATGCAGGCTGAAGTTGCTGGGCTTTTAAAAGTTCATGTTCGAATTGATGAGCGAGATGCCGGTTTTTTGGCACTCGGACTAGCAAAGGCAAGTACAAATCTTGTCCCGGTCGTCGTCACCTCTGGTTCGGCAGTCGCGAATCTCTTACCCGCAGTTGTTGAGGCTTACCAATCAGGTATTTGTGTTTTAGTTTTGAGTGCGGATCGACCAGAAAGTGCCCGAGGTAAGAGTGCTCCGCAGACCATCGCGCAATCCAAAATCTTCAGTTCTTTTGTAAAAGCAAATTACGACACTAGTTGTGACGCATTTTCTGCTGACTCATTCGCTGAACTCATAGACATTTCGGGCAAAACACACCGTGGTCCGATCCATGCAAATATTCAGTTCGAGATGCCACTCGTGCCGTCACCCGAGAATGTTGCCTGGACTCCGAAGCTTTCAGTAATCGAGCGGCCAGTCCAGAATGATTCGCTCGGTAAGGCAATTGAACTCCCGGCCAGAGGTGTGATTGTTGCGGGTGACATTGTTGACATTGAACAAGCCCGTGAAGTTGGAGAATTGGCGCAGCAGTTAGGTTGGCCGATTATTGCTGAACCTTCGGCAAACCTGCACTCTGAACTTAATACTTTGGCCCATGGAGTGTTGATAGTCGCAAGTAATGCATTACCAATACCCGATTGCGTTTTAACGGTGGGAACTGTCGGGCTATCCCGTCCGATTTTGAATTTACTTAAACTAACGCCGAAGCATGTCGCAGTACATCTTTCTGGAAATGGGCCAGATTTGCCTGACCCAGTGCAAAGTGCCAGCGAAATTTTGGATACATTGCCGATTGTCACGAGCAATGTTGAATCTGAGTGGCTGGCATCTTGGCAACAAGCAGATGCCGTTGCCAGCGAAGTAGTTTCTAAAAATTTGCAGGCGCAAACCTTGACGGGGCCATCTGCGGCACTGTCAGTTTGGAATCATGCGTCCGATGCAGATCAGCTTATGGTCGCGGCATCTTGGCCAGTTCGCCATCTTGAGGCTTTTGCCCCAAAGCGCAAAGGGCTTAAGACATTTGGAAATCGCGGAGCTAATGGAATTGACGGGTTGATTTCGACTGCTTGGGGAATTTCCGAAATCGCTAATGCGCGCACTTATCTCGTAATTGGTGACGTGGCTTTTTTGCACGACATCGGGGGGTTGAATGTTGGCGAGTCGGTTGAACAACCCAACTTAACTGTGGTCGTTTTAGATAACAGTGGTGGTGGAATTTTCAGCCAGCTCGAACAAGGCAGAGCTGAGTTTGAGCCATACTTTGAAAAAGTATTTGGCACTCCACACGGTAAAGATCTTTGGCAGATCGCTGAGAGTTTTGGTCTAGCATCCACCCGCGTCACGACTAAGAGCGAATTAGAAAGTGCCTTGGCGCGGACATCAATGATTCCTGGTGTTCATGTTGTGATCTGTCTGACGGGTGATCGACCAGCCGAAAACGCCCTAATTCGGCAGATTAACTCCCAAATAGCGCAAGCACTATCAACTTCTGCGTGATTAGTGAAACCAACGTATGGTTTTAACAACGGCGTTAGGTGAATCTGCGCTGTTGATGAGAGGAAAAATCATGACAAATCCAGAGGATGCCACCATTACCGTAAAAGCTAATGGTTCATTGCAGGTAAAAGGTGCCACGATTATCGGCGCTGATGGTGTTGTGATTAGTGCAGAAGAGACTGTTTTCCTTTGCCGATGTGGACATTCAGCAAACAAGCCGTTCTGTGATGGCGCTCATCGCGCGGCCGGCTTTGAAGATTCAGGTTGCCACGCTCCAACGAGTTCCTAATAATTCGCAACTAAAGATATTTGGTTTGGAACTACTTTTCGGTAACAGGGTGTAGCGTTTAAGCACCAAAGTAGAAACCGAGATGCCCGTGCCCAATTCATTACGCGTAGACGTGATTCAGCCCGAGGGCTCTTCATTGCCACCGCGTGTGTCGTACTCGCAACTTTCCAAGTTCAATCAATGTGGACTTCGTTACTACTTCAACTATTTAGCGAGTTGGTCCGAGCCTCAGACATCGGCGCTTGTTGGCGGAAATATCGCTCACGATGTAATCGAGCGTTTGTACCGACTTCCAAATGAAGAACGCACTCTGGAAACAGCTTTAGCTTTGCTACGTGAACATGGCCCACGCTTGTTGAAGTCACCTGAGTATGCAAAATTCGCCAATGACAATGCAATGAAAGCTAACGTCAAGGAAGCCGTTGAGAATCTTTTCAAATTAGAAAGTCCGACTGAACTGATTGTCGATCCCGAGCATCTTGAAATGGAACTTGAGGTTGACATAAACGGCGTTAAATTCTTTGGCAAAGTCGATCGGTTTACGGTCGATGGGGTAAATCGGGTTACTGACTATAAGACTGGTAAAAATCCTGGGCGATACGTTGACGACAAACTTAAACAGCCGTATCTTTATGCACTTGCCTTTAAAATTCAGCACAACATTGATGTTGATGAAGTCGAACTTATTTTCCTAAATGCCAGACATATCGAAAAACGCCCAGTCGATTTTTCTATTGCCGAGGCGATGGGAGAATCACTGGTAAAGATGCGGGCCGAGTCTGAGTTATCGGTAGATGCTTCCGCTTGGGATGCAAAACCCGGCAAACTTTGCTCCTACTGTGTTTTCGAAGCTGTTTGCCCAGCGATCACCTCGGGCGCAGCAAAACCTGGGTCAATTGAAAGTGACACAGCTCTGATCCAATTAGGTTTGACGCGGCGCGACTATTAAGCGGGCTTTACTCCTGTGCTTTGGCGCACTAACTACACTTGGAGCATGCGCAACTCTCGTTACCGTTATTCACGATTAGTCATGATTGTTGGCGCGATTACTTTTGGGGTCAATGCAATTTGGCTTTTAACCTCTGCTCAGGGCTTTGCCCGGTACATTGGCTTGGAAAAAACAGACACAAACATCTGGGGTTTCCAAATGCTGGGCGTTATTCTCATCGCTCTAGCAGTGCACATGTCAGCAACTTCTCGACAAGTTCCTGATGAAGTTTTCCGTCGAGCCGCAATAGTTATGATCTTTGTTTCGCTGGCTCTGGCGTATTTGACCTATAACGCACCCGGTGAGACCACAACTGGTCGTTGGGTATTCATAATTGCAGGTTCATTATTTTCCCTGCTTTATGCAATCACATTGCCAATAAAAAGTCTTGGAATTTTGGAAGAAGAAACGAAGTAATTTTTCTAAATCAAAACGCTGCGCATTGCATTAAATTTTGCATTTGATTCAGCAACTTCAAGTTCGCCTGTTGAGCCAGCTACGATTCCGCAACCTGCATAAAGTCGAAGCTGGGTTCTACTTTCATTTTCAATAGCAGCGCATCTAAGGGCTATGCCAAATTCGCCGTCACCATTATTTGTGAACCAACCAACAGGCGCAGCATAACGCCCACGGTCCATCGCTTCGAGTTCGGTTATCACTGAGATGGCTCGCTCGGTTGGCGTGCCACAAACAGCCGCTGTGGGGTGTAACGATGCGGCTAGTACCAGTGCAGAAACATTTTCAGCCAAATCTCCAGTGATGTCCGTTGCAAGGTGTTGCACATTGGCTAGTTGCAAAATGAAAGGTGCCTCAGGCACGGTCAGATCAGTACAGTGCTGGGCAAGCGCAGATTGCACAGAGCGCACCGCGTATTCGTGTTCTTCTTGGTCTTTTCCAGAGTCGAGAAGTGAGGCAGCTAATGCATCGTCACGGTTCAGGTTTGAACTTCGACGTACAGTGCCAGCGAGCACACGACTAGTCACCTCGGCACCATTTCTGCGGATGAGTAATTCTGGGGTGGCACCAACTAGACCATCGACACTAAAAGTCCAACATTCGGGAAACTCATTATTTAAGCGCTGCAGCAGCGCCCCGACATGAAGAGGAATGTCTAACTGCGCCACGATGTCTCGAGCCAAAACAACTTTGTCTAGTTCGCCATTGTTGATTCGAGCCACTGCTTGTTCAACGCTGGCTTGCCATTTTTCAACAGATTGCGTTCCAGGCAACCAACTAATTGATTCAACTGGAATTTGCTCAAGGTGTGCTTTTTCAATGTGCGCTACTGCTTGCATTAGCCGCTGATCTAACTCATCTTTTTGGGCAACAACCGTGATTTTTGTTTTCCCATTTGCGCGTTGCACGCTGACTTCAGGCACAAGTACGGCAGAAAATCCGGGGTCAGCGGCAAATGCAAAGGATGCGAATGCCAGCGCGCTATCGCCCGAAGTTTGTTCACACCATTTGTTCCACCAGCGCTGTGCGCGACTAAAACGCTCGGGGCCGGCGAATTCAGCGCGCTCGACGGTTCCCCATCCGACGATGCCGGTCTGATCATCTGGAGTTCCGCGCACCCACGCGTGACCACCGTCAGCGGGAAGAAGTTGTAGCAAGTTTGGAACATCGGCGATCGGGATACTGCGTACGTGCAAACTAGAGTCAGGAGCAAGTGCCAGTGATGTCATAACACCTTTAGCGTAAAGCCAATTGGTTGCGCTGGCATCAGGGTGGGGTTCGTACCCATTTCTCGCGCGCTCGTTTTTAGTGACAGACTAGAGACATGTCACGCGCTCACTTGAATAAAGATCCAGATGAAGTAGCGGCAATGTTTGATGCAGTCGCCAAGAAGTACGACGTGACTAACGATGTACTTTCATTTGGGCAAACCCGAACCTGGCGTAAAGCTGTTGTTGCCTCGATCAACCCGCAACCAGGCGAGAAAATTCTAGATTTAGCTGCGGGCACGGGCACTAGTACGCAGCCGTTTTATCTAGCTGGCGCAGATCCAGTTGCTTGTGATTTCAGCCCAGGCATGATTGAAGTTGGCCGCCAACGCTTTCCGCACCTAACTTTTGTACAGGGTGACGCATTAGCTTTACCTTTTGCCGACAACACTTTTGATGCGGTCACAATCTCATTTGGTCTGCGAAATGTGAATGACGTTGATTTAGCACTTCGTGAGCTGTACCGGGTAACTAAACCGACTGGCCGTCTGGTAATTTGCGAGTTCAGTCAGCCAACTTGGTCGCCGATGCGCACTGTTTACTTAGAATATTTGATGAAGGCATTGCCCGGTGTGGCAACTAAGGTCT
>Ga0114959_10001662_pt1 | contig 19093 bp, 18 predicted proteins | sample C_130625_EF_Meta_FD_87317 | JGI IMG/M metagenome (GOLD analysis project Ga0114959, IMG submission 87317) | Freshwater microbial communities from Lake Croche, Canada to study carbon cycling - C_130625_EF_MetaG | ecosystem: Environmental > Aquatic > Freshwater > Lake | place: Lake Croche, Canada... | reverse complement strand
CTAGATACTTCGTATCTACTGGCGTCAGATTTTGATGTCATTGTTGCAATGAATGTCTTTGCGCATACTTCAGAACCTATTGAGGTTTTGAATGGAATTAAGCGAGCACTTTCTCCAAATGGAACCGTCTACATTCAGACTTCTCAAGCAAATATTTTGAAGTTTTCTCAATTCGACACGGTTTATCACGAACATATTAGTTTCTTTAATGTGAAGTCAATGAAGCTACTTCTTTCTCGAGCGGGATTAGCACTCCGAGATGTTGAAATGGTTCCGGTTCATGGTGAGTCATACCTTTGGGTAATAACTCACGAAGGTGGGGTATCTTCGAAGACTCAACGTGAGATAGAGGAAGAGACTGACGGTCTGTACGAAATAGATAGCTACAACGAATTTAAAAATGAAGCGTTGGCCCTAATTGGAAGAGTTAAGGCTGCAATTTCTGATCATGTTGAGATGGGCTATGAAATAGCTTCCTATGGTGCCGCAGCTAAAGGGAACACATTCTTGAATTTCGGGAAAATTAATTTAGATTTTGTATTCGATGACACGCCATTAAAAATTGGTCGTTTTGCACCTGCGGGCAACTGTAAGGTTTCTGAACCCTCAACAATGAAACAAATAGAATCGCCGATTCTATTTGTGATACCGGCTTGGAATTTCAAGTCTGAAATTCTTGCAAATATCTCTCGCATTCGCGGAGATAGATTTGGAGACAAATTTCTGATCTATTATCCAGAGTTTGAAATTGGCTCTATCAATTAATTCTTCTAAATTTGTAAAGCCCTGCGTTGCCCTCAGTACCCAAATCCACATCTTGGGGGCGAGTTCCATAGACTGGTGGGTTAACCCAGGGAATTATTACGAAATCAATTAGTTCAAAGTTTGATAATAATTTGATTGGAAGATTTGGATCAATTACCCTCTGGGAGTTAAATTGGGTACTTGGTTCTCCGATTGGAAAACTCAAATACAAGTGGCCATCTACTTTCACACAACTTGCGATGTTTTTCATTCCTATTTCGTGTCCATTAATTTGCAGAGTGTCGCCGTATCGCCCTAATCCAAAGTGCTCAACAGAATGTAGGCAAGATACCGAGTCGAATGCATTTGAGAACTCATGAAGATTATCTTGAGCATCTCCTTGAAGGAATTTAACATTGGGTATGCTATTTTGATTGGGTCTGATGTCTAGTTGCAAAACTTGGCGGAATGATGCAAGGTGTGCAATGAAACCGTCTAGACGGGATCCAATGTCGAAATGATCAACTGGTTTATCAGCTGCTATCCATTGCGCGCAAATCAAGTCTTGCCAAAAATAATGACCCTTCGCCATACCGCCGGTGTCGCGCAAGTCGTGCAGGGCAGGAAGAATAAGGTCAATTTTCCCTCCGTGCTTTTTAAAGGAGGCTAAATCTTTGAGAAATCTGGGCATCATCATGAGGCCGTTTGCCATTAGGACTGGGTCCAGTCCAAATTGCCTAAAAATATAGATTAAGTTTCTCAGAGAATATTTCACCGGTTTCCAACTTTCTTATAGGCCTCAGCTAATTTAATCGCGGAGGCTTTCCATGTGTGCATTCGCGCATGTGCAAGTGCTTTTGTGGCCTGATTTTTTCGATAACTTATGTCAGTAAATTTTGTGATTTCGACGGCTAGCGATTCGGCATTCCCTTTACTGAAGTATTGCATGCTAGAACCACCTACTTCATGGAACACTGGAATGTCAGTTGCTACTACTGGCGTTCCCCTTGCCATTGACTCGAGAATGGTCATTCCGAAACCTTCTAATTCAGATGTCACACAGTGAATGGTAGATTGGTCGTACAAATCAATTAGCCGGTCATCAGTAGGTGTTAATTCGAAAACCCAATTATCACTTCCAATTTTCGCATTAAGGTTCTTAATTTCTGGGTCCGATAGGGATGGACCAGCTATGACAAGTTTAAACTCAATTTTCTGCGAAATGAGCAAATGCAATGCATCAACTAGAACTGCAAAATTCTTGTAGCCGCTTCGTTGGCCTACGTACAAAATTTGGAATGTATCCGGATAATCTTTCCTGGGAGATAAAGAACTGACTGGGTTGCATCCATGAGGAACAATAGAAATTCGATCTGATCCTACTTTGTACATTTCTTGTAGTTCATTTGCTGTTTCATTGGAAACACATACGATCAAATCTGATTTCAGACATAATTTTCTTTTCCCTATGTGGGGATTTCGTACTCCAGCCCAACCAAGTTTTTCAGGAATAAAGTCATGCACGGTAATAACTAACTTCCGTCCCTTTAAACGTTCTGGAACTGTTGGTCTGTAATAGGTAGCATGAAAGATATCTGACTTGCGCTCCGGCACCGCTCCGCCCGCCCAAAGTGAGTTTAATTGCCGAACCGGTCCTAAAGTTAAGAGTGTCTCGAGCCCGCTTTTAGGTTGGAAAAAAAATCTCTTCGAATACCTGAGGTTTTGCCTGGCAGCAGCGATTTGCATCAGATGATAATTATTGGAGATGCTGAATGTGAATTCAGGTTTAACTCCTAAGCTCATATCTGATCCAAATTCATAAATTATTTTTGCAAAGGCGTTTGATACTCCACCAAATTCTTGGAGTAGGAAAATTTCTCGATCAAAGGCGACTCTGAGTTCACCTAAATTCATGACAATGCACCAACAACCATGGATTCGAGATCAAATGACGATTGGAAGGCGACTTCTCTCTTTATTCGTTCTACATTTGCTACGACTTTGTGTGGGTCGCCAGACCTTGGAGACTCGAAGACTGGGAGAAGATCTGAACACATAATCGACAAAAATTTCTCCACGATTTCCAAGACGGAATATCCACTCCCTGTACCAACGTTATATACATGACTTGGTAATTGTCCATTTTGTAAATTTGTTGCAACTTGGAGATGCGCATTTGAGACATCTCTCACGTGTACATAGTCACGGATGCAGGTTCCATCTGAAGTAGAGAATTCTTTTCCGTAGATTATTGGAGATTGGTTATTTTGAATTGCACGTATCACTGAAGGAAATAGATTAAATGAGGATTTGTCAGCAAGTTTTCTATTTGCATGTGAGACTACATTAAAGTACCTCAAAGATGCGCCCATGATTTCTTCAGATTCAATTTTCCCTGAGAGGTATTTTTCCGACTCAAGTTTTGATCTCCCATAAGGTGAAATTGGATTGAGTTCATCTTCTTCTCTAAGATCTGATTTTGGAGAATCGCCATATACAGAGGATGATGAAGACTGAATAAACATCTCGACGCCATTAGTAATTGCCATATCAATTAAAATCTTGGTTCCGATGAAATTGTTATCCATATAGAGTGATTCGTTCTTCATAGAATCTTCGGGGGATTTTAGCGCCCCAAGATGCATTACTCCGTCAATGCGCCGGTGAGAAAAAATCTCATTAATTAGGGCAGCGTCTCTGATATCTCCGATAATTAATTCGCATAAATCTGCAATTCTGTCGCCACTTGAAGTTGAAAGATTATCCAAGGCAAGAACTTCGTTACCGGCTTGCAACAGATCCTGACAAACATGGCTTCCTATATACCCGGCAGCTCCAGTTACTAGCCATCTCATTTAATTACCCGTGGTTTCAACATCGTGCTCAAGTTTAGCCATGAATCTATTTGTATCTGATTTGTTAGACTCCCTGTGTGTCAGATAAGTGGAGAGTAATTACTGCGGGGCTAGGGCTGAATTCTCAGGAGGATGCGGCTCAGAGGGTTATCCGCGATGCGAAGAAATTCAATTTGTTTCATGATTTCACATTGACGTTGACTCGAGACCTCCCTTCTTCGGCTCCCTCTATTTCGCGCAAATATTCAGAGTATTTATCCCCCGAAGTAAAAGGATTTGGGTATTTCTGCTGGAAGCCAGAACTAGTTTTCCGAGGATTTGACGAACGCGTTGACGGTGTTGTTTGGGTTGATGCAGGTTGCGAAATCAATGCCAATAGATTGTCTCGAATAAGGCTCAAATATTTTATGCGGATTGCAAGGCGGCAAGGCTATTTCGTTTATAAGTTGGATACTCCTGAAAATCTCTTTACGAAACGCTCACTATTCAAGAATTTCCCAAAAACTAGTACTAGCGATTCCTCGGGACAAATCCAGGCAACCTGGCTTTTCCTTCATGGCAACTTGGGTCGCGAGATTGCCAGAATCTGGCTTAAAACCTCGTTAGCTGATATCTCCAATCTTGACCTTACCAACGAAGGTAAATTGGAAGCTGAGGGATTTGTTGAGCATAGATTTGATCAATCAGTTCTATCTTTAACTCTTAAAGATTTGAAATGCTCGTCCAGCAATTATCGACCACCCGCTGGTGTAACACGCTTGTCTCAAATTAGGGGCATAACTCATCCTATATGGAGTTCTAGAAATAGAAGTGGTGCCTCTATTAAGAATAGCTTGACGAAGTTGTTTAATTATCTCTTCGCTTGCTAGAAAATCCCAGAACACTTATGTAACTATCCACAAAATTCAGTTTATCGACGCTAACCAATATGCTCAGAAAATCGGTATAGCGGATTTGTGATAATTCTGACGATAAGACTTTCCTTATATAATTTCATACCTAAAATAATTTGATAATGACTGAATTTTGATCATAATTCGGATAACGCTAACCAAGAATGCGCTCGATTAATTGAATATTGACAAATTCAATCTTTTATCTGCTCTAATTTTATCTAGCAGTAGTGGGCTACATATAAAAAGACCTGTAACGGCTATATTTGCCCCATGAATGGATGGTATATCTCCAAAACTCCGGCAGCGCAAGTTCGCTTTCAGTCCCCTTCAGTTTGCTTTCAACATCACCCGATACTGGATTCAATCCGGAATGATAATGCCAACTAAAATTGTGTACCTTGCAATCGCAAGCGATGATCCAACTCACAAGAAAGATGAGCAGTCACAAAGAGACACCTTTGTCCAGGATTTACATAGCGATTCAACGATTTATTGGTTACACGGATCTACATATGACTATACATTTATCAAGGATTGTCATATGTACGTTAATGTAAAAGAAGAATATTCAAACATTTTACAAAAGACGATTACTGGGATTCAATATCTCGCAGACTTTGTTGACTTTGATTTAATAATCCGAACGAATGTATCTACCTATTTTGAAGATGCAAAAATAAGAAAAATGGTTCAAAATATCGCCTTGGATCAAGATTTTTTTGGTGGTTATGTTGAATCATGTCAAGATTATTTCGGTGAAAGCCAAAAATCTTTCACTTTTGTCAGTGGTACAGGAATTTTCCTATCAAAAAGAGCAGCTAAGTTTCTTTGTGATTTGAACTACCAGGAGTACATAGGAATCCCAGATGATGTCGCTATTTCTCATTTTATGAAAAAAAATAATCGCCCAATAACACGCATGCGCCGTTCCAATTTCTCCTACTTGCATATTCTAATTGGAACGACATATATAAGGCTTAAATCATCGGTTCACTCTAATTTAGCATCGCAAAGATTTCGCCTTATTTATAGCATGCGCTCCAGCCAAAATCTCTCAGGAATGGCTTGGAATTTTGCCCTTCTGCATTTGAACGAACTTCGATACCTTGACTATAGTTTATTCGGTTTAATTAGGTATATTCAAAGATTATTCATCTATCTTCATTATGACTTCTCAACATGGGCAAACCGAAAAGATTCAAGCCGATGAATATTCTGATTATTTCCTATTCTCGCTATGAAGGCTTGAAACGGCTTTTAGAATCCGTGCTGCATTTTGATTCGGAAGCAAACATTTTCGTATCTATAGATGGGGCAGGAAATAACAAAATTCTTGAGATTCAGAGCCAAATGAGGGAGTTACTAAATTCTCACTTGGGCCTTGGTTCTCGATTACATTATCAATTCCTTGAGGAAAACAACGGTGTCGCGGCCGGTGTAATTAAGGCTGTTGACTGGTTTTTTGCGCAGGTGGAATCTGGAATCATTCTGGAAGATGACTTGGTAGTGGCTGATGGATTCTTCCATTATTGCACGCAATCTTTATCGGATTTTGAACATGAAGTTGATGTCTGGATGATTTCTGGCTCTCAAATTTTTGATGTACACGATTTTCACAATCATCTCCAATTTGCAAATTATCCAATGATTTGGGGTTGGGCTACTTGGAGAAGCAAGTGGCAGGAAATGCGAGAATTACTCATTAGGCCTAAACAGATCGCGCTCAAGAACATTTTTAACCAGCGTTATCTTTTTTGGGCTGTGGGTGCCAACCGCGCATTATCAGGCTTAGTCGATACTTGGGATACTCCCCTAGCGTTTGAGTTCTTTAATAATCGGAAACTTTGCGTCATTCCGCCCGTCAACTTGGTCTCAAATGTTGGGGATGATGATGTTGCTGTTCATACAAAAAATTCTGGATTTCCACTTTTTGTTCCGCTTCAAGATTTCAATGGTTACCAACTAGAAGACATGAATCAGATTTATAGTAGATCCAAAAACTACAATTCGATTCTTGAGACCAATCTCTTCAAAATACGTGCGCGGCATATTTTTATCCCGTATTATTCCTTTTTGCTAGATAGATTCCATTACCCTGAGAAGAACCGGAAGATTAAGTTGGCAGAGCGATTAGCAGAGAATTAAAGGCCCATTAGTTTTGCTTGTGCGTCGAAATTTGGAACTATATTTCTCACTTCGTTGAAGGTACCCTGCGCCAAAATTTTTCCGTATTCCAAGTAAATAACGATATCCGCGCTCCGGACCGTAGACAGTCTATGCGCGATTGTAACCACTGTGACCTGCCCTTTCAGATTGAAAATTGCGTCGGATATGTCCAGCTCAGTTTGACCATCTAGCGAACTTGTAGCTTCATCCAGGACCAGCAACTTTGGCTTTGTATAGAGCGCTCGGGCAATCCCAAGTCTTTGCCTTTGCCCGCCACTAAGTTTTGTGGCATTTTCTCCGATTCGTGACTGAATGCCATCTGGCAGGCTCTTCACAAGATTGCTCAGTTGGGCGAGTTCGAGTGCCTGTTCAACCAACTCTGTATCAATTTCGCTTCTGTCGTAGCCAAAACCGACGTTTTCAAAAATTGTCGAGTTGCTGTAATTAATTTCTTGGGGAACATAGGAGAGAGCGCCAGGCCAAGTCTTTATGGCGTGATCTGGGCTCACTCCCGATATCTCAATCCTTCCATTTGTGGGAATCAGAATCCCTAATATTAAGTCAATAAGTGTCGTTTTTCCCGCTCCAGAAGGACCAACCACAGCGACGAAACTACCTGCCGGAATATACAAAGAAATTTCTTGGAGGGTCGGTTCCTGGTTACCCGGGTATGTGAATTCAAGTTTTTCAACTTTTAGACTTCCTGTAAACCCAGAGTGTGTGGTGTTCAGATGAGTCAGATCCAATTCTTCGCTTGACTGTGTGCCCACCAGTTCGATTAATTCGAGTGTGGGTCCAACGGCTCCCATATTGCTTTTCAAGGTCACAGCCCCGGTTTGTATTCTAAGTACTGCTGGTGCAATTCTGCTTGCGGCTGCCAAGAAAACTGTCAAAGTTGAAATTGCATGCGTCGCATCCTGAGCTAAGAATTGAATAGCTGAAATTAATATTGCCCCGACAACCATCGCAATTTCTATGAAGTATTTTCCGACATTAGGCATAAAAGCTAACTCTGCAGAGTTTGAGGAGAGAATTTCACGTGTTCGGCCGATTCTTTTTGAATAGTATCCTCTTCGATTTCGAACAAATAGTTCGCGGTAAGAACCCATCACTTCCATGATTAATTCACTGCTCTGAATTGCGAGTTGCGCATTTTCGGTCCCAAGTTGCGCTGCTCTTTTTTGCACAAAAGCGTAAAGTACAAAACCAACTCCAGCAAAAAGCAAGAAGCTTCCGATAGACATAATTGGGTCTACGACAAAAAGCCCCAAAGAAAGAAGGATTGCTAAGAAAACATCTGCAGTTAATCCAACTACTGTCCCGACAATATTGAGATACAAGATATTTACACCAGAAGTTAATGCATACAGCGTTTCCTGAGTTCCCTTCTGCTGTATTTCCAGAATATTTCTTCTCAACAGGTTGGCTACGAGTCTTGTCGATAGATTTGCTGCACGGTGGCTTAGGAAATGTAGAATCTTGCGCGTTAATGCCATCGAAATTAATGTTCGAAAGACCAGAATTATTGCTGCTGCGGAACCAATAATTGCCATCTGAGTTTGAAATCTGAAGTCTGCAATACCTAATAGTTCCAGAGCGCGAGATACTCGGTTTCCAGGCTCGCGCGATTGAATCCCAGTTACACCTAATGCACCAAGAACACCTATCGCGGTGATTGCTGCAAGATCCAATAACCCAAGCGCAATTTGCGCTATTGCAACATGAAGTACCTTCCTGCGTTCTTCTCGGGTGAGGATTTGAAAGCATCTACGTAGGAATGACGGAGAAATTTTATTTTTTCTATTAATTAATGCGGCCATAGTGATTTAATGCTACTTGTGCTCGCGTGAAATGCGAACCCAGTTGGGTGGAATTAAATCTTTTGGGTCCTTCATGGAAGAAAACCAAGGCTCTGGCGCTATTACTTTAGCTCTTTGATGCCTGGATAACATTGCTGACCACCAGCTAAATGTTGAATTCGCAATTATGTAGTTGTGGCCTAGCCTCATCGCCTCTAGTGTGGCGGCCGGACTATTGTCCACCTCTGAAATAAAACGGACATTTTCATGCTCTAAGAATTTAAGCTTACTTTTTGCCATCGAAATATCATCAGAGAAAACCCAAATTTTGCCGAAATCAAAGTCCTTTTTCGCTATTTTGATAGCTTGTTCATAATACTCAGAATCCACAGTACCAAATGTGGGGTGCAAGAGGTAATCAGTGAGCCGCACATGAAGTACAAGAGGTTTCTCTTTTCTGGATTCCCTATTCAGTAGACTCAACTCGGGACCCATATATAGCAACTCCAGATTTTTCAATTGCCCTATTATGTCCGAGTCCGCAAGGTATCTAAATGTCTGATAATAACCAATATGGTATCTAGATTGTACCGACCTTGGATTCTCAACAAATCCAAGGTCATCTGAAACCGAAATTCTAGTTATCTTCATATCAAAGATAGACAGTATTAATGAAGTAATGAAGCTATACATTCTGTTGGCATTTTTGCGTAGATAATCATCATTGTGTTGAAGAGTCTTTACGTGGACGAAATTCAAGAATTTCCGCCGGATAGGGTCAGCATACCTCGGAAATTCTAGTTCAATGTTTTCATCCAGATGATAAAAATCAATATCCGCTTTACCGGGAATCGTAGATCTAGGTACGCCTAAACCTTGACTTAGCAAAACTCGACTGCACAGTATTTTCGATAAGTGCAATGCAAATGCATACTGAAAAAGTTGATTACCCAGGCCCCCAGTTAAGACAACTCTCGGTGAAAGCTTCATGTTATCCTTGTCTGCCAAAAATCAATCGGGTCACAATGAACGGATGTTCAATCAATTGCCCAAGAATTAGGCTTTTCTTTCTCAAGGGTAAACGCTTTAGCGACGAGATTAGAATAAAAATATACATCCTTAGAATTGTTTCAAAATGCCTCTCGTTGCTCTTATTTAGTATCTCTCGCATGTTGGTCGATGCCGAACTCAAATCCAATAAAGCCCGTGAATTCTTAGTCAGTGAACTTGGATTAAAGGCATTATAAAAATAGAAATTTTCGCTGCTGAACTCGATTTCTTCACCCAGCGCTAGGATTTCTGCAATAAATAATTGATCTTCTCCCATGGACAGATTCCTGAAATGTAAATTTCTCAATATCTCAAATCTCACTGCGATTCTCCAGATGCCTGGATTTCTTGCAAGTTCACGCAAACACCGGTCTCGACGTGAAACCTCAAATTTGTTGGCCTTGAAGTTCTTGCCCTCCAAATCCACGACCGTGAATCCACCAACCAGAATTTTTCTTGAAGGGATTATTGCGTCCACACTGCCAATTATGTTTTGAACATCAGGAAGGTCATCTGAATCCCAGAAGCAGACCCAATCGGTATCTACATTTTGCAGTCCAACTTGGCGCGCTCCTCCGGGGTTACCAGAGTCTGACTCCAAAATCTGAACTTGCTCACCAAGTAATTCCATATTTGTTTCTTTGAATTCTTGGATCGCATCTTTATCTTGGCAATCCATAACAATCAATAACTTAACTGGGTGGTTATTGGACAACTGAATAATCCTTGCCAAATTAATTTTGTCTCTGGCTAAATTGCCTACAGGGATTACACCAGTGACTTTAAAGGACATTCTGTCGAGACATCCGGAGCTTGAAGTCTTCAATCGTTTTCTGAAGCCCTTCCTCTAGTTCAATTTTAGGATTCCAATTTAACTTCGTTTGTGCGAGCGTAATGTCGGGCTTGCGTTGCTTGGGATCATCTGAAGGGAGTGCCTTAAAATCAAGTTTCGATTTTGATCCTGTAAGTTTGATTACTTTTTCTGCAAGCTCCAGCATTGTAAATTCGTTGGGATTCCCTAAATTGATCGGCCCAGTTATGTCAGATTTGGTGTTCATCATTTTAATAAATCCGTCAATTAAGTCGGTAACAAAGCAGAAAGACCTAGTCTGGCTTCCATCACCATAAATTGTTAAAGCTTCCCCGCGCAAAGCTTGGACAGCGAAATTACTCACTACCCTGCCGTCGTTAAGGTTCATAGAGGGACCATATGTATTAAAAATTCGAACAACTTTGATTTCAATGTTGTACTGACGGTGGTAATCAAAGAAAAGCGTCTCAGCCACACGTTTTCCCTCGTCATAACATGCGCGAATACCAAGCGGGTTCACGTTTCCCCAATAATCTTCAGTCTGAGGGCTAATTGCTGGGTCCCCATAGACTTCACTTGTTGAAGCTTGAAAAATTGGTATCCCTAGCCGTTTCGCGAGCCCGAGCATGTTGATTGCTCCGAGAACACTCGTTTTTGTCGTTTGAACTGGGTGTTTTTGATAGTGAATTGGGGATGCAGGACAAGCTAAATTCATAATTGCATCAACTTCGATGAAGAGTGGAAATGTTACATCGTGTCTGACTAATTCAAATTTTTCATTGCCTAACAAATCTTGTATATTAGATTTAGAGCCAGTATAGAAATTATCTACCGCAATAACCTCGTGTCCTTCGGCAATCAATCGCCGACATAAGTGCGAGCCGAGAAATCCTCCACCGCCGGTGACTAAATATCGCACTTTGCCCCAATCTCATAAAATTCACTTACTTTGGTTACAAGGGGAATGTTAATGCAGTTTCCAGAATTAGTCGTGGAATTTCCTATATATCGACATAATTGGTCTAAAAATCGGATGCCCCGCGGTAAACCTTATGAGAGTTTTGTTTTTGAAATTATGCCGCAACAACCCAATAAGGACCTTGAGTGATCTTTTTGAGTAGCGCCCCTTTTCGACCGACTTTGAGATCAGTGCATTCAAATAACTTTCCCAAGAATCTGCGAAGATGCTCAAGTCCTTTGAGTGTATATGTAGGTTCCAAATTCGAGTCCTGGTCTCCGCTATATTTAGAATCAACCCTTGTTCTCGCGAGTAAGTAATCAGACCAGCTGCTGGGTTAACGAATGAACCATACTTAAGAATGAAATCTGTTGCACCATACATAGTTACACCGTATGAATTTCTCGGATCCGTGCCTGTAAGCCACATTCCAATAGCGATCGGATCAAAGACGCCTTCAAACAATGGGTAATTTTCACTCAACTGTTTACACAAATTGCTAGTTGACTTCACATTTTCAGTTGCCATCAAGCCGCTCTCTGCATTTAAGCTAGGCAATATTTCCACGCGATCAGAGTTTTTTTCTCGTATTTCAAAAAGCACATGCATATCAGTTGTGTGCCTAGAATTATTGAGTTCATTGATTATTTCTGCCTCAAGAAATTTTGCATCCGCTCCTGAAGGTGAATAAACCAAGGCTGCCACATCCCTTTCATGGTCGACTCTCAACCATGCCAATTTATCGATGCTCAAAAACTGTTCGAATGGAAAACCTGGTAGTAAAAGAATGTCAGACTCTACGTGGATCAATTTCTTTTCAGGAAAAAGTTGATGATACTGTGTAAATGCAAATAGTCTCTCTAAAGTATAAGACCAAAAACCATCTCTAAAGTTGGTATCTTGGGTTTTTTCTCCAACGATATTCTTGATCTCTTCCTTTCTTTCATAAGTCCAATAATTCCAGCCTCGGGTTAGAGGAGCATGCGCAAACGAATCCTGGTCAACAATGACGGTTATCGAAACGTGAGGAAATGTACTCAGAATATGGTTGAGATTTGCCCATAGATGATCGCACTTTGCAACACCGAGTTGCACAAAGACTAATTCTGGATCCTGATTCAGGATTTCATTCTTCAAATTCTGATCTCACATAATCTATTTCCGGAGCCCTTAGACTTTCAGAGTTTAACGAACCCATTTTGTACATTGGCCATGGAAACTTTGTTCTTCCCCTATTTCTTAAGAGTGCTGCCCACCAAGACAGTGTGGAATTTGCTCCTACGAACCACTTGGAATGGGTTAAGCAAGCTAGTGTTTGCCAAGCTGATAAGTTTTCAGGAGTCAAGACTTTCACACTTGGGTGGAATTTGTGCATATCGAAATCTAACATTAAGTCATCCGTAAAAATAATTGTTGGGAGCTCTATCTTACTATGGTTAACATAGAAATTCTCCGATAAAACACCTATTACGTTCCTATTTGCTAAGTAATCTCCGTGTCGTACATGTATTGCTTGAATCGTCTGAATCTCGAATGGAATTTGGTTGATGAGATTATTCAGATAGGCTCGAATCTCCGGAGTGCCTTCGGACTTAGCCATCAATTCGTAGTTTTGAAAGAACCCACGGACCAATCTAGGCTTGCCAGAGTTCACCGGTGCCTTTTCCCAAGTTGATTCCCATTGCAGAATTCCTAAATACTCATGAAGTATGCCTTCGGAAAGTTTAAACTTATTTGAAAGATAATCAATCAACTGGGTCAGTTTACTGAGAAATCTGCTTTCCCTTATTTCAATATCATGGGAGCAAAGCGATGTTAATACTTTCAATTCAAAAGGTCGATCTGAACGTGTATCACCATCTCTAGGGAAAACTATTGTTATTCGGTCATTAAAATGCTTAGCCAAATGGTGTGCCGCATTCCAAATAAACAACTGGTTTCCGAGTCCCCCCGAGCACTCGATGTAAATCACAGTTATTATTGTATAACAACAAGCCTCAATAGAAATGAAGGATTCGCAAGAATGAATTTTATCGACCGACTCCTTAGAAAGATTGATTTTTACTCGGGGTTAACAAATTCCCCTTTCCTTTCCGGAGACACCTTCTCGTCTGTTTGCGACATCTCTATCAATTCTCTGCCTTTGAATACGTTTGAACGTTCGGAATTAAAGAGAGCAAATTCTGTTTTTGTAAGATCAAGTTTGCTCTTTGATTTTGTTAAAATTCTCCCTTCGTTCTCAAACGTGAGAGTTGTAGTTGTTGGCAACGGAGATACAAACTTTAGTGAGCTCGTAATTCCAAATGAATTGGATATCCAGTTTTATTGTCAAAATTATTCGGGCTCGATTTCAGAAAACATCAACCTCCTGCCTCTTGGTTTGGAAAATTTGAAGCTGGCTGGGTCGGGTCAAAAGAAGTACTTCCGTTCCTCAGGGTCTGCCCGCATTTTTGATAAAGTGCTTGTCCCTCCCCATGGGAACACCAACGATGCACGAGGTAAGGCGATTCTCAAATTGCAGGGAAGGAACCTTTTCGTAGTTATGGGGGGGCGCTTATCCAGAAGAGACTATTTTCGAGAAACTTGTCGTTACAAATTCGTTTTGTGTTTAGAGGGAAATGGATTTGATACCCATAGAGTCTGGGAGACGTTGTATCAAAATAATTTTCCTGTGGTTTTAGAAACTGGCTGGTCTAAGAACCTAAAGAATCTGGGGCTACCAATACTGATTGTTGAAGATCTAGATTATTTGGACTCCGATATTCTGCAGAACCATGCCCTGCAGTATCGAAATTATAGCGCTAAGGAGACTTTGGTTTTATGGGGCCCCTACTGGCATTCTCTATTTACAGAATTACAGAGGGGAGATTAATAAATTGACGAATCAGCTCCGGGGGTACTCTTTGCTTTACAAAGCTCTGCTCCTTGTTTTGAATATTTCTTCTATCATTTACTTTGTTTTCTATCGTAGTCACTCCGGTTACGGTGACGATTCATTCTACATTGAAGCGGGCCAACGCCTTCTCCATGGACAGCTCGTATATACCGAGGGTTTTAGAAGCGGAACTTTAGGGGCTGTGTCTCTTTACTTGTTTTCCCTAGTATTTAACTTTGCCGCTGGTTGGTTTCTCCTACAGTTGATTAATATCTATGGAATTTTTCTTGCATGTTTTACGCTTATCCCTGCTTCAAAATTTCAGTTTCGATACTCCGTCACACTTGTGTTGCTTTGGAGTGCGCCTTGTCGTGAAATGCTTTTCAATCATCAGATAACAGGGATATTGTGCGTTTTGTTGTTCAGCGCCTTGAGGTTCATGCAAAAGGGTATGCCTTTGCTTTCTGGAATTCTTCTCATGGTTGCTTTTGACCTAAAGCCACACCTTGTCTTAGGTCCTCTTGTTTTTCTATTCTTTTGGTTCAGGTCAAAGCGACTCATTTGTTCTTCTGTATCGTTCTTAGTTTTGAGTCATCTGTTCTTGGATCTGATATCGCATAGGTTCCAAGAGAGAGATTGGTTTTCACTGCTAAAGGGAGTTTCGGGGGGTGAAAGTAGTGTTGGTGAGAAAGTAAATTTCTTTGTGTTATTGGATCGAATTGGCCTACCGAATAATGTGCTCTATATCTCAGCTTGGACTTTGTTCGCTAGTACTATCCTCCTTATTGCTAAATTCTCTTGGGATAAAAACTATTCCGCAGTAGTTTTCTTGGTTCTTTTGTCATTTTACTTCGCGCCCTACAACCATTTGTATGATTTTGCTCCAGTTTTCGCATTTGTATTTATCGGTACGAAAATACGAGTAGATACAATTTTTCTGGTTTTTACTTTGCTTTTGGTTGTGCCGCAGAATATTCTTACCTTTCAGAGTATTTTTGCTTCGATATTTCTAATACTTATTCTGTGTGGAACAATGGCATTAGATGGGAAGATCCGGATTAAATCTCAGGAAATCATTTGGGCGGTGCTACTTTTGAGCGTAATTCATTTTCTAAACTATCGACTAATGCTCGACTACACAGCCCTCCAGGCTTTGACCGCGACTGAAATCTATATTTTATTTCTTATGATTCTCCGAAGGGCGTCAAATTTCAGAGATCTCGAATCCGCTTCGCTGGATTCCCTGCAACCACCTGATAATCGTCCACATCTTTAGTCACAACGCTTCCAGCTCCCACAATTGCAAATTGGCCAATTTGAATTCCGGGGAGGATTGTTGCGTTGGCACCGATGCTTGCGCCTTGTTTAATTGTTATGGGCAGTAAATCGAAGTCCCGATTTCCGCTACGTGGATACTTGTCATTGCAAAAAGTTACGTTTGGGCCAATGAAGACGTCATTCTCAATGCTGATGCCATCCCAAAGTTGGACACCATTTTTTATTGTCACATTGTTTCCCACTTTTACACTATTCTCAATAAACACGTTCTCACAAATGTTACAGTTTTCACCTATCTCTGCCAATGGTAAAATATGCGAAAATGCCCAAATTCTTGTATTTTTGCCAATATGAGTCGATTCACAAAGTGCCAAAGTGTGCACAAATGCGCCACTTCCTAAAATTGATCTTTTTTTTCTAATTTTATTCAGCCAGAAGTTTGATTTCATGTTTGAGATAATATCCTACATTGATGTACCAGCTCATTCATCATTGGTGAGTTAGTATTTCGTATGCGTCTTTTTAATCACCTTGATTATCGCCTTAGATCTACAGTCAAGACCTCTTTTTTAGCTCGCTACTTATACCCTCGCTTCTATTCCCAAACTGGGGAAGACGCAATAATTTTCCAGTATTTTGGAAAAGCCAAAGGCACTTACCTTGATATAGGAAGTGGGCGGCCAATTTGGTACTCCAACACTTATTTTTTCTACAAAAAGGGATGGCGAGGAATCCTTGTTGATCCCATTTCTAAGAATATCTTCCATTCTAAAATAGCTAGGCCTCGGGATGTTAGCATCCTGGCAGCTATTGCTGACGCTGCCTCTGAGGCCGTTTTTTTTGAGTTTGACCCTCCAGAATATTCCACATTTAACCTTGAAACAGCCACCAAGCTTCAAGTGGCTGGAGTGAAACTGAAAAACCAAAAGAAACTCAGGTTAACCACAATAGGTGATTTAACTCTAAATTTTCCTACTGATAAACCATTTTTAGTCAATATAGACACTGAGGGTTTCGAATTTGAGATTGTCAAATCTATTTTTGATTTAGATTTAAATCCTGACATGATTCTCGTGGAGGAGCATGATAGTCCAATCTTGAATGCGTCAACTATTCGAGAATTTCTGAAATCAAGAAATTTCTATCTTCTCGCATACACAGGATTGACCAGTATCTATGTCCAAAATATTCATTCGAACAAAGTTGTAGCCAAGCAATGATCGAGAGCTCCACCTTAACTCTTGATGTTTATGTCCCAATCTATTTCGGCCCATCTGTATCCAGGGAAAATATGGACAAAAGGATTGGCTTTTTCGCGGAGCAAATCCTTCATTTGTCATATCTAAATTTGCGGCACATTAGGATAAATGCTTACACGAATAATAGTTCTAAAATCCCGGAGGGAATTTGGGATCCCTTGCTGGCGATGTCAAACGAATCTTCATTTCGGATCATTGAATACAACAAAAGTGGACTGACCAACGAAGATGGGCATTATGAACCACAATTACTCACTTGGGTTCACAAAGAAGATCTTAAACATGACATAAGGGAGGGTGACTCGGATTCCATTTATCTCTATCTTGAGGATGATGCCCTTTTCACGCAAGCTAATTTGGATTATTTTCTACATTATCGTCCTGTGCTCAAGAAGGTTGGCTTGATTCCGTCATTCCTTAGAGCTGAATGGAGTTCTAAGCTTGGATTATGGATTGATTCCGATGCTTTTGAACGAATTCAATTTCAAAGATTTTTTGAAATTGATGGGGTAAACGGGCTATTGTTTTATCAACCTGCAAATCCATACTGTGCCTTAATTTTGCTTGACCAGGAATTAGCACTTGAGTATCTTGATTCTAATAGCTTTGATAGAAACCGAAGGGAAGGGCGAGAAGGGTTGATTTGGGATACTGCCGCCTCTTCTGCTCTTGGATTAATCTATGAGAATTTCCCAAATTCTTATCTGCACCGGATTGCAGTTCCTATGAAATCAAAAAATGATTTGCCCATCACGGGTTCAATAGTTAGACACCAAGGGAACCGATATGCGAATGAGATTTGGTGGAGACATTTTAGGCTTTTTGACGGAAAATTGAAGCCAAATCTTCCCGTTCCTCGAAGAAGTCTCCTGCAAAAAATTATTAGAGTTAAAGTTGAGTATAGGAATATTATTAAGAAACATATTAAAATCAGCAAACATGAATGATTTAACCATCATAGTTCCCGTTTACAACGAATCCAAACGCTGGAATGTCGAGTTTTGGAACGAACTCATCAGTGGCACAACTGCTAGATTTATTTTTGTTAATGACGGCAGTACGGATAACTCTCTTGAATTGATATTCGATTTACAGACTTCCGAACGAGTCTTGTGTGAAAATTTAACCACTAATGTTGGTAAAGCTGAAGCCATCGCGAAAGGACTGAGAGTAGCCAGCACGCATAATTCGATCTATTTTGGTTACTTAGATGCCGATTCAGCATTCAAGCCGTCAGACATTATTCGAATTCTTGAGCTCTCTATAGAAAAATTTGAAAATGAGGGGTTTGACTCAATCTGGAGTAGTCGCATTCTTCTTTCTGGCAGAACTATAGAACGCAAACTCTGGCGGCAATGGTTGTCTCGATTGATTGCCACCATACTTGGTTTTGCTTGCCCAGGGCTGCCTTATGACACTCAATCTGGTTTCAAGTTATGGAAAAGTGAGAAGATTTTGACCACACATTTCGCCTATCAGTTCAATACCAAATGGTATTTGGATTTAGAACTTTTTGTGAAAGCGTCGAAAGAACATAAGAATTTTCGAATCTGGGAAGAGCCAGTGCTTTATTGGAAAGATGTTGGTGGTTCTAAAATTGCTGGGAAACAGCTTTTGGTCATTATGAAAGAAACTTTTGTTATCTTCATAATGCTTTCTCGTTTAAGAAAGACGATGAAAGTAAGGACGTGAAATAAAACGTGGTAAGAAAAGTTAATTTTTTCTTAGCCGGCTGCTATTTTGATTTAGTCCAGAACCACAACACCGCTTGGTGTTGAAAGATACACTTCAACTATTCCTGATTGATCATCGCTAGTTGATGGGTCAACCCACTCGATATTTACATCGCCAAGAGCAGCTAGGATTTCTTCCGTAAACCAAGAATCTGCTAGCTGATCTTTATCTGCAATAACAATCTTTTCAATTTCGGCTAGCGGTGTTCCATCTTGTGAAGGGTGATCACTTGAAAGCCATTCAATAAAGAATGGGAATTCGCGAGTATCAACAATCTCTTTTACGCCAATTTGTTTCCATTTTAAATCTGATCCGTTTGGACGTGTGCGATGTCCTTCAATTGCTTCCCGACCAAACTTCTTTGCGATTGGTTCAATGTCTCTAGTGCTGAAGACCCAGGTAAACCAACCCCCACCCTCATTTGCTTTCTTTGAAACAGCCTGTCCCCAAGGAGTCTGTTCTGTTGCTGGGTGATCAAGTGGACAAACAACTTCAATGTATTGGCCGTTCTTGAGTGCACATGTGAAGTTACGTGTTCCGAATCGTGGGTGGATACCACCATCAACAAATGTGCTGCCGAGTCGGGCACCTAAGCGTTGTACTGTGTCAGCAAGTTGATCATGGGAAGTCACATAAGAAACATGGTCTAGGCGCATGGTGGAATTCTG
>Ga0114959_10001660_pt1 | contig 19097 bp, 21 predicted proteins | sample C_130625_EF_Meta_FD_87317 | JGI IMG/M metagenome (GOLD analysis project Ga0114959, IMG submission 87317) | Freshwater microbial communities from Lake Croche, Canada to study carbon cycling - C_130625_EF_MetaG | ecosystem: Environmental > Aquatic > Freshwater > Lake | place: Lake Croche, Canada... | reverse complement strand
TCGATCACTTGTTCTGGCCGGTAGAGCATCGTTGCCCCGTCTTCAATCAGCCGGAACGACCCGAAGTAGTTCGGATTATCAATCGTGCTGGGGACGACAAAAACCTCTTTGCCCAGATCTGCGGCGTCGTGGGCGGTACGGAGGGAGCCGGACTTATGCGGGGCCTCGATGACGATGATGGCCTGACTCATTGCCGCGATCAAATAGTTCCGAGCCAGGAACTTAAACTCGTCGGCCCGGGAACCTATCGCATACTGGCTGACCAAAGCGCCATTTTCCTTTATCCGATCGAAGAGGCCAGCGTGGACGGCGGGATAGACGGAGTCAACCCCGGTTGCGAGTACAGCCACCGTTTTTCCTCCCGCGCGCATGGCTCCTTCGTGGGCGGCGCCATCCACTCCCAGTGCGCCGCCACTGACGACAGTTGCTCCGGCTCGGGCGAGGGCTTCCGCAAATTTTGCCGCGCAGGCTTTGCCGTAGGTTCCGGCGCGGCGGGTACCGACGATGCCAACGGTGGGTCGGTGAATCACCGATAGGTCGCCCCAGTAATAGATGGCCGGGGCGATATCCGCCAGGGAAAGGGGAAGGTCGGGACCCGCCGCGATATCGATCCCGCGTTCCAACGCTTGGTGAAATCGATCATCGAGCGATGCGGAGGCTTGAAATCTTTCGCGCTCGTTGAGCAGGGGATGCTCAATCAGACTGGCGACTTCGTTGAGGCCCTCGGGGATCGATTCCAGAATGGCGGCGCTGCGGGAGCTGGAAATTTCGGCCCGCAAAAACCGCTGCCAAAACTCACGGGATCGCGTCGCCACTCACCAAAAGTACCCTACTCATCAGCGAGCGAAAAAAGAACCGGTTGAACAAAGTTCAGCCGGTTCTTTTGGTTTTGGTCTCGAGTTGGAGACTAGCCGCCAGCGCCGCCAGCGCCACCACCGGTACCGCCGCCCGCACTCGGACCGCCATTACCGTTAGCCGAGGGAGGCGTGAGCAACTTGATCGGCGGGATGCTGTTATCGATGGTGAGCGTGAATTCCTGCTTTCCTTCGTTACCCATCCAGTCATTGCCAAGCACCGTGAACACGTGGCGACCGTCGTTCAGGATTCGATTGGCACCGCTGGTGCTAAACCGAATGACGTAGGATCCGTCCCGTGCGCGCTCGTAATCTAGTGGCTTGCCGTCCACCAAGATCTTGAGCGTCGACTCGTTGAGTCCGCTCGCTTCATCTTCCAGTTTGAAGTGGAGATACAGCGGAGGCTGACCCGAAACCTGATCGCCAGGGTTGGGGAACAGCATCGTGATTTTTGGCGGAGTGAGGTCCACCCCTAGTTCTTTGCTGAAGGAGAAGATGCTTCCGTCTCGAGTGGGGACCAGCAATTGGGTTCCCGACAGTACCGCCGGGCCAGATGCCGTGATGAACACGGGAGGAAGGGTTGCGACGGTTGCGCCGCCCGCGCCGAGTCCGCCACCAGGGCCGCCAGCGAGGCCACCGCCACCACCGGATTTACCGCCGCCGCCAGTTGCGCCTCCGCCCCTAGCTCCACCACCCTGGGCGCCGCCACCAAAGCCACCGCCCGGTTGGCCTCCGCCAAATCCGCCGCCCGGAGGGCCACCGGGGAATCCGCCGCCACCAAAACCGCCACCAGAAGGAGCACCGCCGCCGCCGAAGCCGCCCGGAGGTCCGCCAGGGAAGCCACCACCACCAAATGCTCCGCCCGCGGCTCCGGCCGGAGGTGTGGAGATTGGAAGAGGTCGCATGATATAGCTCCAGGTGACCACACCAGCTTTCGGATCAATCAAATTGATCGCACCGTTGCTTGTTGCCACCACAAACTTGCTGCCAGCCGGGGAAGGATTGGCTACCGGGCCGCCGACCAGCACGATCGGCTTCTTGGTGATGAGGTCTTTGTCGAATCCATAAACCTTCACGTTTCCGTCGGCCGACGTCACCAAAATTCCCTCGGATGAGACGGCGGGGGAGTAGGCCAGCTGCATCTGAGTATTCACCTGCCAGCGCGGCGTGCCGGATCCTGGATTCAACGAAACTAGGAATGTGGAAGATGCGACGTAGATCGAATCGGCCGTCACCGCGGGTGACGATGCCGAATTCACGCTGTCGAACTGTCGCTTCCAGGCGGCTTTCTGCGTGTTGATGTTGATGCTCACCAACTTCTGGTCGCCGGTAAACGCCAAAATATTATCTTGGAATGCGGCGATGCCGCCCACAATCCCGCCTTCTACATCCACCGGTGCGCTCCAGAAAGGATCACCCGAGGCGGCATCGATTGCGAACAGCTTGTTGTTGCTCAGTGCCACTACCGCGTACTTGTTGGAGACGATCACGATCTGACCAATCGGCACGTTCGGAATGTTGAGATTCCACTTGGACTTGCCCGTCGTGGGATCAATGCCGTAGGCGATCTTGTTATCGCCCACGGCGATCAGCGTGTCGCCAATCAAGACCGGCGCGCTACGGAAGGCTCCTGGAATGGGGTCCAGCTGGGGGAACCGCCAATTGAGGTTGCCGCTTTCGCGATCCACTGAAAATACGCGCCCACCAACGGCGGTGAAAACGGCATTTCCACTAACCAAAGGTGCCCCGCTGGGAGCCACCGTGGTCGGGTAAAGCCATCGCCAAGCGAGGGGAGCGGGGCCATCTAGCTGGGCAAGGGCAGAGCCTGCCATCGCCAGAGCGGCCATTCCAAACATTAATCGACGCATCATGGGCATTCTATCCGGGCGAGACGCACTTTCGCGAATTCGCTCTATAATCACTTTTCGACGCTTCGCCGGGCTACTGCGTCACGCCGTTATTCATGAGGACCGTTATCCTTTGCTACCACAAGGTTGGCCCGGTGGCCGAACAGGGACGGTTTCTGAACGTAGAGCCTCGTGATTTGGCGGCGCAAGTCCGCTTTTTCACCCGGCGTTCCGGCCCCTTAGTTTCCCTTCAAAATTTTCTTGAGGGCAAGCCGACCGCGGCCGTCCTCACCTTCGACGACACCTACCAAAGCGCCGCGACGCACGTGCCTCCGGTACTCGCCCCAACTGGATCCACCGCTACGTTTTATGTGGTGACCGGAAAGTCAAGTAGTGATTGGGATGGCGAGCGCGCCCGACCTCTGGCGGATCGCTCGCAAATCCAATTGCTCAAAGATTCTGGTCACGAAATTGGCAATCACACCCACACCCATCCCCATTTGAACCAAATTGAGAACTTTGCCGACGAGATTCGTTCGGCAGATCGAAACTTGCGAGATTGGGGATTTGACCCGGTGACGTTTTGTTACCCGTATGGTTCCCTCAACCCCGAGGTGGTGGATGCCGTTCGCACTCAGGGATACCGAGGTGCGGTCTCGCTCCGGAAAGGAAAGGTGACCGAAATGGACGACCGCTGGCAGCTACCGCGCATCGTGGTGGGATACTCCGACGGCCTCGCCGGACTGCTTTACAAGCTCTATATTCGCCCTTGGTTGCCGTAAAAACTTACTGGCTGTCGGTGAGTTGGGCGTAGATATTGATGATCTTGCGCACGTAATTTTGCGTCTGGGTGAATGGAGGAATTCCGCCGTACTTCCGCACATTGCCTTCGCCCGCGTTGTAGGCAGCCAGTGACAACTGCAAGGCGCGCTGCGAGTCTCCCGTCTGCCCGTAATACTTATCCAGCAAGCGTCTCAGGTGCTTAATCATCCCGTACAAATTCTCGGCGGTGTCGTACGCGCTGCGCACGCCCAGACCGGCGGCCGTTCGGGGCATGAGCTGTCCCAGCCCCATTGCGCCCTTTCGACTGGTCGCAAAGGGATCAAATCCGCTTTCCACCATGATCACGCTCATGATCAAACGGGCATCCACGCCGTAGTTGACGCTAAATCCCACCACGCCCTCGGCAATCCGAGATGCCTCTCGACTGCTCAATCTCGGATTCCGCGTCTGAATGAAACTGGCGTAGATCGGCGTTACTTCGCTAACCGGCAAACTCCAGGTGCGACTCCCGCTGCGACTGGCGAGGTTTTTGTATCCGCGACCAATTGGAGTTTTCGTGACCGTCTTTGCCGTCGCAGTCTTGGGTTTCGCCACCGGAGCTGGGGCAGGCGGAACCAAATCCGGCATCGCTTCCACCGGCGCGGCGGCGATCATGACCATTCGTAAAGGGTTTGTGATTTCGGCGCGCTCAACCCGCAGGATAAATCGTGCTTCCCGCTCCACCCCCACCAACCAAGCGGGGACTGTTTCCGCTTCCACCGCGATGGGGTCTGCCGAGGGATGTTCCAGCAACACGCCGCTCATTCCCGGAGATGAATAGGAGCCAGTCACCTGCCCGCGCAGTTCGATAAATCGGGCGCCCGTGAACTTTGCGGTGAGATAGGCTTCCAGCTGATCAATTCGCAGGGTGCGATCAATCGCGAAGCGCTGCCGGAGTTTGGCGAATGACTCGCGCGACACGGTTTCCTCGGCCCGGGCCCAAGAGCCGAGCAGAACCAAAATTAACGGGGTCGCTAGGTGTTTCATCTTCGGAGGAGAAATTCTTCCGAATCGGAGGGGCCGCTACGCCCCAAAAATGGCGGACAGATCGGGATTCGAACCCGAGAAGAGATGTTATCCCTTACCCACTTAGCAGGCGGGCGCTTTCGTCCACTCAGCCATCTGTCCGCGAGTGGAACGTAATTATAGCTGATCCATCGAGAAAGAGACACTGTTGGTGGTTCCGTCGCGGCTAATGTTTAACGTAAGGTTCAGGGTGCCGCTTGCCTGGTAGATGGTTCCCGTAACGTCGTATTGGGTATCTCCGCTTGCCTTCAGGGTTCCCGTATAGGACGTGTGGTTGAGTTCGCCGCGCCACTCGTAGGTTCGATTTTGCGGAGAGACCTCTCCCTTTAACGTTCCCAGAACGTCGCCATTTTGGGCGATGGTGAACACCACGTCGCCCCGTAGATCAAAGTCGTTGGATTGCGTCAGACGTCCGCGGTAGGTTGCCGGCTCGGGGTCCATATTCCCGCAACCCGCCAGCAGTAATGCCGCCAAACCTCCGATCAATGCCCTCTTTCGCTTCACCATCACACTCCCCATTCTAAACATAAGTCATCATTTCTGTATCAAAAAGTTCGCTCCCCATCGCACGACTCGCCTATTTTTAGGCTTGGTGGTCTTTGCGATACTGGGCTCGGCTTTATCGCGATACGCGCATCTGGACTCGGGCCCGATCGCACCCGTCACCTCCTTTTTGACGATCCTGGTGGGAGTCGCCGCGATCTTTGGCTCCCGTTTCTACCGACTCTGGCCCGTTCTCCTGCTCGGAACTACGGCGGAACTCGTCGGTCTGTACACCGGATTCCCATTCGGACATTACCGGTACACCGATCAGTGGGCCCCGGTCATAACGCTGCCGCAGGGATTTCAATTTCCGGTGATTCTCCCATTCGCCTGGCTCCTGATGGCCGGGGCCGCTTGGGCGATTGCGCCCGGTACCGGATGGCAAAAAGCCATCACCGCCGGGGCAATTGCGGCTCTGATTGATCTCCCGATGGAAGCGGTGATGACCGGTCCTCTCCGCTATTGGACCTGGAACCCCACCGGACCCCTTCCCGGTGGTGCACCCGTTACCAACACGATCGGATGGTTCGCGGTCGCCACCGCGGCAGGTCTGCTTTTGAACCTATGCCAACCACCTGGGAACTCCGAAACCGGATCGGCCGGAAGAGGCCCCACCACAGGATCAGCGGCTTGGGTTTTGGGAGGGTTTTTCGTGCTTACCGTCGCCCTAGGGGCGATCCGAGGCTAAGCGTCTACTTCATCGAACTCCGTCAGTTCGCATTTCCAGGAGACTTGGCCATTGCTTGTTTCAGTTGTTGCTTTTGCTGCTCGGTCAACTGACTGAACTTCGCCTTTGCATCCGCCTGAGCCTGCTTCGCGGCCGCCTCGTCGGATTTTGATACCGAGTCTCCCTCGCCTCCCGAACATCCGACGGTGGTCATAACGACGATGATGGCCGCAAAAACAAACTTCACGGCCTGAGTTTGGTCTTAATATGATTTGCCGTTGGTTAAGCCAATCGCCTCTTAATTCCGGCTTAACCGATTTACGCCGGAGTCGCGAAGATACTCCCCGTGATGACTCGACGAGCCTTTACGTTGATCGAACTTTTAGTAGTGATTGCCATTATCGCCATCCTCGCGGCTATCCTGTTCCCAGTTTTTGCCCAGGCAAAGGCCGCCGCCAAAAAAACGGCTGACCTTTCCAATGTCAAGCAGATTGGTACCGGCATGCAGCTCTACGTCGGTGACTACGACGACACTACTCCGACTATTCTCGGCCCCCGAGGCTCGAACACGAGCTACCAAATTGACTGGTACACCCAGCTTTTTCCTTACGTGAAGAGCATGGACATGTTCTTCTCGCCCACCCGTCCGAAGGAATACACCTTCGCGAACGGCGACAACTGCGACGATTCCCACGACGGTGAGCGTTTCAACAAGAAAGACCAGTGCATCGGCTACGGCTACAACTGGGCTTTTTCGTCGGCTCAGGGATCGGGGCTCCTTTACGGTCGAGAGAACGATGCCAATTGGCGAATCAACCGCGGTAAGAACCTCAGCGTTATCGAAAAGCCGGCGCAGATGTTCGCGTTCGGTGACACGGGCGACTCCCCGCGCTACACGATCTGCATGAACTACATTGTTCAGTACTATCCGCTCGCCAAGTCTTCCTTGCAGAACAACGGTCGCTATAACATGGCGTTTGTAGACGGTCACGCCAAGAGCGTGATGTACGGAATCGGCTCCAACCCGCTCTCCGGTGACCCGGTGGCGATGCCGATGCGATTAGACGATGCCAAGATGTACTGCGACACCGAGTCCACGCTCGAGTCGTCGTTTGGAATGGGATGCGCGGATACGGTCAGCTACCTGTATGGCCTAACCTCATTCCTACCATGATCACCGCGCTAGCGGCGATTCTATTGAGCCAACTGGCACCCGTCAAAAGGGTGCCAGTTCCGGCTAGCGATCACTTTGTGGTGATCTCTCACCGAGGCGCCCACGAGACCGTGCCCGAAAACACGCTGGAAGCCTACAAGTTAGCGGCTTCCGTTGGTGTGGACTACGCCGAAATGGACCTGCGGACCACTAAGGACGGCGTGCTCATCAACATGCACGACGGCACGGTAGATCGCACCACCAATGGGAAAGGTAAGGTTTCGGACCTCACTTGGGCCGAGATTTCAAAGCTCACCATTAACGTCACCTATCGTGTCCCCACCTTCCGCGAGATCCTCCGGACCCTTCGGCAAGGCAAGGTGAATCTGTACCTCGACTTCAAGGAAGCCGACCCGGTTAAGGCGTACCAGGAGATTCGGGCAGAACACATGGAAAAGCACACCTTGGTTTATGTGTACAGCCCCGATGAGGTCCGCGCTTGGCGGGCCGCCGCGCCGAATTTGCCATTGATGAGCGAATTTCTGGACACTCTGAAAACGGGCGAGGAGATTTATCAGTTTGGCCAAACCGCCGATTTGGAACTTTTCGACGGATCGTTCGCTCGGTACACGCCGGAAATCACGGCCGCAGCCAAGCGAGCGGGTGTGCTCTGCTGGCCTGACATTCAGAATCCGGGCGAAAACCCCAAGCAGTGGCAGATGGCCATCGATGCCGGGGTCACCGGGCTTCAAACCGATCATCCAACCTGGTTGATCGCCTATCTCAAATCCAAGGGCCTCCGTAAGTAGGCCTATTCCTCTCGCCGCAAGAGAATCAGCAGGGTCGGCGCTCCCAGTAGCGCCGCCACGATCCCTACGTTGACCTCCATGCCCGCCGCTCCCGTGAGCCACGGTAAGAGGCGCTGGGCGATGAGGTCGGACACGACCATCAGCAGTCCGCCAATCAAAACGGCTACCGGTAACGACCGTCGCCAATCTACTCCCACCCACGACCGCGCGATGTGGGGCCCCAGCAATCCAACAAAGCCGACAATGCCGATGCATCCCACGACCGCCGCCGTCATGGCGGTGCCGACCGCTAATGTGACGTTCCGCACGTAGTCGGCGCGGACTCCCATGCGTTTCGCCGAAACCTCGCCGAGGGCAAGCAAATTCAAGGCTCGTAACTGACGTCCAAGCCAAACAAAGCCAATGGTAGCGATGGCTACTACGCCTACCTTACTCCAACTAGCATCCGAGGTGTGGCCCAGCAAGAATCCCAAAATTCGGGTGGTGTCCTGACCACCCAGCATTAATATAAAGCTGAGTAGTGCGGACAACAAGCTGCCCGTAGCCACGCCCGCCAGCAGCAGGGAAGCCACATTCACCACTCCCTGCCGACGGCTGAGGGCAAATACTAACGCCAGCGAGAGCAGTCCCCCGGCAAAGCACGCCGCCATCATTCCCATTCCAAAAAACGCGCCCGCAAACCCTGCCGCGATCGCAATCGCTCCTCCCACCCCGGCTCCACTAGAGACGCCGATGATGAATGGATCCGCCAGCGGATTCCGCAGTAGGGCCTGAAAACTGCTCCCCACACCTGCCAATATCCAGCCCGAAATGAGGCAAAGCAATCCGCGGGGCAGCCGGATATCCCACGTGATGACGTTTGCCGACGAGGCCTTGCCCGGCCCGTGCAAAATCTCGGTGACGATCTGCCCGAACGGCAATGGGGCCGATGCGCCGATCCCAATATAGGCGACCATCGCTACCGCCGTCGTCAAACCAAGAACAAGAAGCGTGGCCCGATATCGGCTTTCGGCGGGGGAATCATCGGGGCGCACGGCAGAACGAATATACTCCCCGTAGCGTGAGCAACCTCCATCTCTCGGACCGAGCCGGTCTACTGAAGCCCTCGCCCACCCTTGGCATCACCGCCAAAGCCAATGCCATGCGCACCCAAGGGGTCGACGTGGTCAGTTTCGCCGCCGGGGAACCCGATTTCAACACCCCCGCCAGCATCTGCCAATCGGCCATCGACGCGCTGAATCAGGGCTTTACCAAATACACGCCGAGCGCCGGTATCCCGGCCCTGCGCGACGCCATCACAGCCAAGCTGAACACCGAAAACGGCCTCCGCACCACTCCCGGTCAAATCGTGGTTTCCTGCGGCGCCAAGCACAGCGTTTTCAACACGATGCAGGTGATCCTGAACCCGGGTGACGAAGTGATTCTCATCGCCCCTTACTGGATGACCTACGCCGAACAGATCATTCTGGCCGGAGGAACGCCGGTGGTGGTTCACGCTCGCGCCGAAGACAACTTCGTGCCGGATATCGCCCAACTCTCGGCGGCGGTTACCGCTAAAACCCGCGCCATTCTGGTGAACTCGCCCAGCAATCCCACGGGTGCCGTTCTCCCGCCGGCTCTGCTGCAGCAAATCGCCGATCTCGCCCTTGCCAAGAAGCTCTGGATCATCAGCGACGAGATCTACGAGAAGCTGGTCTACGGCGTACCGCAGCTTTCTATCGCCTCTCTCTCGCCCGAAGTGGAGGCCCAGACCATCACCATCAACGGCTTCAGCAAATCCTTCTCTATGACGGGTTGGCGCGTCGGATACGCATCGGCACCTGAGCAGCTGGCGAAGGCGATGAGCAATTTCCAGGACCAGGTGACGAGCAATCCCACCTCGTTTGCCCAGCGCGGCGCGGTCACCGCCCTGGCCTTGCCGCCCGACGACGTGGAAGCCATGCGGCAAGAGTTCGCCGCCCGTCGCGACCTCATCACGGGTCTTCTCGCCGATATTCCCCGGGTCAAGGTCCCGATTCCGGACGGCGCGTTCTACGCTTTCCCCGACTTTTCTGCCTATCTGGGCGATCGGTTCGCGACCGACAATGACCTCGCCGCGTGGCTGCTGGAAACCGCCCACGTGGCCTGTATCCCCGGCAGCGTGTTCGAAGGGGCCGGTCACCTGCGCCTTAGCTACGCCGCCAGCCGAGAAAATATCGAACGGGGGGTCGCGCGGATCAAGACCGCGCTGAGCCAAATCTAACCGATGATCCCAAAGGCGATCCCGCTCCGCAACGAAGCCCTCTTCCGACTGGCCATGTGCCACACGTCGGCGGCGGCTAACTCCGTTGCGGATAGCTACGAGCGCCTGGAGTTCTTCGGCGATTCTGTACTGGGCCTCATTATCGCCCAGTATCTGTACGAGCACCATTCCGATTGGGATCAGGGCCTGCTCAGCAAAGCCAAGAGCAGCATCGTGCAAGAGGCGCCGCTGGCCGCAGTCGCGCTGCGACTGGGCCTGGACGAGCACATGATCCTCTCCGCCAGCGAGGAAGCCACCGGCGGTCGCCGCCGGGCCAGCATCCTCGCCGACATCCTGGAAGCCGTCATCGGGGCGGTCTATCTGGAAAGCGGCCTGGAAGTGGCCCGCTGGTTTGTTCTGGAGCAAATGCACGACGCCATCATGCGCATTCGCGGCGGCGACGTGAATCCCGACGACTATAAGTCAAAACTGCAAGAGGTCTCGCAGGCCATCTGGCGACGTCCGCCCAACTACTACGTTACGGGTGAAAGTGGCACCGCCCACGAACGCCGGTTCACGGTTCAGGTGGAGATTGACGGCGATGTCATCGGCGAAGGCACCGGTCGCAGCAAGAAAGAAGCCGAACAAGCCGCCGCCGCGGATGCGCTTCTCATCATCGAACGGGCCCGCCAAGCCAAAGAATCCAAACCCGCCGAATCGGACTGGTAGGCGCTTCAGTAAGCAAACTGGCCCGTCCAGGTTTCGTCGGTAGGCCGCTGGTTTTTCTTTAGCAACTCCAGCCAGGCATCGCAAGTTTCCGGTTTCCAGTGGCCCCGTACTTTCTGGACCCAAGCGATCACATCGGCAAAGCGATCCTTCTTCAGGAGCGCATCGGCAAGTTCCGTGGACGGGCCGAATGACTCGAGCGTGGGCGCGCTCATAAAATCCCCCGATCGCCGAAGGTTCTCCGCCGCCGCATCGATCTTGCCGTCGATCAGGTCTGCCCAGCCCAGGTACTGGTACCCGTCGTGCCGCTTCGCATCGTCGGAAAATATTCCGACACCACCGGCGGTAGCCCAGTCCTTGGTATGTTCCCGAATCAAGTCGCTCCTTCGGGCGAGGATCGCAATCTTGAGGGCATGGTCCCAACTGAAGTCAATTTCAATTCCCGTATTTTGGGATGCTAGGATCTTGATCGCGGCTAGTTGCGTGTTCAGGGCGACTTCCGCTTCCGTCTGCTGTTTGTCCGGGGGCAAGCTCTCCAGGTAATCGCGTTCCGCGAAAAAAAGGTAGCTCAACTGATCGGCGGCATGCTCCGGGTGCTTTTGTATTGCCGTCAACGTGCGCTTGCGAGTGCCGACCCTATCTTTATCAAAATCCGATTTGAGCGCCCTCCTTTCCCGCTGAAAAACTTCCGGATCGATTCGCTTTCCCGTCAGTCTCCTCTCCAGGTTACGGAAGGCCACGAATCCCAGGGCGACCAATGCCACCGCCCCCAACATGCAAATTACCACCACCCATCTTCGAATCGCGGCTACCTTTGCGTTGTCCATTTCCTCTTAGTCTATGCCAAGAAAACGGCGGGGGCTCCATAATCTAGAGTCGTGAGTGAAGCGCCGCGCCCTTTAGACCAGATTCGCGTTGATATCGATGCGATTGACCACCAGTTGGTGGAGATGCTGAGCCGCCGCGTGGAGTTGGCGCAGGAAGTGGGCCGCGTAAAGGGCCGCGATGGTAGCCCTTTCTTCACCCCTGAGCGTGAACGCGCTATCTACGAGCGGCTGAAAGAGATCAACCCCGGACCGCTGCGCAATGAGCAGCTTCGCGCCGTCTTCCGCGAGATCATTAGTGCCGCCCGCGCCGCCGAAAAGCCGCTGAAAGTGGCCTACTGGGGCCCCGCCGGAACCTTCACCCACCTTGCCGGCATCCAGACCTTCGGCACCAGCACCGAATTCGCGCCCTATAACTCCATCCCCGCCGTTTTCCACGCCATAGAGCACGGCGAAGCCGATTACGGCGTGGTTCCGGTCGAAAACTCGGTGGCCTGTATCGTGCCGCAAACCCTGGATATGTTCCCGCAGACCAACGTCAAGATCGTCGCGGAAACCTACGTTCCCATCCACCATCACCTGGTTTCCACCTGCGATTCGTTACGGAAAATTGAGCGCATTTACGCCTTCGAACAGCCGCGCAGTCAGTGCCAAAACTGGATCGCCGCCAATCTGGCGACCGCCGAAATAATCGATGCCGCGCCGACCGCTAAGGCCGCTCAGCGCGCCCTCATGGACCCCGAAAGCGCCGCAATCTGCAACCGCCTCGCCGCCGAGACTGTGGGCATTCCGATTCTGGTGGAGCACATCGAAGACGACCCCGCCAACCGAACCCGCTTTCTGGTGCTGGGTTATAACGAGCCCGCTGTCACCGGTCGCGACAAAACCAGCGTGATGTTCAACGTCCGCAACCGTCCGGGCGAGCTGGTAAAGGCCCTCACCGCGTTCGATTCGAACGGCGTGAACCTAACGATGATCGAAAGCCGTCCGGCCCAGCGATCGACGTTCGAGTACCTGTTCTACGCCGACTGCGATGGCCACCACAAGGACGCCAAGATGCAGAAGGCTCTGGACGTGCTGAAGACCTTGGCGCTAGAAACCATCATCCTCGGTAGCTACCCCCGCCGAGACCCCTTGGATATCTGACCTCCGAAGAATATTTGGACGATGGCACCGTAAACTGAGGATATGGCGTCTCGAGAACTCACTCTCCGCGTTCCGGCTAGTTGCCGGCCGGGGTTGGACCATGCTAAGGAGCGCGCCTTTAGCGAGAGCGTGGAGGAGTACATCGATGGCATCTTCCGCCTTCAGCAAGAGGTGGACCTGGTTTCGACCGGTGAAATTGCCACCTACATGATGGTGAGCGCGGGTAGCGCGACCAGCATGATCAAGAAGATGGCCGAGATGGGGCTGGTGCGGCACGAACCGTACCAGGGAATCCGCCTCACCGAGTTCGGCAATAAAGTCGCCCAGCAGCTCATGCGGTCGCACCGGTTGCTGGAGCGTTTCCTGGTCGACGAACTCGGCCTGCCGTGGGACGACGTGCACGAACTGGCCTGCAAGCTGGAGCACTATCTTAGCGAAGACGTCATCGACCGCATTGATGCCAAGCTGGGACACCCCACCACCTGCCCGCACGGCAACCCGGTGGATGCCATGGCCGAAGATTCCAGCATTCGCCTGGAAGCCGCCCCCGCCGGTCGCCTCCGCGTGGTGCGGATTTCCGACGAACGAGCCTCGTTCCTGCGGCGTCTGGATCAACTTGGCTTGCGTCCGGGGGTCGAATTCGAAGCAATCGGGGCCACCGCCATCGATAACCTCATCCACCTGCGGGTGAACCACGAACCGCACACCGTGGGGCACGAAGTCTCGCGCCACCTATGGGTCACGCCTGTATGACCGGAACCATTCGGTTCCTGAACCAGTAGAGTTAGGCCGTGCCAAAGCACTTCATCATTGTTGGAGCCGGAATGGGTGGACTTGCCACCGCCCTGCGCCTCGTCCATCGCGGCCACCGGGTAACGGTGCTGGAAAAGAACGACCAAGTGGGCGGTCGTAACCGCGAACTTAAGGTCGGCGAAGCCACATTCGACGCCGGTCCGACGCTCATGATGATGCTGGACCCGTTCGAAAAGCTCTTTCGCGACGTGGGCGAGCGACTGGAGGATCACCTCAAGATCTCGCTCTGCGACCCCAATTATCGGGTCACTTTTGGCGATTCCACCCGGTTGGATTGCACCGCCAACATGGCCCTGATGCGGCGAAACATTGAGCGACTGGCCGGTCCGGCCGATGCCGCCAAGTATCCCGGCTTCATCGGGAAGCTCGGCGAGCTCTACCGCGAAGCGATGCCCAAGTTCGTCAATCGAAACTACGATTCACTGCTGGATTTGGCGCGACCGAGTTCTCTGCAGACAGCGATGAAGCACAACATGCTTGGCAACCTCGCCCGCGCCGTGGAAAAGACCTTTGACGACAAGCGACTTCACCAGCTGTTCTGCCTGCAGACCATGTATCTCGGCCTCAGCCCGTACGATGCGCCGTACGTTTATGGCGTGCTGGTTTACATGGAATACGGCGAAGGCATTTGGTATCCCGATGGCGGCATGGTCCAAATCTGCCGGTCGGTCGCCAATCTCGCCACCAAAAAGGGAGCGGAGATCCGCCTGAATACGGAAGTCACGGTGATTGAACCCAAGGCGGTCACTCTGGCAACCGGCGAGCGACTAGAAGCCGACGCCGTCATCTGTAACGCCGACCTTCCGTACGCGGAGAAGAAACTGCTCAGAACGAAAAAAGATGTTAAGCGTCGCTACAGCTGCAGCACGCTGAATCTGTATATCGACTATCAAGGCGAGATCCCCGAACTGCTGCACCATAACATCCTGCTGGGGAAGAATTTCTTCGAAAATCTCGATCAGATCTTCAATAAGAAGCAAGTGCCCGACGATCCCGCGATGTACGTGGCGATTTCTTCAAAGACCGACAAAGCCAAGGCCGCGCCGGGGCACGCCAATCTCTATATTCTTATCCCGACCGCCAATCTGGACCACAACTGGACTGACGCGGACGAAGTCACCCTCACCGAACGCGCCTATGCCAAATTGGAAGCGGAAACCTCGTTCCGCCGCGAGAACATTCGCGCCGTGAAGTCCACCTCGCCAAGGGACTGGAATTCGGAACTGAATCTGGATAAGGGCAGCGCTTTCGGCCTCAGCCACGACCTCCTCCAAAGCGTTTGCTTCCGCCCTTCCAATCGAAAGGACGGAATTTACTACGTGGGCGCGAGTACCACGCCGGGGAACGGGTTGCCGATGGTCCTCATCGGGGCCGAACTCGTAGAAGACCGCCTGAAATCAGACGGTCTCCTGTAATCAACGGCTCTTAGCGAACGACCAGGCCGGTCACGGTCTTCGGCAGACCGTAGACGTTGCTCTGCGGGACCAATCGGCCATTGGGCTGCACGGCAAACTTGAATACTCCGCCCTTGCCGGGAGCCAGGGAGAACAGATGCCCGTCCTGGTCGGTATTCAAATCCGTAACCGCGAATCCCTTGGGAACTCGGGCGGAAACGCCGTCCCGGGCCAATAGATCCAACGTGCCGTCGCTATAGACGCGGTACCCGGTGATGGTGTCGCTGCCACCGGCATTTCCCGCGTAGGCATACTTTCCGTCGCGAGTCACCGTGACCCAGCAAGCGGCGGTCTGGTGGGTGGGATAGCTCGCCGCCACCGTGAACTCAGTGCCGTCGTCATCGGTGAGGTAGCTGCTCACCGCACTCCCACCCGGGGCGCCGCCAAAGGCTTCGGAGACGATCAGCTTGCCGCGACGTCCGAAGTCGAACCCAAACGGCGTGGTGCCCGCACTCGGTACCCAGCTCGGTGGCGAAGCCATGCCGGCGCCATCGACTTGGTAGTAAGTGATCCGATTGAGGTTTTTCTCGGTCACATATAGCGTGTCACCTTCGGGATTGAAGCTAATCTGGCCCGGGGCCGCGCCGGCGGCGCTGAGCGGTCGGGAGGAGTTTGGGATTGGCTGCAGCGTGCCGTTCGGGGATATTCGGAAGCCGGAGATATTGCCCTCGCCGCCCGCATTTACGACGTAGACCACGTCGCCGCGAACGGCTACGCTCACCGGGCGAATGCCGCCGCTGGGGGCTTTGCCGATGAATCGGGGACCGGCGTCGCCGAGCGCGAAAGTCGAGATGTCGTTGCTACCGGCATTGACCACGTAGAGGTACCGACCGTCGCGGCTGAGGTTCAATGCGTACTGGACACCCAGGCCCGCTCCGGTTCCGGCACCACCGGTGGCAAAGAACTGCGGCTTGGCGAGAGAGCCATCGAAGTTGGCGCGAATCTCGGCAATCCGGTTCTGTCCGGCTTCATTTGTCTGCGTATAAATTTGGGCGGCGGAGATGGCCGAAACCGATGCGGCAAGGGCGAGCGTGAGGAATTTGATGGTGTTCATTGGACTTCGTCGTCGCGCGTTTCGTGGCGACAACTTCGTAAGTCCGGGCGGTTCGTTTTTGTTTCCGGTTTCGTCGTTCGGGCCTAATCATGGGTCGAGGATCGAGCGATGTCTGGCGTAGAATGAGGTTATGAGTTTGGTAATTAAAGGCACCGTAGAAGAGGCCATTCGGCGAATCCGAAAACTTGGCCTCGCGGAATCCGAGCAGTTAACCATTACAATTGAACGCCCAAAGGAGGATTCTCCGGTTTACCTGCACGGTATCCGTCAGTTTGCAAGCAAGGATCCGGAAGTAAAGGTGTCGGATCGGATGATCAAAGACCTGATGGCAGAGTTGTAGCTGGTGGTAGCCCTCCTAGACGTTAGCGTCCTAATTGCCTTGCATTACCCGTCACACGAGTTTCACTTAAAGGCAATGCAGTGGTTTATCGCAGAGCATGCTAGTGGCTGGGCCACCTGTCCAATTACTGAGAATGGTTTTGTGCGAATCATCAGCCAGCCGAGCTTTCCGGCAAGAGTTTTGTCGCCAAATGAGGCTTCGGCTGAACTTCAGCGGACAATTGATTTGTTCGCTGAAAGCCACGAGTTTTGGCCCGACGACATTACAGTCAGGAACCTACTCGTCGATAGAGATGAAATCACGTCAAGGGAAGTCACGGACATGTACTTGTTGCACTTGGCAGCAAAACACGCCAGGACATTTGCCACGTTTGATGGGAGGTTGGTGAAACTCGCAGAGCGATATTCAATGGCTGAAGTAATTCGCCTGATTGCCTAAGAAACTACCGTCGCTGAGATGCTCGGCTACGTATTCTGTTCTCCAGCACATTCTTCCTCGCGGGATCGAGCAGATTCCCGGCAGCAACCAGGCTGGCGACAGATGAAAGCCCGATCGGCCAACCGAGCCAATACAACCAACCTCCAACGGCAGTCCCGACGGTCGGGAACAGCGCGCAAAACAGCGGACCGAAAAGACCCGAGAGCCCAAGAATCAAGCAGTACCGACCGATTTCCCGGTCTCGGCTTAACCGATCGCAAACCTCTGCTTCGATATCGGAATCCGTCATAGCTGTTTACCTCCTTGATGATAGTGCGGACTCTATCGATAAAGGCACGAAGAAAGCGATTTTTATCCGGACCGGCGGGACGCCGGGGTTACGGTGGCGCGTAGGCTTCCCCCGGCAAGATACCGGGGTTACTCGCCGACGTCCTCGGCGTTAGGCGGACGTTTTAGGTACGCCTCGATGAAGCAGTAGATATCGCCGTCCATTACGCCCAGCACGTTCGCGGTTTCGTGACCGGTGCGGAGGTCTTTGACCATCGTGTACGGTTGCATCACGTAGCTGCGGATTTGCCGACCCCAAGCGGCAGGGCCGCCGTCGCCCTTCAATGAACTGCGCTCTTCATCGGTGGCAGCTTTTTCTAGCTCCTTCAGCTTTCCGAGAAGCGTCGCCATGGCGGTGGCGCGGTTCTTGTGCTGACTCCGCTCGTTCTGGCAGCTCACCACAATGCCGGTCGGCAAGTGCGTGATACGGACGGCCGATTCCGTCTTGTTAACGTGCTGACCGCCCGCGCCACCGGCGCGAAGAGTTTCCACCTTCAGATCCTGAGGATCGATTTCGACTTCGCTTTCTTCAATGACGGGTAGAACCTCGACCTTAGCAAAGCTGGTGTGGCGACGAGCGTTGCTGTCGAACGGCGAAATGCGGACGAGACGATGAACGCCCGCCTCCGCCTTCAGAAAGCCGTAGGCATTCTCGCCGGAAATGGCAAATTGAACGGTGCGGTAGCCGACCACGTCGCCGGGCGTTTCGTTCAGGATCTCGACTTTGTAGCCACTCCGTTCGGCATAGCGGGTGTACATTCGGGCTAGAATGCTGGCCCAGTCGCACGCCTCGGAACCGCCGGCTCCGGCGTTGATTTCCAGTAAGCAGTCGCGACCGTCATACTCGCCATTCAGCAAAGTGCGGAGTTCGTACGAATCTAGCCGGGCCAAGAGGTCGAGCGCCATGGCATCGGCTTCACGCTCGGTCTCGTCATCGGGTTCCAGGCGCAACATTTCATTCAGCTCCTGAACGTCGTCCAGGGCCTTCGTGAATTCGTGATAGGGATTTACAATGTTTTTCAGGCGCGATAATTCACGCTGAAATTTGTTGGCGGCGTCGGCATCGTTCCAAAAATCGGGCTGGGCGGAACGAGCTTCTAATTCTTCGATCTGTCGGAGTAAGCGAGGCAGGTCAAAGATGCCCCCTAATAGCGTCCAGGCGAGCCCTCGCCCCGGACAGCGCTTCTTGCTGATCAAAAGTCAACACGACTACAAGGTACCCGGTGGCAGGAGGTCTAGCCCATCCGCGGGGGAATATCACCAGCAGATTGAGCGGCTTGAGCCGGAATCAGGGGTTAGTTGGGGTTTCCGGACGTGCCGTTGGACGCTCACGGGGGGCCACGACGAGAGAGACAACGATAGCCAGCACGACATTCGCGACGGGCAGAACCCACTGCAAGTCGCGACTGTACTCGGGCACCGCACCCTGCTTGGCTTCACCCGCGATGAAGAGTTGCTGGAATCGCACCCAGAGAAAGATGGCGGTGGTGAGGGTGGCGGCGATCCACCCGGTGGCACCGGCTGATGAAAATCGACGCGCGGCAACTGTCCCCACCAGGCTGGCCGGACCCAAACCCACCAAGCACGCTTGACGCAGGCCGGTCGCGCTCGGAAGGGTCTCATTCATCAAGAACGGCCACACGCTCAGGAGGTAGCAGGAAACGGACGTGGTGCAGAACGCGACAAAGCCCCGGATAAGCTGGCGATCCTGAACGTCTGATTCGGTGCGCATGAGCGTGAGGGATTACCCCTGCAGTTTCGTGAAGTCTCCGGCGGTAAGCAAGAGTTGCGAGGCCGCCTGCAGCAGGCTCAAGCGCGCAAAGCGCTCGGACTCGATCTCGCTCATCACCATGGCGCCATCGATGAACTCATTGATGGGGGCTTCCAGCTTCTTCAGTTCAATGACCAGGGCATCCGCGTTGTAGGCGGCGGAAGCGCGGCCAACCGGTTCGTCCACCGACGTGAGCACGGCTTTGAGAGTGGATCCGTTGGCGTCGGCAAGGGCGTCATCCGAGATGCTTGCCAACGAATCG
>Ga0114959_10001656_pt1 | contig 19107 bp, 26 predicted proteins | sample C_130625_EF_Meta_FD_87317 | JGI IMG/M metagenome (GOLD analysis project Ga0114959, IMG submission 87317) | Freshwater microbial communities from Lake Croche, Canada to study carbon cycling - C_130625_EF_MetaG | ecosystem: Environmental > Aquatic > Freshwater > Lake | place: Lake Croche, Canada... | reverse complement strand
GAAGGTTCATGCCCACAGTACTGGAAGTTCAAAGGCGGCATGGATTATAAGTATGACTTGGCGGGCTTTCGCTTTGAAAGCGAGTTTGCAGACAAGAACCTGCGCATGATTGTGGACAGCCTCCGAGATCAGATTGAAGAAGACAACCCCTACTTCCGCAATCACATCATTGGTTGGGAAGTGGTGGCAGATGACTACCTCACTGAGTTCGAGCAGAGCCAGTTGGACTACGAAGGGCGCATTGCCTATCCCGCAACCCGTTTGACATTGGAGACAGTATGAATACCCAACATGGTAGCCCGTTTGATCGTGGCTCAGCAGACTCGTGGTACCATCGTGCCCGTGATCCCCACAAAGGTGGCGTAGGCGGTGACTCGGGTGTTAGGGTCCCACTAGAAGGCCTAACCCAGCAAGAAGTCTGGGAATATCATGCAGGCTACGATTGGAACGAGCAGTTTGGCGGCAAGAAAGATTGGGATTAAAGGTTGACAGTTTGGGCTAGATCAGGTATAATACTAACATCAACAGCAAATAAGGAGCGAAACTTATGCGTACACAGACAAACAAACTGATCGATATGATGGACGAGGGTCTTATCAGCGCAGAGGCGGTGGCAGAGATGGCCCTTGCTTACATGAGCGAGGACGAGGTTGCAGACATGATGCGAGCTAACGACATCCTGCTTGAAGAGGATGAAGACGATGGCCAACCCAGTGAGTATGACGAGTGGATGAGCTTTGACCCTGATTGCTAAAGGGTTATTGACACTCTGCCCAAAAGGCAGTATAATAAACACATCAACAGCAAACAAGGAGCGAACCATGTTTAAATTGCTTTCCACAGCGAATCCCAAAATCCAAAAAGGTACTAAGATGGGCTATCTCAGCTTCATCCTGCACCTTGCACCTGCTGACTTGTCAGGCAAAGAGACTTGCCCAAAACGAACTGTAGGTTGTACTGCCGCTTGCCTCAACACCGCAGGGCGTGGTGGCATGTTCAAACGGGGCGAGACCACCAACATGATCCAAAAGGCCCGCATCCGCAAGACTGAATACTTCTTCAACAACCGTGCAGAGTTTATGGTGGACTTGGCTAACGACATTAAAAAGGCTATCCGTTTAGCCAATAAGCTGGGCTTGGAGCCAGTGTTCCGTTTGAATGGCACTAGCGATTTGAGCTGGGAGAAGTATACTGTAGTAGAAGGGTTGAACATCTTCGAAATGTTCGCTGGCATTCAGTTCTACGACTACACCAAAGTACTTGGACGCAAGGTCAAGCATATCGAAAACTATCACTTGACGTTCTCCAAAGCGGACGGCAACGACAGTGATGTGGCAGAAGCCCTGCTACAAGGTATGTCAGTGGTTGCTGTCTACGATAAGATCCCAGAGGGCGTACCGAGTGCAGACGAAACAGATCTGCGCTTCTTGGACCCAAAAGGCATCATGCTGGGACTCAAGGCCAAGGGTCGTGCCAAGAAGGACTATAGCGGTTTCGTAATTCGTTTAAAGGAGGCAGTATAATGAATGACTTGATAGAAGCATTTTACTTCACATGGCCTTTGTGGGCGTTCTTACTCATCCTACTAGGTGCCCTGTTCGTAGAAGAAACGATTGACCACTATCGCAACAAGGTTGTTGACAACCCTACGCTTTGGTAGTATAATAAACACTTAAACACACACAGGAGCGAACCTATGCTAACCATTCAACAAGTGAATTCAGCAATCATGTTGCAGTCATGGACCAATACAGAATTGAGCTCCATGATCGATGCAGTCAAATGGAACAGAACCAACCTTGCCCAACGTACCAAAGCATCACTGGCATTGGGCGACAATGTGGAGTTCACAAGCTCAAAGACAGGACGTTTGACCCGTGGCTTTGTCACAAAGATTGCTATCAAATACGTCACAGTCAACACGGGCATGGGCTTGTGGCGGGTGCCAGCCAATATGCTGTCAGTGGTTGACAAAGAGCTGGCTTAACTGTATAATTACTACTTCAACAGCAAATAAGGAGCGAAACTTATGATTACAGCAGAACAGATCCAAGCAGGTAAGGCATTGGCAGAACAAGCAGGCCGCGCTGAGTACGCCAAGTGGGGCGGCGACCGTGGAGCTTGCGGCTTTGCTTGGGTAGACGTCTACGTGGACCGTACCAACAGCAAGCAGGCCAAAGAGTTGCTCAAAGCAGGCTTCCGCAAGGACTACAAACCCAAATGCCTCAGCATGTGGGATCCAGCTGGCTTGCCAGTACAGAACATCGACATCAAAGAAGCAGGCGCTTATGCCTATGCCAACTTCCTCCAGGCCCTGGGCTTGAAGGCCTACGCAGGCAGTCGTTTGGACTAATTGTAAATAATTGGGCATTGACTATCAGTGCCCAATAGTGTATAATTAATTTTTTAAACAGCAAGGAGCGACAATGGCGAAAGTAGTTACTAGTAAGATGCTTATGGCACTACAGCAAGAAACAAAGACAGGCACTCTTGAGCAAGAACCCATTAAGAAGGACTTGGCACATGAAAGCGATGAGAGCATTCTCAATCGTTTGCGTGAACGCTTTGAGATCTTAGACGACATGACTCGTGCAGTCAAGAAGGGCGATGTACGTGCTATGATCGTAACAGGTCCCCCAGGAGTTGGCAAGAGCTTTGGTGTTGAGAAGGTGCTATCAAAGCATGATGTGTTCGCTAATGTAGCACAAGACGAGAAGCTGAAAAAGTACGAAGTGGTCAAGGGCGCAATGTCAGCGATTGGCTTGTACTCTAAGCTCTACCAGTACAGCGACAAGAAGAACATTCTAGTGTTTGATGACTGCGACTCAGTACTGTTGGATGACTTGAGCTTGAACATCTTGAAGGCCGCACTAGACACCAGCAAGAAGCGCATGATCCATTGGAACACAGACAGCCGCTTGCTACGTAGTGAAGGTGTGCCAAACAGCTTTGAATTCAAAGGCGGCGCTATCTTTATTACCAACATCAAGTTTGATCACGTTAAGAGCAAGAAGCTTAAGGATCACTTGGAAGCACTAGAGTCACGTTGCCACTACTTGGACCTGACTATTGATACAGAGCGTGAGAAGCTGTTGCGTATTCAGCAGGTGATTACTGAGTGCGGTATGTTGGATGACTATGAGCTTACTGACTACGACAAGCAGGACGTGGTAGACTTTGTGCGAGCCAACGTGCATCGCCTACGTGAGCTCAGCTTGCGTACAGTACTTAAGATAGCTGACCTGCGTGTGAGCATGCCGGACAAGTGGCAAGCTGTAGCTGAAGTGACCTGTATGCGTAACCGTTAACACATAGCTTGGGCACAGCCTACAGCATAGTAGGCACTGCTCACTAGGACACGCCAACGATTCGCTCCGGGCCGCGTGTCCACTAAAAGGTCCCATAAGCCCGATTCGCTCCCGGCAAGACCTTTTACAATCCTCGATCGGTGACGGTCGGGGATTTTTTTATTCTTTTTTTCGTATGGAGCGACCGGCATAGAAATATATTTTCTCGACCGACCGGGGGCACCGACATGCAATTTATAAATCTACAACTATAGCAAGCAAGCGCATGGGTACCGAAGTAAAATCACCCCTCTAAATCTATAAGTACTTCTTTATAAATTTTCGCGCGGCTATTTTTTTGACCTTGCAGGACCCATTTCGGACCCCCACTATTACAAGTCTTTTTCCATTCTATAGTATACGGGCACCATTCCCACTTGAGCACAGCTCTTTTGACGTGCTATATTGTCCACATGCACAAAGCTGGCTATCTTTCGAGCACCCATTTCTTTTACTATGCGTTCAAAGTGCCCGTGTAAGATAGTATACAATCCTCTACGCTTAAAATTAGGATCTATGCTACTAAGTACAATCCACGCTGTCTTTACTGGTGGATCTAGCATTTCAAACACTATATGCCCAATAACCAAGTTGTTATACTCTATGTATACAGCTCTATGTCTATTGGCACCAGCTATCATTTGCAAACTGTATCCACTGTCAATTAACCCAGCTAGACTCTTCAAAAAGAATGATACTACTGGAGTATTGCCAATTTCTTCTGCATAGCGCACATTAATCATCATGCCCTGCTTGTCCGCTTCTGTACTTATGATTTTACCGTGTTGCATACCTATTCCTTAATGTCAAGTACTTATATCACTAGAGACTAACTATACATATATTCTGGAGATCCATATGGACGATTTATACCGTATTTCAATTACACACCCAACTAACGGGCAAGAGTATCGCTATGATCCGGACCATGATGTGTTTTACCGTGTACACAACTATGATAGCGCCAACGCAGAATGGCTTGCCAAGTACGGATGGATTATATGGTGCGTTATCTTGTTGGCCGTTGGGTTCTTCGTATGTGTACTAGTAGATCCAGAACTTAAGGCTTGGGTACGTAGTTTACCACCAGTTTAACTTAAATACTAGTATATGCGTATACTAGTTACAGCTCCAACGGACAGTAGTACAATAGATGAAATCATGTGGTACTGCCAATCACATGGTATGGACTTTTGTTCTGGACACTACATGGTATACGATGGTGAGTATCACTTGTGGCGCATATACTGCCAACCCAGCAAGTATGTGGACATGCTGTTATTAAAGTACTCAAATCATTTGGTTGTTTATTAACTTTCCAGTATAATATAGGTATGACTTATAGCTATCATCAGACCTTTGCTTGGCTACCAACTCGTATGGATTCTGGTGCGTGGGTATGGTTGAATCCCTACTATATACGTCCCAATACCAACGGTGAAGGCGTACTGTTATCTCGGATGGAATATATCTTAGAAAGCCGTCTTGACTGATGAATGCACACATATGGCTAGTTAAGCTACTAGCAGGATTAGTCAGCATCTTCCAAGCGTCGACATTGCGGGATCGCTACTACACGGCTTTGAATCGTATAGAGATATTGGAAACAGCTTTGGAGGACATTGAGCGTATATAAGTGCATCGAGGGTAGACTCTAGTCTGAGGCATAGACTTATTAAAGGTATATGCGATAGGACGCAGGACCGGTAACGCTAGTTTGCGTTTTTACCGTTTGCTACTTCGTAGCTAGAGTATCTACTAGAAATTTTTTCCGCGGCGCTTCGCGAATATAATCTAGGTGGGGCCGGGCTAGCTGTAGTTTAAGAGAAACAGGGTCCTGTGTTTGTCGTACCTAAATGCCACGGAGATTTGATATGACTCTGTACCCATGTTCCATGCCCACCGCTGATACTTGGGGCCAGTATAGGCCAGTAACCAAGACTCTACATCTGTTATGCCTATAATCCAATCAAGCTGTTCCAACGCACGACCTGGCCAAGGAATACTAGCCGTGTATTCGAAGTTGTGTAGTACGGGAACATAGTCCCAGTTGACGTATGTGGGCATTGTTTAGAGGTAAAAAAAGCACTGTTTCCAGTGCTTTTCTTTTTGCTTTACGCTTGAGCTTCACCCCAACGCAGTACCAAATTGGCGTTGATAGGCGCACCTTGTGTTAAGTACACGTTGATGAACAACACGTCTGGACCGTTGGGGAATGTACCACGTCCACCTAATGGTGTATTGGTCAATTCTTTCAATGGTGTTAAGTCTAGTGCTTCACGTCCTGACTGACCCGCAATGTACGAGAATACAGTTTCACCAGGTAACGCATAAGTGTTACGAGTGATAGTAACTGCGGCTGCGTTTGGTAACGCACCTACTAACGGACTATTTAATGTCACAATGTTTCCACTAGCACCTGTTGGTGTATTACTGAATGATTGGCTAACTGCATAAGTACCTGCACCACCTGCTGTACCTGATACTTGGTATAGGATATATGTACCAGCTGTTACACTACCACCCAACAATTGTTGTCCATACTGTAATGGTGAACCACTAACTACTGTTGGAGCAAATGTATTCAATGTACCGGTTAAACCGCTGGATGCCAGTGTTTGACTGATGCTTACGCTGAATGTTGAACCAATAGTGTTTCCAGTACCGCTAATTAAACCGGTAACGTATGTACCTGCGGAAGCCGCACTGGTCAATACCATACCTACTGTAACTGTAGCTGTACCGCCTGTTGGAATACTCAATAGTGTCATTGTTGTACCTGCAATACTAGCTGTAAATGTTACACCAGTACCAGCCGTTACAGTCGAACCAGTGAATGTTGTAGTTGCGTTAGTAACTGCGCTTAAACGTGTGTTACCAGCAATACTACTAGTAAAGTTAGGAGCAATAATGTCGTCGTATACAGCCAAGCTAACTATGTTACTTAAACTTAGGGTAGTAGCACCAATAGGAGCTGCCAATTGGCTAACATAGTTGTATGTTGCGGGATTGGTAAATGTTACACTAGTACCGGCGGCAATCTGACTAAAACTTGGTTGTCCAGTTGGCAATGCCGCACTGCTTAAACTGTTCCATGTAATGTTGTTCACATTGATTGGATAGTTACTTGGATTTAACACACCTTCAACAACCAAAGCCGAGTTAACGTTGGTTGAACCACCCGCTGTAATTTCAATACCCTGTAGTAGCAATTGCGCACGGTTGATAAGCTCACGTGCTCCTAAATCTCCTACAATAGCGTTTGACACACTAGGTGCTAGTCGAATAGCAAACGCTGTGGTTTTCTTAGAAGTGATGTTAATGTTGGTCGCTTGATAGTTGAAAATGTAACCACGATCTTGATCAAAGCCGCCGTCTGTTAAGAACGCTGAACCCCAGTGACTAATACTTGGTGTTGCTGTTTGGCCAATCAATAGCACACCTGCACCAACTGAGTGTCCTGCTGCCGCAGCCGCTGAGAAGCTACGAGTTGTACCTGCATTAAACTGTGATAGTGACTGCGCACGAGCACAGCCAGTTAGTTGTGTTGAACCAGTTTTACCAGTGTATGTGATGATTTCGTTGTCCACATACACAGTTCCTGCTGTTGGGAACAGTGAGCAATCAGCCACAGTCAATGTGGAATCTCCAGCTAGGGCCGCGGTAGTTATGCTGGTACGTGGGCCTTCGTTAACAACTTCATAACGAACAGGCTGGTTACCACTACGCATGTAAGCTTCTTTGTTCACGTTGTTGCCTTTCAAACGGTGTACAGTAATGTACTTGCCGTCTGGGCCACGCATCATCCAGTCTGTAAATCCAGCACCGTACCATGTCCATTGCAAACCAATCATCTGCATCTTACTTAGGTCAATTGTATAACCGCTTGGATTGAATGGTCCATTAGAACCGTCCACACGATCCATGTTGAACTTGCTTTGTGGAACAATATAGTCTTGTACTTTGACTGCTTTGATACCAGTCGCGGCTACTGCACCACGATAGTCTGGAGTCACATAAAGTTGTGTGTCACTAACCACTTGACTGACCACATGTGTCATACCTTTGATAACAATACGATCACCTGCGATCAGTTGGCCAACAAATCTAGTATTTGTACCAACGATGCTGTTTGAGTCAGGCGTTGCTGTAACTGCACCAGCTAGTTGGAATGTTGCACTGCGGCGTCCAACAGCAAATGTCTGACCGTCATACTGGAAGAATGTGCCGTTTTGTTCGTCAAATGTTCCAGCACGTACAGTCGATCCGTACCATGCTGTTACACTGATAATACATGGACTACCAATAACTGCGGTAGTTGCACCCAGTGTGGCAGTTGCCAATACTGTTAGAGTACGTTCGTCAACAATGGTGGCCACTGAGTATGGACCATTATAACCCGATGTTGTTACACCTTGTAAGTTAATAGTTGCACCAACTTGACAGCCGTGATCCACATCATCTGTTACGATTGTAATAGTTGAACCAGCACCTGTACCTGTTGCACTTACACTACGTACATCGTAGTTGGGAGCAAATAACGCACCAGTATTGTAGTTAATGGCTTTACCTGATTGGTAACGAATATATTTCTTACTCATACGTACAGCCATTGCACCATAACTTGGACTGCCAGTGCCTAAAATAACACCACCGTCAAATGGTCTGTGACTGAAGAATCCGTCTGGACGAGCGTAGATTGTACCAGTGATTGTACCAGTAATGATACCACTGTTACGTGCTGTAAATGTCAAACTAGTTAAACTTGGAACTGTTTCAACAAAGAACGGGCCGCTGGCCAGTGCGTTGTTGTTACCAGCACTATCGCTAGCAACTTGACTGATGATTGTGTTACCAGGAACAAATCCGTGATTGCTTGCAAAAGTAGCTGTTACTGTTGCATTAGCAGTTGTACCTGTTGCGGTAAAACTACTTACAGTTTGTGAATCGTCAACATAATAAGTGCCGTTTGAGTTAGAACCAGTACCAGTACCTAGTGCAATAATTGTTGTACCAGTTAGTGTTGTACTACCACTGACAATTTGACCTATAGCCCATGTACCCGTTGTACTACCACCTGTTGTAAGTGTAGTAGTGACTGCGGTAATAGTTGTTCCGCCAGATGTTGCAGTAGCTTGCGTTGGACTAACAACCCAACTAGTTCCGCTACCTGAAACAATGTATGTACCAGGAGTAATATTACCGCCAGACAATACCATACCAACTGCTGGACTACCGCCCGATGTTGTCAATGCTGTTCCAGTAATGCCGCCTGTAATTGTAGTACTTGTTGTTGCAATAGTAGATCCAGCACTGCTGGCTACTACGGTTGGATTAACGTATGTATAAGTTGGACTTGTAGATCCAACGCCAGCACCTGTATAAAATGCACCTTGACGTAGTTGTGTATAAACTGTTGACAGTACATCACCATTGTTTACACCAACTTTTGCTTTGGCAAAGTAGGTCAATGTACTACCACTAATACTGTTAATAATAAACGAACCTTCTGCACGGGCAAAGCCTGTAACTGTGTTTAAATAACCTTTGATTGTAATTGGACTACCAACAGTCCATGATGTATTGAAAGGTGTAGATACTGTTACAGTAATCAAACTTTCTCCCAATCCACCATTACCTGCTGACGCATCAGTAATCACAGAGATAACTGACTGGTCAGTACCTGGTATTTCATAGATACTTGGATAGCCGCGCATCAAGTCATATGTTAACCATTTAGTTGGCTGTAGTCCGTATTCAAAGTCAGCGTCTAGCATGGACTGTGGAGCGGCTACACGAGTACGTTCAAACGCATCCGTACCAATTTCTGGCATACGCACATCTGCATATGGTTTTTCATACAAAATCTGTAGTGCATGACTACTGCTCATTGTGCTAGTGTCAATGGCTAGTGTAATTGTAGTTATACCATCACTGTTGTCCAATGCTGTTGGAAACGTGGTAGCATCGTTTGCACGACTAAAGCTAATTGCTGTTCCAGCATAGGCATTATCAGCAAAGTTATAAATTATGCTGTTTGTGGTAGTATTTGTAATGATTAAGATTTGACTTAAATCATACTTTCCTGCCATTTTGATTGTTCCAACACCGGCTCCGCCTGGTGTAAAAACGTATTGTCTAATTTGACTCTTTGCCATGTAATTCTCCGTGATCTTATATTTATTCTTTAAGCCATCGCCGCCGCAAGAGCTAGAGCTAATGATTTAATGTTTATACCGCCAACAAAGGCATTTCCGCCGATATAAGCATTTCCGCTAACGCCTAATCCGCCTGTTACAACTAAAGCGCCAGTAGTTGTACCTGTACTTGCAGTGCCCGATGTTACTCTAAGGTTTCCGCCAGCATATACGTTTCCACTGACACCCATACCGCCGGTTATAACTAATGCACCAGTTGTAGTTGATGAACTTTGTGTTCCAGCAGTGATATTAGTTTGGCCGCCTACAGTTAAACTAGTCAATGTTCCAACAGTAGTTAAGCTACTACTTACAACGCCACCTGCTAAGTTTGTACCTGCTAGGGCATTTGCTTGTACAGTATTATTTGCCCATACAAAACCAGTTCCGGACCATTGTAAAAACCCTAATTGACTTGGTGCCGCAATAAACGATGTAGCACCAGTTCCAGTTTGATATACTAATTGGTTGGCAGCGCCGCCACTCAAATTAGTGGCAGTAGTGGCATTACTGATTGTACTTGGGAAAGTTACTGTAGGATAAGCTAATAAATTCCAGCGAGTAACACCGTCACCATATTTAATTTTGAGCGTGTCGGTTTCCAGCCCAGGCTCTCCACTGGATAGAATAGGATTTACACTAGTCCAATTAGCGGCTGTATCTCGTCTTAATTTAATCTGTGCTGACATTTATTATCCATATTCTTTTCAAGTTAGAGCAACACTCATTGCTACTGCAATAGATCTAATGGTCTTAATAGCAGTTGCATCAAGAACTGTACTTGGGTTGGGGTTCATTCCGTAAGACAAATTATTCCAATTATGTGTGCCGTCGCCATATTTTATCTTAAGTGTGTCAGTTTCTAAACCAGGTTCACCGGCAGATAATACTGGATTAATACTAGTCCAATTAGCCGCTGTATCTCTTCTTAATTTAATAGTTACTGACATGTTCGCCCTTTATCTTATATTTATCGTTAAGCTAGTGCGGCACCCATTGCTATTGCAAATGTTTTGATGTTTATACCGTTAATTTTTGTAATACCGGTCGTGCTGCCAATACTAATAGTTTGCCCTGCTCCAGAATTTTCACCAATACTAATAGTTTGCCCAGTTCCACCAGAGCTTCCAATATTGATAGTTTGATTTGCGGCGGGATATGCTCCTAGGAAGATATATTGTCCTGCCCCAGCACTTTGGCCAATGTTAATAATTTGATTAATACCAGCACTCGGTCCTCCGATAGTTATCGCTTGATTAGTTCCACTGAATTGTCCAATTCCAACAGTTGAATTATCTCCAGTAAAATTCGCCATACCGAAAGTTTGAGTAATACCGGTATTATTAGTGCCAATATTCATAACTTGAGTTCCAGTACCCCCAGTTAGATTAGTACCTATATTAATTATCTGTCCTGCTTTGCTTTGGTAACCAATATTAATATTTTGACTGGTACCTGCAAAGTCACCAATCCTTACAGTGGAATTATTACCAGCATTCATGAACATGCCAGCATAAAGTGACGAACCATTTCCTCCGCTGAGATTATTAGCAAATTGGATATTCAGATTAGTAGCACTTCTGGCACTGGTATAGCTAAACAACTGCCCACTTGTAACTGATTCGCCTCCAATTTTCAGTGATGTAGGAGACGCAAATGCGGTAAATGTTGCACTACCGTCGATATTAGTTTGAAATGTTGGACTTGTAAGAGTAGCGTATGAACTTAAACTGGCTGTAAGTGCAGAAGTTGTAGCGTATGCGGCCAGCGAACTTGTAACATATGTTTGTGTGGCTAGTTTTCTGCCGCCTTGACTGATACCGTCCATCAACCTTATAGTGTTGTTGGTAATGTCGTATACCAAATCTCCGTTACTATAACTTAATCTTTCTAGATCAACGCTATCGTATGGTTGCAATTTAACGCTATGTACGGTTTTGCTCATGAAAATACTAGTCCTTTATAACTAGTATTTAACCGTTTTAGTCTTTGAAATAGTACTCGTAATTGACGCTGGTTGGATTTTCTTTACGAATTTTTGCCCCGTTTTTGAGATGGAATCTACGGGCCATTGGTGTTTGCGGGCTCAGTGTAACAATGCCTTTGATGTTGGCATAATCTTTCAACAACCACTCTGCCGCGGCTTTGAGTAAAGTGGCTCCTGCACCTGGAGCATAACTCCATATGGTGTAGAATACTGCAACTTCCTTGTCTTTTTGCATGTTAACCAGGTCTTCTTCCGTTTCTGGCACGTTACTTAGCCATTGCATACAGGTAGCCGCCAGTACTTCTTCTCCAGCCATGAGTATAAGGATTTCAGCGGCTTCGTTGATACGTTGTTCAAGTGGAATATGTGGACGTACAGGATCATCTTTGATCAAACGTACCAACGGGTCTGTGATATCTCTGATATGATGCAATTGCATGGTCGCCACCTAGTTATTATACACGTACTTATCTCTTCTGGTCAAAAATCGTATTACAAACGTATTACACGTCGTCACCTGGCAAGTTGTTTAGTAACTCTCGCAACTTGCTACTTTCCACTTGTGCTTTGACTTGTGGTTTGGCCAAATCAAACCCTTCTTTAGGAGTTGCACGTTCCCATGGCGGACTGGTATCTTCACTGGCCACTGTTTGTCGTTGTTTGATACTGTTCAACAAACTCGATCCAGCACTTGGTGCCCCATTACCGTAACTGTCTTGCTCGTCCAGGTCGCTGATACGCAATGTATCCACATTGAACTCAAGATCAATTTTCATACCTACACCCGAACTTGACCGTGTTTTCATCAACTGAATTTGGTATCGACCACGCTCACGCATAGCACGACTTGTAAAGATACCAAACACATTATCAGCCGTCTGAATCTTACTCAATCCACCTGAAATATGACTGTGATCAAACTCAACTTCTTCAACAGCACCGCGATTCAATTGGGCCGCAGTAACAAACACACAGTTCTTTTCTACTGCTAAATTTCGCAATTCTTCACTCACATACTTGTCTTTTACAAACAAGTTTTCAGCACTAATACGCTTGCTGAGTGGCATCAGTAAGTCCATGTAGTCAACCAATAGCACATCGACCTTGCGCCCCAGTTTGACTTCATACTCTTTCAAATACGCACGAATGTCATTGGCAGTTTTACCGCTTGGCATGTATTTGACCTGCAATTGACCCGACTTTTTACCAATCATTTTGACCTTCATCTCGACATCGTCAAGGTTCTTGAAAATCTCTCTAGTGGGAATTCCGGTGGTCATGGCATCAATACGCATACACACCAAATCTTCCGAAAGTTCCAATGTGAGATATAAAACATTCAGTCCAGCAAGAGCGTAATTGACACCAAGATTAGCCAAAAATAAGGATTTACCAGCACCGCTACCGCCCGCCCAAATGTTAAGCTCGCCACGGTTAAAGCCTCCATAAAGTTTGTCATCAATTGCTTTCCAGCCTGTGCTAATTTGTCCATTTTTATCCTTAATACGTGCTAAACGTGCTTTGGGGTCTAAGAAATAATCCGTGCCCATGTCCTTTTGTAAACCAATTTGTACCGCCGCTTTGATCTTTTCTTCCACTGGGCCATACTCACCTTTTTCCAGCAAGTCGGCTGATTCTAAGATTGCTCTCTCAAGTCCCTTGTGTCTAATAAATGTTTCAAAATCATCCAACACCCATTCATAGTTGTTTTCTTTGACACCTTCTGGCGTCTTAAAATTACTGTTTGTTGACGCATTTACAATGTCAAATGTGGGTAACACATTGTATTGTTCCACATACTTGTTGATAAATTCAGCCGAGTCCTGTAGCTTGCGGTCAAACAATGTGTGGTCAAAAATACTTTGACAACGTACAAATGTTTCAGCATCACTCAGCATCATCTCCAAGTATAATTTCTGTACTTCAAACCCATAATTTATATTTTGCGCCATTTATTCTTCCTTTAATTCTTTAGCTAGCAATGGAGCATATATGTCGTTCCATTCTCTTTGTGTACTTGCACTCAAGCAAAGTTCTATTGCTTGATTTATTTGTTGTTCTGTAAATAGTCCTTTTTTGATAATAGAGATTAACTCTTCGATTACCTTAAGTTCTAATCCTTGCCCATCTGGGCCACCATGTTTAGGTATTTTTACTGTTCCTGGAACCATTTTTTTGCTCTAAGTTGTATTTTAAGATTGTTAGATTCTTTAGCACTAACAATTAGCCACATGGTGGCTAGTCGTCCTAATTTAATTACTGCGTCGTTTACATCTTTAACACCATCTGGCCAATCGGGCATACTAACACTCCACTCTAATGCTAATGCTTGCTCTAATGTTGCTTTGCCCGCCGCATCTCTGTCGGGAATTAAGACAATTTCTTTACCTAACTGTTTTAATAACCAATGCTGACTGTCTTTAATTTCTGCTCCTAACAATGCACAGGAGTCTATACTTAGCGCATCAAACGGGCCTTCGCAAACAAACACGAATTCTCTATCGTCTTGTTGATTGTCAAGATTAAACACATAGCCAGGTTGTTGTTCCGACAAATATTTAGGTTGAGCATCGTTAATAGCTCGAGCAGTCCAGCCTACTATTTCGCTTTTGTATAAGAACGGAATAATGACTCTATTATTAAATCCAGTCCTATTAGCCCAGTAAAATGGATAAGCAAACGGGTCGATTTTTCTATCAACTAGGTATGCAAATGCTTCGGTAAACTTTGTTGGAACAGCATAGTCCCCGTCTGGGAGTTTTAAAAAAGTAGTTAACTCTTCAAAACTAATAGCATCCATAGGCATTGCTCTAATATCGAACTTAGGAATTACTGTACGGATTTCTGTTGTAGAGTTATTGTCTAATCGTAACGCCTCTAGTCTTAGCTGTGCAATAATATCGTCTGGAATATTTAAATCCCGCATGAATTTATTCATGTTTTTGCTGATATGTCTGCCTGGTTGCCAACTACATTTGAACCCGCAATTAAAACAGTGATAGCTAACGGCATCACCACCATTTACAATAAAACCGCCACGTTGGCGCTTGTCGTCACAACATACCGCATTGAATCCAATCCAACCGCTTGGAGTGTGTTTACGCTTTCCGGGTAAGTAGTTTAGTAGTGTATCCGCTATCAGGCTCATACCTAAGTATAGCAGATAAGTTGATTAAGATCAATGAGTAACGGTAACTTTATCAACCGTTCCGTAGGTTAAGTTGGGGTTTTGTTGACTGCTATATTGCCAAACATCTGGAAACAACCAGCTTACTCGCATGTAGTTATAGCTTTGTCCGGTGGCGGAATTTGCTACTGGAACTCCGGTAAAATTGAGTGTAGTTGTGGTTGCTACGCTGTATGTCATGCTTTGCAACTGCGGAGCATTCTTGAAAGATTCGACACTTGCTGTCATATCTTCGGTTGCTTCTACATAAACTGTACCAATAAAATTAGTAAGATGTATACTAAAATTCATAACAGTAGTTGGAACTGCTTCATAGAATTTGCACGGTGTTGCGCTGGTATGTTGAATAACATTTCCCATAAAATTGATTTCGCCGTAGAATCTATCGTATATGGTGGTTGCATGTGCTGTTGGAGTAGCAGAGCCAATTACCTCCATTTTACCTACTGCACTGAATCTGCTGTCAGTGTATAGAGGAATGGTGTTACTGTTTGTATCAGTGGCTGTAACGCTGTACTGTAGAAACTGGTGGGCAATGTTGGCAAGATCTGCTTGTGGGATCTTAACGGTACCAATACCAGTAAGTGCCGTTGATGTTATAGTGTATGGACTGTTAGGTAATGCGTTTCCTGACATGTCCATAACATTCATTTTTAAATTTGTAACCAACGGGGTGTTGACAAGATCGAGACGTTTTTGGTCAGCGTTCTGCACATCGAACTGAATGACGTTATCGACACCTTTATAGATTTTTACTGTTTTTGCGTACACGATTGTATTCTCCACGTTGAATCCTGCCAGATCGGCTATTAAGATTATTCTATTGGGGTATAAATAACTTTGAATTTTTTGCATTTGGCAAGGACCTTTAATAGTATTTATGGCAAAACTAAGAGACAATATAGAACAAAATCTACCGTTTATCAGTGTGATAAACTATGGCACGGAAGAGTACGTAGGCATCATCATTAATCAAGATCAGTTCGTTACTAGTTTCTATGATTTAAATGCTATCAAAACTCCAGAAGAGAAAACAATATTCCTAGAAATAGGCGAGATTTGGTGGTGGGAAAGTAATCGACAATATCCCATTAATATATTTTGCAGGGATCAAATACAGCCATTTCACTATTCTGTAAAAACATTTAATAGTAAAGATACCAGAATAATCTTTGGTCCGGTTGTAAATTTAATGAATCTAACTATGAAACGTGTAAAGCGTAAAAGTGTACAACTAGTTCGCAGAGTGCGATAATACTACATCTAAGTTAATAACACATCTTAAATTTTTAGTTGGAACACTACTAGAATGGAATAAAGATCCATCAAACATTACTACCCTACCTTTTCTAGGTTCTATTTCTTGAATGACGTCTCCCGCAGTTAGTCCACTAATTTTAGAATAAGAAAACGGATATCGTTGTTTTAGTATCAACGTATTTCCGTCAGATTCATTTACGTAATATAATAATACCATATGGGGTTTAGGATAATCCACATGGTACTTTGGAGAGCTGTTCAAATTATTAGGTACTTGTAAAAATGTTCTTGCATTAATAAAACTTTTAATGCTAATATCAAGTTTTTCAGATATGGCATACCCTAGACTCTTAAAGATAAATGCTAACATTCCGTGATCAACACCGTCGCTAATGGCTTGTATAGAAAAACCTACAGAACTGTCGCTCAATTGATTATCTTTTATACTATCAAGATCTCTTACAAGACACCAGCCCATATCCATATTGTTTAATAAAAGAGTTTCTAGATAGTCTTGATAACCCTTTGAAATAACATCATCTAATATCACTATATTGTTCATTGGTTTATTTCTTAAGTGCTGTATTGTTAAGGTAATGAAATATACTTACAGTATATCTTCCTGCACCGGATAATGGTTTACAGTTTTCTATGAATTTTACAGGAGTAACGCTATGTGTAACCCAACTAGGTATAAGTATTAATCGGTTATTTTCTAATGGAATTTTGTAATCTCCGTCACCCAACATTAAATCGCCACCAGTAAATGCTTTGGGTTCTTTATAAAAATTTATTAAAACACTATATACTGCATTATCTGTATGTGGGTAGTATCTGTCGTCGTTGTCATAATAACTGATTAAGAAAGATTGATTATTGATTTCATGTAACCATTTAAAAATAATATTTTTAGATTCTATTTCATTAATAATGTCAAGTGTCATTGTTTGATTAAATGCTTTGAACACACTTGAATATTTTGGATTCGAGTACACGTTTTCTAAAAACACAGCATGATTCTTCTTTAGGAAAACTCCAAATTTTTTAGCCGAATTAGACTCTGAAGGGGGCAAGAGTCTGTCTGAATCTGTTAGTAATTCTAGTTCTTTCCAAATATTTAAAAGATGACTTTCATCAAATATATTCCTGATTATAATATGGGGCACAGGATTTTCAAAATATTCAATATTCATATTATACCGTATCTAAAAATAAATTTCCTGAAATACTTATTCGATAGTTGTTACTACTATAAAATGGATAAACTTGATGATGCAGTTGTGATGGGAATAAGAGTATTTGTCCCTCCCATTTTTTGTCGGCTGGGATTTCTGCTCCTGTTATCTGCCCTAATATATTAGTGTATTGAAATCCAAATTTACCTGCAAGATTATTTTTAGACAATCTTCCAGGGCTAGCAGAAGCTTCTATGTTTTCATAATAAGGAATCTTATACCACAATACAAAACTATACATTCCTGTGTGATTATGTACTGGATTGAATTCTCCTTTTTGTTGAAAATTTACCCAGGCATTTTTCAATCTAAGATCGGGTTTTTTACTCTTGTCCATCGATGTTACTGAAGAAACAAAATCTACATCAATTCCTTGACCGTACACTTCAGTATGCATTATTGCCATTTCTCTAGTCTTCGCTTCAAGAGCATTTACACTATCAAACAGTTGATATTCATGAATAATATTTCCTGCAAGTGTATCATTTTTGGGAACAGCTTTAGAAAAATCTGCCTGTATTTTTGCAACTTCATCCCCAACAATTTTCATCAGTTCAGGACTAGCTTGTGATTTAATAATTCCTATGTTTGATAGATCAACTTTTTCCATTATGTATATCCGTAACTAATTTGTTCGCAGATTAAATTCATCTGCACAACTATTACATGTGCGTAGGCGATTGCGTGGGCTTTCTTAAAGTAGTAGTCACCGTTCCCTGGCTTCTCCCATATATTCTTCTCAATCTCAATCCAAGTCTTTCCAATTAAATGTTTCTTTGCTGGGCGGATCAATGCTAGACACATTGCAAGCTCTTCTATATTTGTAGGTGTCATCTGTCTCATCAAGTAGCCATGCCCATTTACGTGGAATAGTAAATTTGTAAACTCGTCCTGTAACAGTAAATCCCATAATGGGTCAGTCTCCATTAGTTGTGTGAGATGTGCTTTATCTCTTACCTTTTCGTAGACACTAACATTTAAAAAGTCTATCTTGAAGTACCCCCTATCTTCGGCAGATTTGTAATCGATTGTGCTTAATCCTGTTATTGGATCGTACGGGATACTCTGTACATAAATCCCAGTATTGTGTTTTTTATCTGTATCAAGTCGTGCATCTATATGCTTTAATACACTCAAAGCCTTAGAACGATCTGCAAAGTCAATGTCGATATCTGGCATTATATGTTGCTCTCTTTAACTACCTGTTTAACTAGATCCGTATCGGCACTCAATCTTTTAAATTTGTTAAGCCAAAACGGCACATCTATAATATTCTGTACACTTGCTAACTGTTCGTCATTGAACTTTTGTAACATTGCTTTACCGCTTGCGCTATTTAAAATAATCCACGGACTGATTTTTCCATCCTTGATATCATAGCAAGCACGGCTTAAACTAACATAATGAAAGTAATGATTCCATTGAGCAGTGTTAGTTTCTCCCCAAGCCATCATGTGACTAATACTACGTTCTAATGCTGTTTCTACTGTTTCGGATTTAATAAGTTCGAGAACATACTGTTCATAAAGTTCGTCTCGACACCAATGATCCAGTTTAACACCTGACTGCACAATCCACTGAATGAATCTTTCTGGATATAAAGGATTGACATTACTAACAAAGCTACCAAACTTAACGAAAGCATTATAGTAAGGGCTTTTACTAAATTCTTCATAGGTTTTTTCCTGTTTAACACTAGGTTGATTAAATTTATAAAATCTTTGAAACGTATCAAAACCTAGTATAACATGTTTGTCCTTGCGGGCAATATATCTACGTTTCTGCTCACACACATGCACAGATAAGGTCTTCTCTTGCATGAAGCCTTTACCGCAATGTCCACATGAATAAGGTTGTTCTACCAAGGCCATCATTTTAATTTTTTTGCAATAGT
>Ga0114959_10001652_pt1 | contig 19116 bp, 17 predicted proteins | sample C_130625_EF_Meta_FD_87317 | JGI IMG/M metagenome (GOLD analysis project Ga0114959, IMG submission 87317) | Freshwater microbial communities from Lake Croche, Canada to study carbon cycling - C_130625_EF_MetaG | ecosystem: Environmental > Aquatic > Freshwater > Lake | place: Lake Croche, Canada... | reverse complement strand
TTTAGGCCTGCAACAAGTCAGCGTCAGACCCCGTTTGAAAGTGGCCTACTTTTCAACCGGCAACGAAATTTTGGGTTTGGGGCAACCCCCCCGCGAAGGCGCTGTCTACGACAGCAACCGCTACACCGTAAACGGGATGTTGACCCGCATGGGTTGCGAAGTCATTGACATGGGCGTGGTGCAGGACGACCCCACCTTGCTGGAAACCGCCTTTCGCCAAGCAGCCCAGCAGGCCAGCGTGATCATCACCAGCGGGGGGGTGAGCGTGGGGGAAGCGGACTACACCAAAGCCATGATGAAAAAATTAGGCGACGTGGCATTTTGGCGGATTGCGATGCGTCCTGGACGCCCTATGGCGGTAGGCCGAATTCCCCAAGGTAAGCGAGACTGCGTTTTGTTTGGGTTGCCGGGCAATCCGGTGGCCGTGATGGTGACTTTTTTGGCTTTTGTCCGTCCTGCGCTCGAACGCATGATGGGCATGCAGCGGCAACCTTTGCCCTTGCTCAAAGCCCGCAGTCAAGAAGTGTTGCGCAAAAAACCCGGACGCACCGAATACCAAAGAGGCATCGTGAGTACCAGCCCACACGGCGAGTTACAGGTCAAAACCACAGGCAACCAGGGTTCGGGCGTCCTCAGTTCCATGGTTCAAGCCAATGGGTTGATCGTGCTTCATCATGAACAGGAAACAATCCAAAAGGGCGACTGGGTTGACGTCATGATGTTTGACGGCTTTATCTAGCGTCTTTAACTGCCCTGCCCCAGCACCTTTTCAACCCCAAGATTAGCCAAAGCATCGGCCCGCTCATTGCCCGGGTCACCCGCATGGCCTTTGACCCAACGCCATTCAATGACATGGGCTGAAGTGCTCACCGCATCATCGAGTTGCATCCACAAATCCACATTTTTTACAGGCTGCTTGGCTGCTGTGCGCCAGCCTCTGGCTTTCCAGCCATGAATCCATTCGGTGATGCCTTTACGAACATATTCACTGTCCAGATACAGCACGATGTGGCAAGGTCGCTTGAGTGCGATCAAGGCCTGAATAACAGCCATCAATTCCATGCGGTTGTTGGTCGTTCCGAGCTCGCCGCCACACAACTCGCGCACATGGCGGCCTGATTTCATCAAGACGCCCCACCCGCCAGGCCCAGGGTTGCCTTTACAGGCGCCGTCGGTGTGAATTTCTACATGATCCAAAATGACTTCTTTCTTGCTTCTTTCACAGGAACACTCTTTTCGGTCCTGTGCGTGGAATGATGTCGGTGTGTTGCCGGTATCGCTGCGCCCACCTGGGCAGGAACTTTTTTCCAAGTGCGTCCAAGCAATCGGGTGCCAGGAACTCGTTTGACCGCAACCAACATATAGGCCCCGCCCAAAATAGGCCACCATCTGGCGCCCCATCGGTCCAACCAAGCAAAACGTGACAACCACCTTGTGTTTTGAACGGCGGGTTGCCAACAACCAAATCGACTGACTTGAACTTCAAAGCCCAATAAACGCAGCCAATCGCGCATCCGCCAATAGCCAATCAATTGACCGACCACTGCACCGTTTTCAGGCCCCCAACCGAAGCGTTTGTAAAGTGCTGTGCGCCGCTGATGCCAGCCCCAGAGACTGACGGGATTCATTCCTGTAATGACCAGATGCCCCTCAGGCACCAGGACGCGTTCTGCCTCACGCAAGGCGGCATGCGGGTCTTGGCACAACTCCAAGGTATGGGGCAGAACGACCAAATCCAAGCTGGCCGCCGCAAAGGGTAATGCCGCGCTGTCGGCCACAAGGTCACATGGCAGCAGCTTCAGATCGACACTGGACAGCTTCGGATCGGTACATGAAAGAATATGCCAACGATGCGGCATCCGGTTGCTTGTTAAACCATGGATTTCAATGCCATCCAATTGCACTGCGTGATAACCAAAAATATCCACCACAGCGGCATCCAACTCGCGCTGCTCCCATGCTTTCAAATAACGACCCAGCGGTGTGGAGAGCCATTGCATCCACAATCGGGATGTCTTCCAGGGCCCACTGGAGGGCTCGGATGGTATTTCTATAATAGGATGACTCATGAACCTTATTCCGCTGCCCGCTTTTTCAGATAACTACATTTGGCTGCTGCACCACCACGGCAAGGCTCTGGTCGTAGATCCCGGAGATTCACAACCCGTTTTAGACGCACTGGCCACCTTGGATCTGGTGTTGGACCTTATTCTAATCACGCACCATCATGCCGACCATACTGGTGGCCTTTCGGCTTTGTCAGCGGCAACCAACGCCAAAATATACGGACCCGCCAAAGAGACAATGCCGCCAAGCGTGATTCCCTTGACACAAGGCGAATCGGTTACGTGGTGTGGCGTTGATTTTCAGGTCCTGGACGTACCTGGACACACCAGCGGTCACATCGCTTATTGGGGGCAGCCCGAGGGCATGGACCCCATCTTGTTTTGTGGGGACACCTTGTTTTCGGGTGGTTGTGGCCGCTTGTTTGAGGGCACAGCGGCCCAAATGCTCGATTCCTTGGACAAGCTTTGCGCATTTCCCGGCTCAACCCAAGTTTGCTGCGCCCACGAATACACCCTTAGCAATCTGAAATTTGCCAGGCAGGTCGAGCCTCTGAATCAGGCACTGATCGACCATGAAACCCATTGCCTGTCTCTGCGAGCCCAAGGCCTTCCGACATTGCCTTCCAGGCTTGACACCGAATTGAAAATCAATCCTTTTTTGCGCAGCAGACAGGCCCATGTGAAGGCTACTGTGCAAAACAACCACCCCACCGCTATGGACGATGCTGCCGTTTTCGCCGCACTTCGTCAGTGGAAAAACGAGTTCAAATGACCTATCCAAATTCCATTTCAAATCGCTTGCGATACGGACTCAGCCTGATCGCAGTCGCCTGGATTTTAGGAGGCTGTACCAGCCTGGCACCTGCGGTGGCAACAGTGGCTTCAGCAACAATTCAACCCGAATCTCCAACCCCATTTCAAACGCCCTCTCCAAATGATGCCGCCCCGACTGCGCCCGTCAAAACGGCTCCACTGGCTCAAACCGCCACGACAGCGATACCCGTTGCGACAGTCAAACAAGAACCCCCGGCAGATATTTGGGAACGCATTCGGACAGGCTTTGCCATGCCTAATCTGGAGGGGAATCTGGTTCAAGATCGGGAGCAATGGTATGCCTCCAAACCAGATTACATCTTGCGCATGACCGAGCGCTCACGCAAATATCTTTTCTACATCGTTGAGGAGCTGGAAACCCGCCGCATGCCGACCGAATTGGCTTTGCTGCCTTTCATCGAATCTGCATTTAACCCTCAGGCCGTGTCCACAGCCAAAGCCGCAGGCATGTGGCAGTTCATGCCTGCGACGGGTAAATATTTTGAATTAAAGCAAAACATTTTCCGGGACGACCGACGCAGCATTCAAGAATCCACCCGAGCCGCGCTGGATTATTTGCAAAAACTCTATGGCATGTTTGGTGATTGGCATTTGGCTTTGGCGGCCTACAACTGGGGAGAAGGCAGCGTCAGCCGCGCCTTGGCCAAAAACAAAGCGGCAGGTTTGGGCTTAAGTTACAACGACCTGAATATGCCCAACGAAACGCGTTACTACGTCCCTAAGTTGCAGGCGGTCAAAAATATCATCGACCAGCCAGTCAAGTTTGGGGCCAGACTGCCTTTGATCCAGAACCATCCTTACTTTCAAAGCGTCAAAATCACCCGAGATATTGATGTGAATTTGGCGGCACGTCTGGCTGAAATCAGCGCGGAAGACTTCAAAGCACTCAACCCCTCGATGAGCCGCCCAGTCATTTTGGCAGCGGGCACACCCGAGATTTTGCTGCCTTGGGATAATGCCGACATTTTTCAACGCAATCTGGACGTTCACCCCCATAACCGCTTGGCGAGTTGGACCGCGTGGGTCTCACCACAGACCATGAAAACCTCAGAAGCTGCAAAGCGTGTGGGCATGACCGAAGACCAGTTACGCAGCATGAACAACATTCCCCAAAAAATGTTGATCCAAGCAGGCTCGACCTTGTTGGTCCCGCGCAAAGGCGCAATGGATGCGGATGTCACCGAGCATTTGGCGGACAACGCCCAGGCGGCCTTCTCGCCCGAAGTGGTTCTAAAACGGATCATTCTGAAAGCGCGTAAGGGAGATACTTTGGCAGGATTTGCCAGTAAAAATGGCGTCAGTGTCGCCAATTTAGCGAGCTGGAACAAACTCAACATGAATGCCCCCTTGAAGGCAGGGCAATCCATTGCATTGCTGATTCCCACTACGCAAGGCCGTTACCTGGCCAAAGGCTTGCAAAATAAACCCGCATCAACCCATGCTGTTTATAGCGCGAGCAAAGCCAATCCGCACACCGTCAGATCAGCCAGTGCCGCACCGCAGCTTCACAAGCGCCACACCCCATCCGTCAAGGTGGCTAAAAAATAAATACGACAAGGGTGCGTTTTCATATTCTGTGCCTGGCCTGGCTCAACGACGGTCGACCAAGGCATGCGCAATGGTGCCCAAATCCACATACTCCAGTTCGCTGCCTGCGGGCACGCCGCGGGCCAATCGAGTCACGCGCAGACCTTTACTTTTGAGCATTTCTGCAATGACGTGGGCAGTGGCTTCTCCTTCGGCCGTGAAATTGGTGGCCAAAATCACCTCTTGGACTTCACCGTCCACCGCACGTTCAAGCAAATTGGCCAGTCCAATGTCTTTGGGGCCAATGCCATCGAGAGGGCTGAGCTTTCCCATCAGCACAAAGTACAAACCCTTGAATGAGGCGGTTCGCTCGATAGCGGACTGGTCCGCTGGCGTTTCAACAACACACAGCTTCGTGTGATCACGCCCCGCATCTTGGCAGGTTGAGCAAATCTCCGACTCGGTGAAAGTATGGCACCTGCTGCAATGCCGTACCCGCTCGACCGCCTCCTGCAGGGCGCGTGAAAGACGCGTTGCAGCGGCGCGGTCTCGCTGCATCAAATGGAACGCCATGCGAGCTGCGGATTTGATACCTACACCCGGCAAGACCTTGAGCGCCTGCGTTAAAGCGTCGAGCGTGTGCGCATCAGACATGGTTCAGAAAGGCAGCTTCATGCCTGCAGGCAAACCGGCGGTCAATTTGCCCATCTTTTGCTGCGAAGTTTCTTCGGCCACACGAACCGCGTCATTCATAGCGGCGGCCACCAGGTCCTCCAGCATGTCTTTGTCATCAGTCAGCAGGCTGGGGTCGATGGTCACGCGCTTGACGTTGTGTTTGCAGGTCATCAAGACCTTGACCAGGCCGCCACCCGATGCGCCCTCTACATCAATGAAAGCCAATTCATCTTGCGCTTTTTTGAGGTTGTCCTGCATCGCTTGCGCTTGCTTCATGAGACCGGCGAGTTGACCTTTGTTGAACATGGTTTGCTTCCTTTAAATGATCAGGGGGTGGGTGGCTTTAGAGAGGCTTGACGCTGCCGGGGACGATTTTGGCGCCAAAATCGCGTATCAAGTCCTGAACCATGGGGTCGTTTTCAATCCAGTTTTGGGCGGCCCATTGTTTCTCATTCTGCGCCATTGTGTGACGCAGCAAAGGGCTGTCGTTTACTTTACCGAATTCAAAATCCAATTCCACATCATGCCCTTGCATGGCAAGTGCCGCCTTCAGCCTTTCACGCGCAGAGGCTTGGTTCAGTGACTCGCGTTCGAGCTTGAGATGCCAACGGTCCGAATTTCTGGCTATCAGTTGAGATTGCAAAGCCAATTCACGAACCAAAGCATTGATCAACTCTTTGTCGACCAAATCCTTCACCACGGCATTCCAGAAATCCCCCTCGGGCGTCGGAATCAAGTCCACCGGATCTTGCGACCTGACCGTTTCTTGCCGAAGTGAAGTGCGTTCTGTCGGCTCGCTGCTTTCGCGTACTTTCAGGAGTTGGAAAGGCGGTGGCTGTACTTCAGAGTCACTGGAGGGTTCTAACGCATAGGATTCTTCTTCGTGATCGACCCAGGGTGGAGGGCCATCCACTGCATGGTCGGGTTGAAGCTTGGGTTGGTAGACGACCGGAGCAGGTGAAACAGGCGAAATGGCTTGAGAAACTTCGCGATGCTGAGCCCGAGGTTCAGGCTTTATTGAGGGAGATGTTCGCGGACTTTTTTTTTCAGCCGGCGTGTGTGTGGTGGCACCAGGCTTGAAGGCCAGCAAGCGCAACAAAATCATGGTCAAGGCCACGTACTCATCGGGTGCCAAGCCTAATTCGCCGCGACCGTGCAGGCACAGGCTGTACAACAACTGCGTTTCATCGGCGGCCATGTCCTGGGCCAATCGGCAGATTTGTGCTGAATCCGGATCGCTCTCATCCTCCATTGAATGGGGCACTGCCTGAATCACAGCCATGCGCTGAAGTACCAAGGACATGTCTTCAAGCGTTGATGCAGCAGACAGGCCGTTGAGGCGCAGGGCGTCAATCAAAGAGACGATTTCACCCCCATCGGCGCGCGAAAGTGCATCGATCAAGCTCAGCACGTGCCCGCGATCCACACTGCCCAGCATTTGGCGCACCGTGGCTTCTTGCAATTGGCCGTTGCCAAAAGCTATGGCCTGGTCCGTCAAGCTCAATGCGTCCCGCATGGAGCCCCTTGCGGCGCGCGCCAGCATCCGCAATGCCAAAGGTTCTGCGGGCAAATTTTCTTGCGTCAACACACGGGTCAAATGCTCAAAAACAGTCTCAGGTGCCATGGGCCGCAAATTGAATTGCAAGCAGCGCGAGAGGACTGTGACAGGCACTTTTTGAGGATCAGTGGTCGCCAGCACAAACTTGAGATATTCGGGCGGCTCTTCCAGGGTTTTGAGCATCGCATTGAATGCGGTGTTCGTCAGCATGTGCACTTCGTCAATCATGAAGACTTTAAAGCGCCCCTGTACCGGCTTGTAAACCGCTTGTTCCAACAAACTTTGAACTTCATCAACCCCGCGGTTGGAGGCAGCGTCTAACTCTGTGTAATCCACAAACCGACCGGAATCAATGTCGCGGCAGGCTTGACACACGCCGCAAGGCTCGGCCGTGATGCCCCCCTGCCCGTCTGGTCCTTGGCAGTTGAGCGATTTGGCCAAAATACGCGAAACCGTTGTTTTGCCTACGCCCCGTGTACCGGTGAATAAATAAGCGTGATGCAAGCGTTGCTGAACCAAGGCATTGGTTAAAGCCTGGACGACATGCTCTTGCCCTACCAATTCGTTGAAATTGCGTGGACGGTATTTTCGGGCCAGAACAAGGTAAGACATGCACTTGATTCTATCGGCTTCAACCCACACAACTTCATGTCATGCCCTACAATGGAACCCGACGGGCCTTCCCGCATGGTAAAGCGGCCAACCGAGTCAGGTGGGGAACCAAGCAGCTCTAACTGTAGAACCAGTGCCGGGGTCAAGGCTCGTCACCTCGCACCGCGAATTCAAATCGTTGGGTTTCTTGTAATTCAAGCCATTGCCTTACAGAATGCCCCACCCGATAACCACTGGCCATGCAGGCAGTGAGCAAATAGCCGCCCGTTGGGGCCTCCCAGTCCAACATCTCTCCCGCACAAAAAACGCCTGGTATTTTGTGCAACATCAAGTGTTCGTCCATCTCTGACAAGGCCACCCCGCCGGCGGTGCTGATGGCTTCATCCAGGGGGCGTGCTCTCACTAACAGCACTGGGAGTGACTTGATGGCGTGTGACAAGCTTTGCGGATTTTGCAATTGAGTGGCATCCAGCAATTCGTAAAGCAGCGCCATTTTGATGCCCTCCAATCCCAATCGGCTCTTGAGGTGGGATGACAAACTTCGGGTCCCCTTGGGGTGCGCCACCGCAGCTTGAACAAATTCAAGGGTTCTGTGTGGCAACAGGTCCAACTCAAAATGGGCTTGTCCGCCGCGCAAACCGGCTTCACGCAGGTCTCTGGCAGCGCTGTAAATCAAGCTGCCTTCCACGCCCGTGCTGGTGGCCACAAATTCGCCTTGCTGGTGGTGCGAATGACCTCTTTCATCAACCCACCGAATCGCCACAGTTTTGAAGGCTTGTCCTGCAAATTTTTCCTTGAAGAGCGCCGTCCAACCCTGCCCACTGCGCCCCATGACATCAAAGCCGCAATTGGCTGGCTGCAATGACTCCACTTGGATACCACGTTGCTTCAATTGGGGGACCCAAGCCCCATCAGAGCCCAGCCGAGACCAGCTTGCACCACCCAAGGCCAATACAACCGCTTTGGATTGGACGTGCACACACCCTTGGGGTGTGTCAAATAGCCAGCCTGCATCGGACCACCCCACCCAACGATGGCGCATGTGAAACTGCACCGGCATCTGCGCATGACGCAAGCGATGGATCCAAGCACGCAACAAAGGCGCAGCCTTCATCTCTGATGGAAAGACGCGACCACTGGAGCCCACAAAAGTCTCCACACCCAGAGCTCGCGCCCAAATCCGCACCTGCTCGGCGCCAAACTGGTTCAACCAATCCCCTACGGCACCAGACTTGTCACCAAAACGCCCGACAAAGGCATCCCATGGCTCCGCATGGGTCAAATTCAATCCACCGCGACCCGCCAACAAAAATTTGCGCCCCACGGAGGGCATGCCATCGAACACATGCACCGAAACCCCTTGGGCCGAGAGCACCTCAGCAGCCATCAGGCCAGAGGGCCCGCCGCCGATCACAGCGACATCAACGTCCCCAATGGCGCAAGACACCAAAGCCGGACTCAAGGGATCTGTCTGCACTGTGTGCAAACCTTGACACACCAAGCCCGACCGCTGAAACTGGTTTCTGTCAAAATACATGAAAGTTTCATAAAAGTCTCTCAGTCGCAACTACACAAGGAACAGGCCATGGCCAGCGAATTGATCAAACACATTACCGATGCCTCATTTGAAGCCGATGTCCTCCAAGCGGACAAACCCGTTGTGGTCGACTTTTGGGCCGAATGGTGCGGTCCGTGCAAGATGATTGCCCCGATTTTGGACGAAGTTGCCATCAGTTACGAAGGTAAGTTGCAAATCACCAAAATGAATGTCGATGAAAACCGCGACATTCCGGCCAAATTCGGTATCCGCGGCATCCCCACCCTGATGATTTTCAAAAGCGGCCAACTGGCGGCCACCAAAGTGGGTGCCATGAGCAAGTCACAATTAACGGCTTTTATCGACCAGCAACTCGCATAAGTGCTTTCATACCGCCAGTTTCCGATGGAATCTGGCGGCGCTCTGATTCTTTCTCTGGGCTCGTCTTCAGCGCCCGTTCTTAAACCCTCTTTTTTGCTGTCATAATCCTACTCAGCGATTTGAGAACACCTCACTGCTGATAGATTTCCCAAGAGCCATTGAGAGCCACCACACATCCGGCTCACACGCTTGGCCCTTGAATTACACCCCCAGATTTTTAATGTCAGTTCACTCGTGAGCTGCCTTCACGCAGGTAAATCCATGCACTTAAACGAACTCAAGGCACTGCATGTGTCTGAAGTCCTCAAGCAGGCTGACGCACTGGAGATCGAAAACACAGGCCGCATGCGCAAGCAAGAGCTGATGTTTGCCATCATCAAAAAGCGCGCCCGCGCAGGCGAACAGGTGTTTGCCGATGGTGTGCTGGAAATCTTGCCCGACGGTTTTGGTTTTTTGCGCAGCCCCGACACCAGCTATACCGCCAGCACCGACGACATCTACATCAGCCCCAGCCAGGTGCGCCGCTTTAATTTGCACACCGGCGACATGATCGAGGGCGAAGTGCGCATCCCCAAAGACGGCGAGCGCTACTTTGCCCTGACCAAGCTCGACCAGGTCAACGGCGACCTGCCCGAGAACAACAAACACAAAGTCATGTTCGAGAACCTGACGCCCCTGTTCCCCAAAGAGCAGATGCGTTTGGAGCGTGACATCAAAGGTGAAGAGAACATCACCAGCCGCGTGATCGACATCATTGCCCCCATTGGCAAAGGCCAGCGCGCCTTGATCGTGGCGCAACCCAAGTCGGGCAAAACCGTGATGATGCAGCACATCGCCCACGCCATCACCGCCAACTACCCCGACGTGCACCTGATGGTGTTGCTGGTCGATGAGCGGCCTGAAGAAGTGACCGAGATGCAGCGCACGGTGCGCGGCGAAGTGATCGCATCCACCTTTGACGAACCCGCAGCGCGTCATGTGCACGTGGCCGAAATGGTGATTGAGCGAGCCAAGCGCTTAGTCGAACTGAAAAAAGACGTGGTGATCTTGCTCGACTCGATCACCCGCTTGGCCCGCGCCTACAACAACGTGGTGCCCTCATCGGGCAAGGTCTTGTCAGGCGGTGTCGACTCCAACGCCCTGCAACGGCCCAAGCGTTTTTTCGGCGCAGCCCGCAACGTGGAGGAAGGCGGCAGCCTGACCATCATCGCCACCGCACTGGTCGACACCGGCAGCCGCATGGACGAAGTGATCTTTGAAGAGTTCAAAGGCACCGGCAACTGCGAAATTCATCTGGAGCGCCGCCTTTATGAAAAACGCGTGTTCCCCGCCATCAACCTCAACCGCAGCGGCACCCGGCGTGAAGAGTTGTTGTTGCAGCCAGAAGTGCTGCAAAAAACACGCATCCTGCGCCAGTTCATGTACAACATGGACGAAATTGAAGCCATGGAAATGGTCTTAAAAAGCATGAAAGCCACCAAGGGCAATGCCGAGTTCTTCGACATGATGCGCCGAGGTGGTTGATTTTCAACCTATAATACTGGGTTATCGCGAAAAGTACCCGGACGGTCCGGCGTGGCTCTCGCAACTGAAAAGGAAATAGAAATGAAAGACGGCATTCACCCCAACTACCGCGACGTGTGCTTCCAGGACATGTCCAACGGCTTCAAGTTCGTGACACGCTCTTGCGCCAACACCAAAGAGATGATCAAAATGGAAGACGGCCGCGAGCTGCCTTGGTACAAGTTGGACACGACCAGCGAGTCACACCCCTTCTACACCGGCACGCAAAAATCGGTGGACACCTTGGGTGGGCGCGTCGAGCGCTTTCGCAACCGCTTTGGCAAGACCACTGTGGCCAAATAAGTTTCCAAGCTTCAAGCCAAAGGCAGTTCGGGCAACCGGGCTGCCTTTTTCTTTGGTCGTTACTTTTTCAATCTGCCGTTGTGCGTGATATCTTTCACCCGTGAACCCTCCCAGTCCCGCCATCGTCACCCAGCACGCCGTTCGTCGACTTCCACGGATCGCTTTGCTGCTGTTTTGTCTGGCCTATTTGCTGCCTGGACTGGTGGGGCGAGATCCCTGGAAACGTGAAGACATCACGGCCTTTGGCTTCATGTTGTCACTGGCCCATCAGGTCGATGGTCATCCCTCTTCTTGGCTTCAACCCCTGCTGATGGGGCAACCCGATCCCGGAGCGGCCATCCTGCCTTATTGGCTGGGCGCTTGGGCGATCCAATGGGCGCCTTCCTGGGTAACGCCCGATGCAGCGGTTCGCCTGCCGTTTGGTTTGCTGTTGATCATGACCATGACAGCCATCTGGTATGCGGTCTATGCCTTAGCGCGCAACCCCAGCGCACAACCGATTGCATTTGCTTTTGGCGGCGAAGCCCAGCCTGTTGACTATGCCCGCGCCTTGGCCGATGGGGGCCTGTTGGCCTTGATCGCTTGCCTTGGATTGGCAAGATTGGCCCATGAAACCACACCCGCTCTGGCGCAACTGAGTTTCACTGCTGCTCTATTCTTTGGCTTGGCCAATTTGACTCTGCACAGGCGCATGGCCTTGGTCGCCATTGCGCTGGCCTTACCCAGCCTGGCCTTGTCGGGTGCGCCATCCACCGCTTTGTTTTTGGGCACTGGTGGCGCGCTGATCATGGCTTTTCAGGATCGGCGGTCCGTGCGGGTCAGAATGCTGGATGTGGGCTTGATCTTGGTCATTTGCCTGGCAACGGCCCAGCTGGCCTCTTGGCTGGATCTTTGGCGCTGGCGATTGCAAGGCCTGACGCTGGATCACTTCCAGCCCATGGTCCAACTGTTCGTCTGGTTCTTGTGGCCGGCCTGGCCGTTGGCGATCTGGACGCTTTGGCGTTGGCGCTTGCAACTGGGTCAAGCCTGGAGGCATCCCCATTTGGCTTTACCGCTTTGGTTTTTGGCAGTGACATTGTTCAGTACGCTGTTTACTGGCCTAAGTGACAGGGTCTTGTTATTGTCGATACCTGCCATTGCCACTCTGGCTGCATTTGCCTTGCCCACTTTGGAGCGCAGTGTGAGCGCGTTGGTAGATTGGTTCACTCTGGTTTTCTTCAGCGTCTGTGGCTTGACGATTTGGGTGGTTTGGCTGTCCATGCAAACCGGATGGCCTGTACAACCAGCAGCCAATGTAGCCCGGCTTGCGCCAGGGTTCAGCTTCAGCTTTTCAGCTCCCATTTTTGGCATAGCCGCAGTCGCAACCATCGCATGGATGGCCTTGGTGAAATGGCGCGCTGGCAGACACAGGGCAGCCATCTGGAAAAGCCTGGTGCTGCCCGCGAGCGGCGCAGCGTTGTGCTGGCTTTTGTTGATGACTCTGTGGCTGCCTCTTCTTAACTATGGCCGTGGCTATGCACCCTTGGTCGAAAAAGTCAGCGCCTGGATAGGGTCCTCTGACTGTGTGAACACTCAGGGCTTGGCTCTGTCGCAAATTACCGCACTGGCTTACCACGGAAGGTATCGATTGGTCCCCCTTGACGAGCCTCATGCCCAAGCCTGCCCGTGGTTGATTGTGGACCATTTGGCACTGGAAGAGGTGGATGTCTCATTGCAAACTTGGAGGTACAAGGAAACGATCTTCCGACCATCGGACGAAGGTGAAGCCGTCGTTGTATTTGAGCGTGTGAATCCTTGAGCGCCCCTTCCGAAACCCGGGTCATTCTCCAACACGCTGGTACCGTATTGGCCGGACAAATGGCGATCATGACTTTCAGCGTAGCCGACACCTTGATTGCAGGCCATTACTCGCAAGCCTCCTTGGCAGCCCTGTCCATCGGCTCGTCGATCTACATCAGCATCTATGTGGCACTGAACGGCATGATGCAAGCCCTGCTTCCGGTATGGGCCCAACTGCGAGGGGCCGAGCAATTTGCCGAAGTCGGACGCTCAGTCCGTCAAGCCTTGTACCTGTGCACCGCAGCGATTGCGCTGGGCGTGCTGGGGCTTCTTTTTCCAGACCCTTGGCTGGAATGGACCCAAGTGCCTGACATCTTGCGGGATGAAATTCGACGGTATTTGTTTGTACTGGCCTGGGCCCTTGCACCTTCCTTGCTCTTTCGCATGTACAGCACCCTGAACCAAAGCCTGGGCATGCCCCGCTTGGTCACTTGGCTGCAAATTGGCGCGCTCGGTGTCAAGATCCCGCTGTCCATGGGACTGACTTTTGGTGTCATGGATCTTCCTGCACAAGGGGCTGTGGGATGCGCTGCAGCCACCCTCATTGTCAATTGCCTGATGCTGTCCATGGGCCTTTACCTTTTACGCACACAGGATGTTTACCGCATTTACAAACTGTGGCAGCCCATGGAGCGCATGGACATTGGGGTCATGTTGAAATTTTTGCAGCAAGGCGTACCCGCAGGACTGTCCATCATGGTCGAAATCACTTCTTTCACCTTGATGGCCTTGTTCATTGCTCGCATGGGTGTTGCCGCTTCTGCCGGCCACCAGATCGCGGCAACGGCTGCCGGCGTGCTGTACATGATCCCATTGGCCTTGGGGATTGCCACCAGTTCGCGGGTAGGTTTTTGGCTCGGGGCCAATCAGCCCGAACGCGTCGACCGAACCCTGACCCGTGGACTCGGCCTCAGTGCGGCCACTGCTGCGTTGTGCTGCACAAGCTTGTGGTTCGGTAAAGAAGCGCTTGTCAAAGCTTTCACCCAGGACGCAGACGTGTCATTCGTCGCCATCGGCCTCTTGGGCTGGGTGGCTTTGTACCATTTTTTTGACGCTATTCAGACCGTTTGCGCATTCTTGCTGCGTTGCTTTCGAATCACCTTGAGTCCCCTGCTCATTTACAGTGTCATGCTCTGGGGCATTGGACTGGGTGGAGGTTATGTGTGGGCCTACAAAGGCATCGCCTCATGGCCCGCCATGCCTCTTGCCAGCAGCTTCTGGATGACCTCCTGTGCAGCTTTGGGGGTCGTGATGGTTTTGTTCTTGGGCTTGACCCTGCGCGCGGCGAAAAACATAGAACGGCATCAGGAAAAACCGCGCTTGGAGTCATGAAAATTTAACCAAATATTCACCGAAAAGACACGATTTATTTACACAATAAGTTATCCATGAGGTAAAAAATGAAAATTACGGTCGTAGGCGCAGGTTATGTCGGACTTGTTACAGGTGCTTGTTTAGCTGAATTGGGCAATCAGGTCCTGTGTGTTGACAACAACCCCGAAAAAATTGCTTTGCTCAATGCGGCAGGGATACCCATTTTTGAGCCTGGATTGAAAGAAATGGTCGCGCGCAACCGCGCTGAAGGTCGCATTCATTTCACATGCGAAATGGCTGAAGCAGTCGACCACGCTGAGATTCTGTTCATCGCAGTAGGTACACCCTCACAAGAAGACGGATCGGCTGATCTCCAACATGTCTTGGCGGTGGCGGGACAAATTGGCCGTCATTTGAAAAACTTCAAAATTGTGGTGAACAAGTCCACTGTACCGGTGGGTACGGCTTATCGCGTCCATGAGGCCATTCAAAAAGAATTGGATAAACGCGGAATCGCTGACAATCTGTTTGAGGTTATTTCCAACCCCGAGTTCTTGAAAGAAGGCGCCGCGATCGACGACTTCATGCGGCCCGACCGCATCGTTATCGGTTTGGATTCCGGTGATAACTACATACCGGTGCATCAAAAACTAGAGCAATTGTATGCAAGCTTCAACAGGCACCATGCACGGACGTTGTGGATGGATGTTCGCAGCGCGGAATTGACCAAATATGCAGCCAACGCCATGTTGGCCACTCGCATTTCATTCATGAATGAAATCGCCAACCTGTCCGATCTGTTAGGTGCCGATGTGGATTGCGTGCGCAGGGGGATTGGCGCAGACCAGCGGATTGGCCATGGCTTTTTGTATGCAGGCACAGGCTACGGCGGAAGCTGCTTTCCCAAGGACACGCGCGCCCTGATTCAGACGGCCCTGGACTGCGGAAGTCAGATGCAAGTGGTCGCCGCGGTTGAACAAGTCAACGAATCCCAAAAAACCGTCTTGCTGCACCGCACCTTACAGTACTTTGGCCATGACCTCACCGGCCTGAAGTTCGCCATCTGGGGACTCGCATTCAAACCCAACACAGACGACATGCGCGAAGCCCCAAGTCGCGTGATCATCAAAGATTTACTTTTGAGAGGTGCGCAGATCCGTGCTTTTGACCCGGTTGCATCCCACGAAGCCACTGAAGCTTTCAACCAAGATCTGCAAGACCATCCAGAAGCTTTGGCACGACTGCAGATCGTTGAATCGGCCATGCAGGCCACGGAACAAGCGCACGCGCTGTTGATCGTGACCGAGTGGAAGACATTCCACCATCCTGACTTCACGGCGCTGATGACCCAGATGCAAAGGCCCTTGATATTGGATGGGCGCAACCTGTATGACCCCCAACTTCTGGAAAACATGGGGTTCGCGTACCAAGGCATCGGCAGGCGAAATGGCTTAGCCCTGCACATGCTGGATGAAGCGAGTTTTGCGCCCGAAACGACCTCTACAACCCTCCCTTGACGGCATGCCTAAAGGGTTTTTCTACCTGATCGGCGCGCAATTTGCCTCAGGATTGGCCGACAACGCGTTGTTGATTTTGGGCATTGCTTTTTTGCACGAACAAGGCTACCCGGGCTGGTGGGCCCCCTTGTTGAAATTTGCCTTCACCCTGTCTTATGTATTTTTGGCGCCTGTTTTAGGGCCCCTGGCAGATGCCGTGTCCAAATCCAAGTTAATGGCCACCATGAACGGGCTCAAACTTGTGGCGGTGGGTTTTTTCTTTTCGGGGCTCCATCCGGTGGTGGCATTCGCAATGGTCGGCTTGGCCGCATCGGCCTATGCACCAGCTAAATATGGACTGGTCACAGAAACAGTGACGCAACACCAATTGGTCAAAGCCAACGGTTGGCTGGAAGTGACCGTGGTTTTGGCCGTGATTCTGGGGACCGCGATTGGCGGGGTTCTGCTCAACCTCAAAAGTTTGACTGAGATGGCATTGCTCAATGAAACGATCGTCCAATGGCTGCACATTCCATTGAAGACTCAATTGGCCGGCCCTTTGTTCACGCTGATGGCCATCTACGCAGTGGCAGGACTTTTGAACTTGGGGATTCCGCCAAGTCATGCCAAATACCCCCAACGCAGCATCAAGCCCCTGGCGATGCTGCGTGATTTTGCCGACAGCAACCGCATCCTTTGGCAAGACAGAATTGGTCGCCTGTCTTTGTCTGTGACGACATTGTTTTGGGGCGTCGGTGCTGTCATTCAATTTGCGGTTTTACTTTGGGCGCAACAAACCTTGTGTTTGCCATTGGAAAAAGGCGCTTACTTGCAAGCGGTTGTCGCATTGGGTGTGATCGCCGGCGCAGCCGTCGCTGGCTTTTGGATTCAATTGAAATTTGCACACAAGGTGTTGCCATTGGGTATTGTGCTGGGTCTGCTGCTGCCTGCGATTGCTTTTTCGCACTCACTGTCAGTCGCCATTCCCTTGATGCTGTGCATTGGTTTTGCGGGCGGCGTACTGATGGTCCCCATGAACGCGCTGCTTCAGCATCGCGGTTTTGAGCTCTTGACTGCTGGCCGCTCTATTGCTGTGCAAGGCTTCAATGAAAATGCCAGTGTGTTGGCCATGCTGGGCGTTTACAGTTTGCTGCTGGCCCTGGAACTGCCTTTGAATGGCGTCATGAGCTGTTTGGGCCTGGCGATGGCCCTGGGCATGGCCCGACTGTCATGGGTCCATCGCCAACACACTACGGCTTGATTTTCACCAGCAATTTGCGCAACCGGGAAGTGGGCTGATCAAAGCCCTGGATGGCTTGCGTGAAAACATCTTCCACCTGCTCCGAAATTTGATCCCAATCCAATTGACTGACCTGTGATCGGGTCGTGCCCGCCACCTGGGTCAATAAATCGGGATTCATGGCCACTTTCAAAGCGGTTGACACATAGGCCTCCGGCTCAGACTCGGCAACCAACCAACCATTGACGCCCGGTTGGACCCAATCGGTTGCTGCAGCACAATCAAACGCCAATACAGGCAAGCCACTGGCCAAGGCCTCGACAGTGACATTACCGAACGTTTCCGTCAAACTCGGAAACAAAAACAGGTCCGCACTGGCGTAGTAGGTCGCCAATGTATCGTGCGAGAGCATTCCCGCAAAAATAGCATCGGGGCAACGCTGCGCGATGGTCTCACGCATGGGGCCGTCTCCTACCAAGACCAATTTGACTTTCGCGCCAGCACTTTGAAGAGCCTCATAACTGGCCATGACCTGGCCCAAATTCTTTTCTAAGGCCAGCCTGCCGACCGAAATCAGCACCACCGTCTGAGCATCCGCCTGCCATTGGGCACGCAGTGCGGGACTTCGCCGCGAAGGGTTGAACAAGGCCGTATCCACGCCTCTGGCCACGACTTTCAAATTCAAAAATCCATGCTGGGCCAATTCATTTTTCAAAGCCTGGGTGGGCACCATGGTGCATCCTGTGGCATTGTGAAATTTACGCAAATAAGCCACGATGGGCTTGCGCAACCAGCCCACACCATAGTGCTGGCTGTAGCTGTGAAAGTTGGTCCTGAAATCCGACGTTACCGGCAACTTCAAGACCTTTGCAGCCTGCAAGGCAGACCAGCCCAATGGGCCTTCCGTGGCGATATGCACCACGTCCGGGCGACGCAAGGTCCAAGCTTTGACCAAATTCTTTTTGCTGGGCAAGCCTAACTTTAATTCGGGGTAGCGTGGAATCGGCATGCCCCGCATGAGGACCTCTTCAAAACCTAAATTTTGCAGGGGAATTTCATTTTTTACTTGCTTAGGGCGAACCAATTGGACATCATGGTTTCTTCGGCACAAACTCTGTACCAACTTGGCCAAGGTCACCGCCACACCATTGACTTCAGGCGGCCATGTTTCAGTGACGACCGCTATGCGCATAGAAGGTCTGAAGGCTGGAAAATCTTCGACAACAATAGGGTTTTCGGCATGTGAGTCCATTGAGCCATGTTCAATGGTTTCGGTAACAGTTGTGTGACAGATTGAAGATGCAGCTTGAAAATTCAATGAAATTTTCATGACACCTATTTTTTGTCACTTAAATTTCATCAAACTTCTTCACCATAAGCCCATGCAACTTCAATTTGCATCCATTTCATTTGATGCCCATCGACCTATGAGGATCCCACATGCCTAATTTTTTTGAAGCCTTAAGAACCCAGCGCTTTGACGACCATCGCTACTACCACCACAGCCGCATCAACCAAAGCCTGCATTTCATCAGCGCGATCAGCTTTGTGGTCGCCTATGTCATGTTGTTCATTGATCCGGTGGTCTCTGCGTTGATCGCTTGGCTGATCTCGATGACCACTCGCCAATCGGGTCATTTCTTTTTTGAGCCTTTGGGATACGACGAAGTCAACCAAGCGACTCAAGAACACAAAGAAGAAATCAAGGTGGGTTACAACTTGAGTCGAAAAGTTGTTTTACTGAGTATTTGGGCGGCCATGCCGTTGGCTTTGTATGCCCAACCTGGCTTGTTTGGCTTGGTGGACACTTGGGAGACTTGGACTGAATTGACCCGCCAAATCGGCGCTGCATGGTTGATGCTGGGCGTTGCCGGTTTGCTGTTCAGGACCATTCATTTGTTTTTTATCAAAGACATTCAAACAGGCCTGGTCTGGATGACCAAAATTTTAACCGACCCCTTCCACGATATTATTTTGTATCACAAAGCGCCTTTGTACCTGATGCGCGGCGAGTTGATCGACAACAACCCCAAACAGATGTACCACTGAACCGGCTTTCCCAGCTCGCCAAAAAATAAGCACCCGAGGGTGCTTATTTTTTGGTTTAGGCCCACATCTCTTTGAGAATGCGCCTGCGAATGGACTTGTTGTTAGGCAACAAACCCGGCTGC
>Ga0114959_10001650_pt1 | contig 19121 bp, 20 predicted proteins | sample C_130625_EF_Meta_FD_87317 | JGI IMG/M metagenome (GOLD analysis project Ga0114959, IMG submission 87317) | Freshwater microbial communities from Lake Croche, Canada to study carbon cycling - C_130625_EF_MetaG | ecosystem: Environmental > Aquatic > Freshwater > Lake | place: Lake Croche, Canada... | reverse complement strand
CATTATTTATCTGCCTTGTGATCTAGTTTGTCGTAAAGTTTTTCAAGCATTGCTTCCATCTTGTCAAAGCGATTATTAATATCTACTTTTTTAACATAATTTTCTGACACACTTAATTCCAATTGTGAAACATCGTTTTTAAGTGACTGTGTGGCATCCCATAATTGTCTAGCAAACCAACCAATAACAGAAAGCCCTGCGCCAAATAATATGTTAAGTAATGATTGAGTATCCATGATTGACCTCTTAAGTTTTGAAAATGTAGGCCAAAGCATAGTAAGGTGGTAGGTTAGCGTTAGTGCCACTTACACCAGCGGTTGTGTTTGTTGTAGCTACAGTAATGCCTGTTACTTTACTATCTGTAACTGGTGGAGTTCCTTCATTTGCAGAACTACCTACTGTAACTTTTCCAGAACCAGATTGATCATTAGAAGTATTTGTAATTGAATGGAAGTGACCAGGGTCAGTAACTACAGAAGTAGCCGTGTGCGTATGTGAAACAACAACTGCATCAGCACTACCGCCTGTTTGTGATACTGAATATGTATCGCCTGCACCAATAATAAAACGATTACGCAAATCTGGTGAACCATTATTCCCATCACACAACACCCAGCCACTAGGAATAGTACCTAATGCACCAGACCAAATTAAAATCATGCCTGTAGTGAATGGTGATGTAGTCGTTGAAGCATTAGCCAATATTCCGTAAAGATTATCGTATGTCGCAATCAGATTACTGTTTGAGTCTTTTAACACTAGCTTATAGTTGTAACCTTGTGTAAACCATAGTTCACTTGGCAACCGACCATCAGTTCCCAATACGATAGGGTTAGTGTTAGGGATTAAGCCGTTTACATCAGTATAAGTAGCAAGTAAGGTGCTAGAGCCTGCTTGATAAGTGTATAACTGTCCACCAGCTAATGGCAGACCTGTTGTTGTTAAAAAGTTTATTCCATTGCCGATTGGGGAGAGAAGTACACTCATATTTTATTCCTTGGATTTATTTTCATATTGTAAAAAGTCAGCCAAAGCATTTGCTTTTTGTGGTGTTGCGCCAACATTAGAAAGTTTTTTGGCTAATTTTCCCCCACCATATAATGTTGCACCAACCAATTTAGGAGTTTGTACAGGAATTGTTGCCCAAAGTGCAGGATTGGTAGCTCCAGCCAATATAGAACCAGACTCAAGAACTCCAGACAATCCTCTTGCAGTTGGTGAACTTAATGCTTGACCAGACAAGGCATTAATAAAAGGTCTTCCACCTTCTTGTTCTAATTTTTGAGCAAGAGTTAATCGTTGACCATAATTTGTATTTGCATTATTTCTTGTTAAACTTTGCAATTTACGAATTGCAGTATCAGCAGAAGCTCTATTGCCTAATGACAATGCTTTTTCTATTTCTTGTATAGATTCTGAAGCATTATGATAATCGCCCATTACTTCAGCATATTTAGGAGCTTGTTTAGATATTGTTCCTTTAACTGCATTATAAATATCAGACCCTACTCTATTGGCATTTGCGTGTTCATACCCAATTCCTTGCGTGTAATCGCCAATTTTTTTCTTTAAAAAATCTAATCCTTCTGGGGTATGATATTCGACAGGATCAAGATTTTTCCAGTCATCAATCATATTAGATAATTCTTGATGAACTTTAGTTGGAACTTCTGCGCCATGCTGTCCTTTAAATGAAATAGATTTTTTTGTATCATTTAATGCTTTATCAATATCTTTAAAGTCTAAAATAGATTTGTCATTAGAAATATTAACCATACCATTGCGATAAGCATTAGATCTATTGGCTTTCATTGTATCTAAATTTGCTTTTGCTAATTGTAATGGTTCATTAATTGGCGCATTACCAGTTAAATGACTATAAAAAGATTTATCGCCTGTATAGCCCGCTTTTGCAGCATTAGCAATATTTTCAGCACCAACTCCTGTTGTCATGCTTAATAATGGTTTTCCAACTGCTTCAACAGCCCTGCCCGCAGCAGATATTGGATTTGCTTTAGACAAAACATCAGCAGTTTTTGTTAGACCGCCTTTTAACGCCAGCCCCTCACCGCCCGCCATTAAAGATGCAACATCACTTGCAACTCCAACAGGATCTGAAGCTAATGTTTCTTTAAAGTTTTCTGAACTACCATATCTATTTTTTAATATATGCCCAACAGCATTAGCAGTTTCTACAGCTCTTTTTGATGCTTCTGGATGATAATCTGCTTTATCAATCCATTCTGCAACGTGTTCTGGTAAAATATTATGTAATGTTCCAGCAGCTAAATCTAAAACACCACCAGCAGTTTGTATTGGATGCCTTACTGCTTGATAAATGTTTTTACCAAATTGCACTCCGCTTTCTGGAATGTTTGTTATAGCTCTTGTTGCAACTTTAGACCAATCTTGAGATTCTGGTTGTGCGCTATTAGCAATTTCATAAATTGATTGCGGAGTAATGGATACAGCAGGCTCTGAAACATTTTGTTCAGCAGCTCCGCTATTTATAATATTGGCAAAATCAGAAGCATTAATACCCATTATTTACCTTCCACTAAATTTAATAACTTTTGACGTTTTTCAAATAAAGCATTTATTTGATTAGGTGACATTCCTTTAAATTCTTTGGATATGTGTTTTTTGTCTGATTGAGATAAATCGTTTAATGATTTATCACCAATAACGCCAATTAAATGAGCAACTTTAGGATCATTAAGTTTAGAATATTCAGCATTAAATTTATTAACCGCTTGAAAATTAGGACTATTTATATCGCCAGCATTATTTAATATTCCTTTATTGTATAACTCTTGACCAGCTAAAGTTCCTTTGTCTTTATAAATAATTTCTCTTAATGCTTCTTTATCTGTACCAAAAGAACCAAAAGCAACTCTTTGTGAATTTTGATCTTGATTTGTTCTTGCAGCTTCCATTCTCATTCTTTGTTCAAGATATTTTTGAATTTCTTGTTGCTCATTACTTAATCCAATGTTTCCAGTTTTTTCAGCAATTGCTTTTGCAATTGGGCCAATTTCTAATTTTGGATTATCTAATAAATGCAACACTTTATCATTAGTATATTGTGCGCCTTGAATAGAATCTGGATTGTTTGGACTTAATGCTTGTGCTGCGGCTGGTATCATTTTACCAACTTCAGCAGCTCTTGTTCTAAACGCATCATAAGGCTCACCAGGAACAATTTTAATTGCTTTAGATACTGGTGGTGCAGTCATATCAATAGTTGATTTACCAGGCATTGCATTACCACCTACGCCTGTGCCTGCCACATTTGTACCTGCTCTTCCAGCTCCAACATTATTTCCACCACCACCAGCCAAAATAACTGGTGCGCCAGTTTCACTTGTAACAACTTGTGGGGCTAATGTTTTAGTTCCTAATTTAGGGCCAAGAGTAATTGTTGGTTTATTAGTTCCAATACTAGGTTGTATTTCTGTTGAATAAACAGCACCGCCCAAATCAGCAGTTCCCGCTTTTCTAGCCAAAGCTGTTTCTTGTTCTGAAGCTGTTAATAAATCTTGTGCGTGTTGAATTGCACCATTTGCCAAATCTGTATTTTTAGGAGCTTTATCAATTAAGTTTTTTTGAGCATTTACATAATCAATTAATTCTTTGTTTGTAGGATCTGAAGTAAGTAAATTATCTAATTCTTTTATATAATATTTAGGATCTTGATTTCCAGATCTTCCTGCAACTGATAAAGTTTGTGCAACAAGTGCGCGAGTTCCTTGTTTAAACTTTTGAGATGCTTCTTTTGCAGTTGTTTGATTATGTGAAACATCTGCAATGTTTTTTATAACTTCAGTTCCAGTTAATGGAGCAAGTGCAGGAACTGCTTTATTAACTTTATTTATATCTATTTGACCATTTGTTTGAAAATTTTCTGGATCTTTAAAAAACTCTTGTAAAGCCAATCGTTCATTATTTTTTTGTTGTGCAACTTGTACGTCAATATCACCTAAATTTGTTTTTTGTTGAGCTTGTTGAGTAACATAACCTTGTTGTTCAATTTTTGGCTGTAATGTTTTTTGTGCAAGTTCAGTTTCCGCTTGTTGTTGTTGAACCAACAATGGATTAACTTGTTCAGCTTGTTTGTATGCTTGTGCGCCACGAGCAATGTTAAGCATATCTCCAATAGACATTCTATTGGGTTGTTCAACAGTTAAATTTGTATTTACAGTAGAAACGCCAGCCATTTTAAATTCCTAACTAATTAATTTTTTATAATTTATTTTATGCAACAACATAAGGCGTTGGATTACTATAAGCTGCTGGTGCGCCTGCGCCATTACCAAAATAACTTGGAACAGAATTGCTATATAAGTTGCCGCCTGCAGATGGGTTTATTAAATTACTTAAATAACCCATGTTTCCTAAACTATTAATTCCACCTGTAATTGCACTTGTAGAACCAATAGTTCCTGCTGCATTTGCCGCTGCTGCACCAGTTCCCAAGCTACTTAATGCATTGGCGGTATTTGCAGAAAGATTTGCGCTAGTGTTATTTGCAGTTTGACCAAAGCCAGCAATGGAAGCCAAAGTATTATAAATGTTAGTGCGTTGACCTTGATAATTATTAAATGCGTTTTGATAAGCACCTTGAGCATAATTTTGTGTGTAATCTTGCAATGATTTCATTGCATTACCGCCAACTAAACCACCAGTTGCATTGCTTGCATATTGATTAGCTTGCTGGCCTTGTTTTAATTGCCAATCATAATTAGGAGCTAAATTAGCGTTTAAATCTTGATTATCAAATTGATGTGTTAAATAACCTGTACCTGTTTGTGTGCCTGTAGGATTGCCTTGAGCATCATATGTTGAAGTTTGGCCTGGAAGCATTGTTCCAATGGTATTAAGTGCATTATAGCCAGCAGCACGTTGTGGTGCTAACTGTTTATTTTGCGTATTAAACATCGCAAGCTGTTGATCTTGTGCTGCTTTAGCTGCATCTGCTTGTGTTTGGGCAGCATCTTGTGATCCCATGTAACCTAAAATGGCTGACCCACCGATTGCGGTTGCTATTCCTGACATAATACGTTTCCTTTAAATTTAACGCCCGACAAAGACAAAGCCTGACGATAATCAATGGTGAGTTCCTCACCTAAACTGCCACCTTTACACCCATCAATATCTTTAATTGCTACTAAATCAATATCACCATTGGGCAATAACACCATTTTAGAATTTGGAAAAACAGAATGGTTTGTAAATCTACCAGCCTGTGTTCTTTTGCCGTTAATTCTAGCTATACATATCACATCACCTTCTTTTACTGGTGATGTTAAAAATAATCCTTTGCCTTCAATTGCAGAGTCAGCAATACGAACAATATTACTTAATACAAATATTTGATCGTCTTCATTTTCTGATTGAGTTCTGGCTATTTCATGTGAAATTTCACATTCTTCAAGCAATTTAAAATAATCATCTCTATCAGCTTGTTTTGCAATTTTTTCTACAGCAAATTTAACATTGTGATCGTCTTGCCAATTTTCACTTTTTTCTATAAAAAAATCTTCTACTTCATTTGAATCTGTTAATTCAGTTGAATAAATGTTTTGCCAAACCATGTCTTCTAAAATATAACCAATTTTTCTGCCAGGCTCACCTTCAAATATAAATGGTGCTTCTATTATTTTTGTTTGTCCATTATCAGCTAACATCATAACTTTGCCTTTAAGCAAAATGTTCATGTGTTTAAACTTTTGTTTATGTCCTACAGCCATTGTGCCTTTAGGAATAAAAACTTCTCTAATACACAAGTTTGGCCCAAAATGATGAACAACAGGACAATCAACTTGTGGCAAATTTAGCATTTCTTTTTCAGCTTCATCAACGCTAGAAAATATCTTTAATGCTTTATTCCCCATTTCTATAACGTTGTTAGACATTATAATAAGGCACTTTGTATGAGTTACCATCAACAACAATATTTATGAAGCCTACAGGCTTTGCAGGTAGTGTGGCAGTACCTGTTGTTGCTGTTGCTGAACTAGTAAAGTTAAGTAAGTTAAGAAAGAACTGTTGCCATGCACGACTAGGGCGATTAGTTTGTCTATCTAAAAACTCTGTCTGTGGATATGGATTAGTCTGACTTGTACCATAAATTCCGTTAGCCATTAACTTTCACCTTCTTCAGCTTTAAGATTAGCAGATATTATAACTGCTTTTATTGGATCAGTTACGACAACTTCAAAAACTCTATCTCTTGACCAACCTAGTCTGCGCCAAATAGCACGATTAGTATATTTGCCTGTTTGACCAATTGTAGTCCAATGTTCATTTGACCATGTAGAACCGCCATCATTTGACCAACGCAACATAGCCTGTGGATTAGAGCCAACAGTCTGAATGATACCTGTGCCTGCAACTGCTATTCCTGCAATACCAATCCCAGCTACAGCATTAACTGGTGAAAAGCTAGACTGTGAGTAACCTGTTAATCCAACACCAGGCTGAAATTGTATTTGTAATTCTTGTAAGTATTGGCGTTGTAAATCAGTCACAATATGTGGCGCACGTCTTACTCTGCGAATCTCATTACCATTATCTGTGTAGTTATCGGGATCAAGTAAATAGATAATACCATTCTGATAATCACCGACTAACACTTGACCATTAAATACTGCACAGCAATTACCACGATGACGATGGAATACATTTAATGTATCTACAGCCAACCATTTATGCCACATAGTAGTAGTTGCATCATATACCCATGTTAAATCTAGCGTAGGGAATGTAATTACATAGCACTCATGGCCTTCTTGTTGATATGTCCATGCAAGTGCATCATCTATATACTTACCGACCAAAGTCTGTTCTACAGCGTGATTAGATATTCTAGTCGGAGTGTATCCGTTCATCTGCATAATCATTGCTTGACCACGATTGTTGCGTGACAAGTAAGCAAATGAATTACCTAGTCTATAAACAGATGCTTTAGCAGCAATGCCATGCTGTGTAGAAGTGCCTGGAATACGTTGGAATGGGAATGGGAATGTCCCTACATCCACCCACACTTCTGACGATGTTTCACCCATCAAATAAATCTCACGATGATCTACAATCAATGAAACCAAGTTATCTGGTGCGCCATCTTTACTAGAGAAACTTAATCCTTGACTAATAGGCGATAGCGGATTAGATGCACCAAATTGTTGAGTGCCTGGTCTATTATATACAAAGTAGTTATCTACAATGTCAACAGAACTTGCACCACTAAACGCCCCATCAGTTGATGGCATTACGCTAAAGTTCAAAGCGTATAATGTTCTAGATGCAATAGTTTGTGATGCACTTACAATATAATTTCCTGTGCTACCTGCACCTGTACCAAAGTTTAAAGTAAGTGTTAAATCTACTCCATTACCGCTAGATGAAGTTGAAACAGGGTTACTTGGTGTAGTAGTGTAAGAACCAGGATTAGTTTGTGTAAGTGTTAAAACGCTACCAGTATTAGTTAATGTTGCTACAGGAACACTAAATCCAGTTCCTGTTCCACCAATAGAAGCTGCTGTTGCGCTTAATACTGTGCTTGTTGCAGTAAATCCTGTGCCTGGGCTTGTAATTGTTACAGAAGTAACCGCACCCCCAGTTACGACAATTGTAGCTTTAGGATAAGTTGTAGCAGTTGCACCACTTACATAAGTCATTTGCACATTATTGTATGTGCCATTTGTATAAGATGATCCACCAGTAATTGCGCCTAATGTTGCTACGCCAACAGTTACTGATGCTACTGTATAAGTAGCAGGAGTTGTTCCGTAAATACCACCCAATACAGTTACAGTATCGTTGACAGCGTAACCTGTACCGCCCGTAGTGATTGTTGGTGCAGCCACGACTGTTCCACTACCTAAACTAGTGATAATCGTTCCTGCCGTTACACCCACACCTTGAACTGTTTGGCCTGGATACAAAGTTCCTGTAATTGCAGTAACAGTTAATGTAGTGCCACTAATTGAACCTGTCATTGTTGCTGCAACCGCAGCAGAGTTCATATCTCTTGAAGTTAAAGAGTTAGTAAGATTGATTGTATAAGTACCAACTCCACCTGTACCTGTTCCTAATCCTGTGATAACAGTTTCAGCAGTTACACCCAGACCAAATAATGATTGACCTGTTGTAATCGTGCCACTTTTCATTAAAGTGACTGTTAATGTTGTACCACTAATAGAACCTGTAAATGCTGCTGCTGCTGGATTAGATATGCGCCATGTATAGCGATAAGTGCCATCTACAATGTAAACGTTTAGTCCGTTATCAATAATCCCAACACGGCCTGTGTTTGAGTTTAATTGACCAATCATTGTTGGTTGATAATCGTAAGTTAAAACATAAACATAAGAACCGACTACAGCAACCATATATTGATTGCCAGACAAAGTTCTCATGCCACGCACTTCTTCTTTGTTTTGGAATACGATTTTTGTGGTTAAGCCTGGTGTTGGATATAAAGATACAACACCACGTTGACCAGGTTGTTTTAGTGGATCAATCTCTGGGCGAAAGTTAATACATTCCTGCCCATCTTGATAGATAGAAGGTGCTTCATAACTAGGGCCAACAAATCCAAAGTCTGCCATTAACTTAACTCTGCCCAATTTAATAAAGATCCAGTATTAGAACCACCAGTGGGATCAACTTTGTAATAATAATTAGGTGGGATTATTCCAGACACGGTATTTTTAATAGTATTGGTACCAGTGTCTTGTAAAAAAAGTGAGATTACTGTTGTTGGACTTGAAGTAACCCCAACAATAAGCCTTGTCTGACATCTGTCACCTGTAGTAGTTACTTGAACTAAAATGGGTTTTCCTGTTGTATTTTGATAAACAGTATTAAGTGTTTTTGATGGATTAGTCCATGTTTGATTTACACCAATACCTGCATTTAAACCATTAGCTGTACCTGTAATATTTGTACCAACCAAAGTAGATGGTGTACCAAGATTAGGCGTTACTAAAGTAGTAGAGCCTGTTACTGACAAAGAATTTAATGTAGCCAATCCACTTGTTGATAAAGTTGTTGCCGACAATGTAGTAAAAGCACCTGTGTTTGGCGTTCCGTTACCAATCTGACCTGGTGCAGATAATGTATTGTTGACTAGACCTGTAAAGCCTGTTCCCGATACTGATCCATTACACACTAAATTAGATGGTGTAATTGTGGATGAGATAAAAGTGCCATTATAAGTAGTAGCATTTATGTCATTTAACCATGAAGCGTAAATAATACTACTGTTGTCTACAAATGTAGTCGATGCCATTGTAAGTCCTTAAATTATCGGAATAAATCACCTGAAGAAACCTCCCGAAAGTATCCAACCAGCATCTTTTTGTCTACCACTTAACATGGCATCACTAAAACTAGCAGTTTGCATTGGTTTCATGTTGGTGCGTTTAAGAGTTGCTTTAGCTTGCGATGCGTAAGCGTTAATCATTTGAATTTGTGTTGCTGATGCTTTACCATACATTGGCATCAATCGTTCGGCTAAACACCAGCGTAGTGCCATAGAATAGCCTTGCGGTAAGATTACTGTGTCGTTAATTGAGTCATATCGTCTAAAAATAGTAGAAGCGAACATATGAACTTCACCTTGTGCAGGATTAGGCCATAAGAACAAGTTACCAGACTCTTCATTAGGATTAAAATATAATGCTTTAGGCCAGGGGCCATTCAATGTTTTTAAACCAATCTTGTTATAGTCATCTAAAGCAATACAAGCGATTTGATAATCTAATCCACCATTAGCAATAGGAGTGCCATTAGAGTTAGTGTTAATACGAACATAAGCTGAATCAATCCCTAAAGGTTTTTGATAGTAAGCAGTTAAAAGTTGTGAATCTACTGAAGTATTGTAATTAATATTAAGTAGATATGTACCTTGCTCATTTACGTTACCGCCAGCACCTGTCAATGTTTGTACAATCTTTGTACCATCTGTGATGCCAGAGCCATCTAATGTTTGTCCTACAGCTACTGCGCCAGAATTAATGCCTGTTACTGTTAATACATTGCCTGCAATTGATCCTGTGAACGCTGCGCCCACAAAGTTTAATGTAGATGGATTAGGGCCAATCGTGTATTGAATCTGACCTGGAATAATAGGGAAGATGATTTCCGTTACATTGAAAACCATCATGTCCTCATTAGACCATTGATCAATCAAGTCATTGAGCATATCAAAAGCATCTTGCGCTTCATCTGGCGATGGAGTTTCACCACTAGCTAAAGCACCTATGTCTTTTAATGCTCTTGATATTAAGTCAATTGGTTGTGTCATTTTTTAGCAATCTTCAGCGTTTACAAATTCAATTGTTTTTAACTTTTCGTAAATTGTTGCACGAGTAACATCAGCAATATAATCTTCGCCATTTAACGTAATCATTTTTGATGATACAAAATCAACATCAGCATCACGAATTTCTTTGCTAATATATCCTGCCATTAATACTTCAATAACTTTGCTTTTAAATTCTTCTTTAATAGCAATGATATTCCAATAATTTGCATCAATACCAAATTCTGTTTTTACCGCTTTTAATAGTGCCATAATTAACCTACCTTCCAAGTTGTGCCATCGTAATATACAGGAACACCTACTGCGCCACCGCCTACTGCTGTAGCACCAAACGCAGGAGTAAGTGCATTGGTTACAAATGCCCTTGCACCTACCACACGACCAGTTGCAGTTGAATTTGGTAATGTGGCTACAGTATATGTGCCAGTAATAACAGTTGTTGGAAAGTATGTGACTGATTGAGCATTGCCAATTAATGTTGTGTTATCGCCTTTACCTACTATGTTTGCGCCAATAACAATTTCATTATTGCCTTTTGCTTGAATACCAGCACCAACATAAGTGCTTGAACGAGTGCCAAACACTCCAGAACCAAAAACCATCCCTGCACCAATAGCCGTTGTAAAATCACTAGTTTGTGCTAATTGAAAACAGTTTGCGCCAATAATAGTGTTACTTCCATCGCCATCCGGCCCAGCAACATAGTTTTTAAACGCATAAGTTCCTACAACAGTATTGCTACCTAAACTAGTATCATTTTCAAGTGCTTGATACCCAATTACAGTATTAGAGTCACCATAATTATTAGTAGCTGCAATACTATGACCAAATACAGTTGAATTAGTACCAGGAGTAGCTCCTGCATAAGTTCCATTAATTACAAGATTTGATAAAATTGTTGGTAAATAAGCAATTGATGGGTCAGAAGCATTGTTTAATACAACACTCCCTATACCAGTTGTTGCCACGCTTACCAAATTCTTACTTGCATCTGTAAATACCGCTTGAGATGCAGTAAGACTAGATAAATTTACTGTACCAGATAATGTAGGCGATGCGCTTAATACCACATTACCTGTACCTGTAACTGTCTTTTCACCTACTGTGCCTGCGTTATCAAACAAAATACGACCAGATGTACCACCTGTGATTGATGTTGAATTGATTGATAAACTACCACCAGCAGTAAATGGAACGCCACCTGGCCCAATAAATGTAAGAAAACTACCAGAAGCACTAAATGTAGCCTGTACAGGTACATAATTAACAGTATTAGTATTTGCTACGTTATTAAATAGCGTTGCCATTATCCAATTCTCCAATTTGTTCCATCATGATACACAGGAACTTTATTTGCACCACCACCTGCAACTATAGCCCCAATTCCTGCTGTCATTGTTTGAGTTGCATCAGTTACAAATGATTTTGATCCAACAGAACCTGTAGGAAGCGTTGCTACTGTATATGTAGTTATAACAAGTTTTCCAAATAATTTTGTGCTTACAGTATTTGCAGTACCAATCGTTGTTGTGTAGTTTCCATTTCCAAGAGTTCCAGAACCAATAACAATTTGTTCAATAGGTGCGCCTGCACCAGATTTAACTGGATCTGTGTCAGTATTAGCACCAATATAAATACTGTTTGTGCCTGCTGATGGTGAAGCTAAAACATTATCACCGATAGCAATATGATTTGTTCCAGAAGTTAAAGCAAGCAATGAGTTTGCACCAATACCAATAGTCCCAGATCCAGTTGTTACGGCATTTGCAGAAGCACCAATCCCAATATTATTACTTCCACGACTATTTGGTAATGAACTACTACCAATGCCAGTATTAAAACTTCCATTAATATTAGAGCCTAATGAAGCAAACCCAATCCCCACATTATCTGTGCCAATTGTATTAGCAAATAATGCACCACCACCGATAGCCAAATTATTGCCACCAGTTGTATTAGTGCGAAGTGTTGTTCCACCTAATGCCACATTATTTGTGCCACTTGTGTTACTTAATAAAGCCTCTACACCAAATGCAAGGTTTGATTGTCTTGTACCAATGTCTGAACCAGAACCAAGACCGACTGTTGCGCTATTTACTGAAATATCCGTAGCAAATACTGGATTGTTATCTAATACAACATTACCTGTGCCTGTTGTTGCTTTTTCACCTACAGCACCAGCGTTGTCATATAAAATACGACCACTTGTTCCACCTGTAATTGTAGTTGTATTAATTGCCAAACCACTTGCAGTATTAAATGCTTTACCGCCAGGGCCAATAAAAGTGATGAAGTTACCAGAACTGTCAAAAGTAGCTTGAACAGGCACATAATTGACTGTATTTGTATTTGCTATACCATTAAATGCTGACATCATTAATCCTTAAGATTGATCTGCTGCTGGTGTTACATATAATGTAGTAGTTGATCCACTTGGGCATATAGCAGTCATATAAAATGGTGTTGTCGGTACTGCAAGAATGATAGGCACTTCCATCAATGGTGGCAATACAAAACCTTCTTGTGCTGTACCATCCGCAGCCCAAACCGCAGCAGGGCATGGCGAATAATTAGTAAATCGCACCAAGCAAGCACCAGAGCCTACATTTAAAAATGAAGCGTAATTAATCTGATCGTTAGTCGTATCATCAATCAATGTTGAAGCATATGAAGTAGAAGTAACTGAAAAACCATACGTTTTGCCTGCTGTACGAATTACTGAAGTATTAGCCATGATTTAATCCTTATACTGCCGTTACAGGCAATGGGCCTTCTGAACGAACGATTTGAAATATATAAGTGCCAGCGTATGGGGTTACTGCGCCAGAAGTTGTGTTAGCGAATTGGAATGACAACACGCCATTAGTGTAACAATCACATTCAGCAGTAATAATGCCAGCAACTTGTGCGCCTTGTGCGCCAATAGCCAAAATAATGTCTGTTGTTAATAAGCCTGGAATGTTAAATGTTTGAACTGCTGTAGTGTAAGAAGCAACTGAAGCTGGTGTTAGTGATGGGCCGATATAAAATGTTTCGTGAGAGTTACCACGAGTGATTGTAGTAGATGACATGATGATTTCCTTTGCAAAGAATTTCTATAATTATAGTCTTAAATAGAAAAAAAGCTACCCTAAAAAGAATAGCTTTTCGTCTTTATTTTACATATTGCTGATTACGAAAAATCGTATCCATACACATACACATCAGCAGTTGCAGCAGCACCTTGCGCTGTTGCTACGTTGAAGTATAAGTTTTGGCCTTGCTGTGTTGCTGTAGAAGCTACTGTACGTTCTGAAACAACAGTTGGGCCTGTACAAGCTGACAATGCAGCGTTGGCAACAATACCTGTACCGCCTGCTGATGGTGCTGTGAACAAACCAGCAGCCGCAGTAGTCAAGCTGATAGAAGCGTTAGTTACAACTACAAATTTAACTGAATAAATGCTTGAGTTGATGATTTGCAATGCTGTGTCACCTGTTGCGTTTACGTTTACACCTTGAGCATAACCTAACAAACGAATAGATTGGTTAGAGTTAATATTCTGTGGGTGATTACTAGTGGTACTTGCTGGGCCTGGATTAGCCATAATAATTTCCTTTTCTGTTATCAAGTAGGGGAGAACTTAATCCCCCCTTTGTCATTAAGCAGCTACACGGCAAGCTAACTCTGGGTAGAGTGGAGCCCAGCCATATAACACATCAAGACGAGTAGGAATTGAATCATTGTTAATTGTGTATTGACGAACAACACGCATTGACAAACCAATTTCCTTATCTGAAGCACGACCAGCAAAGTGAACACCATCTGGCAACTCAAGATCGGCTACTGCTAGAGTAAACGCATTGCGGTGCATGATGATGTTTTGTGGTGATACAACACCTGTGTTATTGAATGGTGTAACAGATTGTGAACCAGTTGATGTTACTGAAACGTTTTGGAATTGACCAGCAGTAATAACAGCAGGTGAAACGTTTACAGTAGCTGAACCAGATGAAGAAATAGTTACAGCAGAATTCACAACAAAGTTACGCAATTTGTTAGAGCCGTATGCTTGGCGGTTTTGTGGGTTGACTGCATAAACACCAGCAATAGTAATAACATCGCCTTGATTCAATGAAGCTGAAGCAGCAGATGATGCAGCGATTGTGATGTTAGAGCTTTGCGCCCAGCCTGATGTCAAGAAGCCAGTTGCTGTAGTTACGTTGCATGACAATACTGCTGAAGAGTAAGAACCAAATGTGTGTGAAACAACGTTTTGATCCATTTTCCAGTTCATACCGCCAGAGTCACGGCCCATCAAACCTTTACGATATTGTTCGCCAATTGCTTCTTGTGGTACGAAAAGACCTTTCAAGCTATCAACAATAGTTGCTGATGTGAATGGCTCAACTGTGCATGAACGACGGCCATCACGTGGTGCGCCTTCAGCATCAAGATAAGCACCAGCAGTTAGATATGTAATCAAACCTGTTGGTGGTGTACCTGCTGTACCTACAATGTTAGCAGTAGAGTTTTTAGCTAATACTAAACCATCGCGATCAATCTTGTTGGCAATAGCAGCAACGGCTGGTTTCAATACACGATCAGAGAACATATCTAAAGATAGAGCCAAGTCTTGTGTAGTGAATTGTGTGTCAACGTGGAACTGTGTTGACAATGTTACTGGTACTGATGTTTCGTTAAAGTCTTCAACGTTCAATGCTGGGCCAGTAGTACCGATGAAACGACCTGGTCTACGAACGTTTACTGTGTTACCAATTTTACCGCCAACTACAGCGAATTGGTCATCGTAGTTACGATCTACTTCTGATGTAAATGTTAATTCGTTTTCTAAAACCATTAAGGCTTCATTAGTAATTTTCGAAATGGTCAATAAATTATTAGCCATGATATTTCCTTAAAATAAAAAGTTTATATACAGCTACCTTAATTTTCCTGTTTTACGAGATTCTTTCCATTGTTGATACGTTCCATGAAATTCACCATTGGTGTCCACGCCCACATCAACAACGCCAGATGATCCCTTGATAGGATTAATAGGTGCTGGTGCTTTACTGCGAGCTACAGAAGGTTTTGTTTCAGCGACAGGAGTTTCTTTCTTCTCAAACTGTGCTTCCAATTTACCAATTTGTCGAAGTGCGCTAATCATAGAGCCTGCATTAAGCTTTTCAGCAATTTCAGGGTTTTCTGCCAAGTGATATAAGATTCTTGGCCCAACATCTGATTCTAGGATTGCATCACGAACGGCATCACTTACTTGCACATCCGAGCTGGCAACCATGTCTTCATAGTCTGGCAACTCTGTCTTTGCTGCATCCAAACGCTTTTGCCAATCATTGAGCATCGTTTGACGTTCTTGATTAGCTTTGCGTTCAGCTTCTTGCTTATCTCTATTAAGTAGAGCTTGTTCTGCTGACCATTCTGACAGAGCTTCTGCATATTCAAAAGCATCTGTAAATTGGTGTGGCTGTGGCTTCTCATACACACTTGATTGAACAGGTGTAGGATTAACCCTTTGCTCTAACTCTTTTAGCCTGCTTTCTAATGACTCACGTTGCTCACGTTCACGTTGCGCTTCTTTACGAGCATCTTCACGTTGCTTGGTAAGTTCACTAAATCGCTTCTCTAACTTTGGGTTTGGTTTCTTTTCTTCTGTTGCTTTAATTTCTTCAGATTCTTGTCCACTCTGTTCTTCCGCTTCCTCAATCGGCTCTGATTCTGGAGTTTCCTCTACAGTTTCAGCCTCAACTGGTGCTTCATCAGCTAGACCTAATCTATTACTATAAAACGCTTCTGAATTTTCAGAAGTTAATACGTTTGCTGCTTGTTGCTCTGACATGGATTTCCCCAAGATTTTTACCCAATGAACCCATTGGTAGGTTTACTGCTTTATATCACAATAGTTTAAATTTATCAACCAATCTAAACTAATAGTTTAGTTTTATGACTGATTAACTGGTTTAACTGCTTGTTTGTTGTCCAACTCATACCATTCTGGTTTGTTATAATTTTCATCTTGTTCATGATGATGATGATTATGAAATTGTTCCAAATATGTGTCTTTGTCTAAACCTATATCTTCCATTTTAATCTCCTAATTTTTGACCATCGTTGTCAACGTTAATTTGACCACGTTTTTGTTTAGCAATACTTACAATCTTGTTTTGTGCAATTGGGTTGCCTTCTTCATCTTTCACCACTTTACCGCCTTCTTTTTTGTATTGCGGATCATAGTGAACAAAAAAGCCATTAGAACCTTTAGCTGCCGTCTTATCTGAATGTGTTGCAGCCTTTCGGGCCAATCCAATAATGACACCTTTAGAACCTTTAGGTTGTGTGTCTAAAGCCCTAAAATCATGAGTATCGCCACTAACAACATTATAATGTGTATTTGTTTCTTCATCATGAACATGAGATGGCAATTCTTTATTATGACTGAACGCCATTGCAACATTGTGGCCCTGCTCCAACTTGTTTCGCATTGCGTGCCAATTTTGATGTTCATTTTCAATGTGTTCTTCAACACCATTCTTACCTGCTGGCTGTGTAACACCAGTTGAAGAGTAAGTTAAATGATGATTAGGCGCAACTGGCTTGGTATTATTTTTGGTGTAGTCATAAAAAGTCACATCTGGGTGTGCTTTCATTAATGACTCATAAACTTTTGGATGAATGTCACTTAATACATTTAATCTAACACCAAGATGATTGCCATTAGCATCGGCCATTGTTTTGGCTGCTTGAATTTCATCATGTAAACGCACAGCAAACTCTTTAGGATTACGCAATAACGCTTGTGTTTTGTTGTAATGCGTTAATCGTGGGCCTTTCATTGCTTCAAGATCTTTACCACCACCAAATCTAAAATTGCCACCAGATGTTTTACCTAAACATTCTTTTTTGCATGATTTTGAGTTTGGACAAGTGTTAAATTTACCTTCTTCATAAGCTGGAGATAATGACAAACCAGTAGTTTCTACTCCACTACCATCTTCTAAAGTAATGGCATCTTTGCCACCTTTTTCTGCTTTTAGTAGTTTTTGATTCTGACTTAATAAATCAGTAGGTTTACCAGATTTGTTTTTTCCAACGTGTTCAGCAACAACTTCTCTGGCGTTTCTAGAGTTTGCTACTCTTTCACCACGAGGAAGTGATGTGTGGTGTGCAATCGCTTCATCAAACGCTGTTTTAAGTGTATTAATATTAGGCTGTGGATTAGATTTCTCTAATTGTCCACGCTTAATCATATCAGCACGATCATGTTCTGCTTTGTTTTCGCTTGTAACTACTTTAATCGCCATTATATGGCCCTTTCTTCAGTTTCTTGTGCAGCTCCACGCCTCGCAGCAGCATCAATTTGTGATAATAATAACGCAAATTGCCCTTTAATGTGTTCAATTTCAAGTTGTGTCTGTGTTTTAAGTACAGTATCGTTTGCTTGAGTATGTGTACGCATTTCTGTATCGTGCCTGCGTTCAGCATCACGCAATTCAATATCATGAGCTTTGGCAGTTACTTTCATCAATTCACGTTTAGTAGCACCATCTTGCTTGATCTGCTCGGTATCAGTACGATCCTTAATGATTTGTTGCATCTGCTGGATAGTTTGCTGTGCTTGTTGTAACTGTGCAGCTTGTTGTTTGAGTTGCATCTGAACTTGTGGTGGTATTTTAGACTTGTTATCAACTTGTGCCAATGGATTATTAACAGCCAATCGGTCTGCAATAGTTTCAGCACCAGGGAAGTCCATGTTACGGAACACCAAGTCACCAATTTGTGGCATCAAAGTAGGATCAGCAGCAATAACAGCCATCATAGAATCTACAGCTTCTGAACGTTTACTGTTGTAGCCTGGGCCAGTTTCCATCACGACATCATACTCACCAATAGTCACATCGTTTAATACTCTGTTCACGCCCTCTTCATCTGGGCCATAACGATTGATTGTCAATAGCTCTGGCTTACCATCGTCACCAATAATGCGTAACACACGTTCTCTGTCGTAAATCTTTGGAATTAAGTCTAATATCACACGGCCACATTGACGGATTGAACGAGTCAAGTTGTCATAGTAGTGGAAGTTGGTCATGTCAATTTGTTGTTGCTGACCTTGCAATGCTTTACCAGAGATGTTGCCTGTAGGTAGCTGACTAGGATCAAATATACCCACAACTTGCTGTAAGTCTGATGTAATGCCAGCAGCAGCAGCCATAATGCCTGTTGGTGGCGGTTCTGGTTGTAATCGTGTTGGAGCTGGAGCTGGTCTGCCATCAATGTCTGTTTGTTTGTAGCGTAGAACTGGCATTGATTTGATGTTAGCCATCGCCCACTCATTTTCGTGGCCCTCATCCTGTCCTTCTGCAAGCAACCATTTAGCTTTTGGTGCTAGTGCAACTGACTCTGTGATAGAAGTTGTCCAGAAGTTATACATACGTTGTGGGTCTTTAGCCATACGCACCAGGCCAAACTTCTTACGCTTGTTCTCAACTGTTAGCATCTGACCATACACAGGAATGATAGGGATATACTTACCAGCCCATGTTGACTCTTCCAATATCTCAATGCCTGTCAACTTAACCCACTTCACAACTTTACGAACTGATTGGCGTTTGTCAGCAATAGTAATGCCTTGCTCTTCCATTGCTAGTTTAATTTCGTCTGTCAGCTCATCTTCATAGGCTGTAGTGCCATCAGACAACATGACAAGCGTTGCAGCTTCACGTTCTACATAAAAGTATTCAGCGATGCGGATGTCTTCCTTCATCACCCATTCTGCGTTAGTGTCACCTGT
>Ga0114959_10001649_pt1 | contig 19125 bp, 15 predicted proteins | sample C_130625_EF_Meta_FD_87317 | JGI IMG/M metagenome (GOLD analysis project Ga0114959, IMG submission 87317) | Freshwater microbial communities from Lake Croche, Canada to study carbon cycling - C_130625_EF_MetaG | ecosystem: Environmental > Aquatic > Freshwater > Lake | place: Lake Croche, Canada... | reverse complement strand
TTGGTTGTTTGGGTTCCTGGAGCAGATCTGTCGTATAAAGTGATTATATCCACTAAATTGTTGCTTGCGTCTTTTGTGTAAAAATTTGTCGTGTTGCTCATATATATATTAAACGTTGGTGAGATTATTTTTTAAAATGATAAATAAAAATAGGAAAAATTTATATATCGCAAAAACCGCCGTTAAATTTAAAAATATCTTTAAATTGTCGTGTTAAAGATATTTAAATGGATTTTGTTTTTTAAATGTTGAAAGCTATAATGCATACCCCAGAGCCTCCAATCCCCCCCGCGTCGTTGTTTGTATTGGTTTTTGCAACTGTAGTGTCTGCTCGCCGCGCTCCACCTCCTCCTCCACCCGTGTTGGGGGTTCCGTTGCTTCCATTTGTTTTTGTGCCGCCACCCATCCACGAACTTGCCGCTATATTCGCAATGTCCGCGCCATTTCCACCTCCTCCCAAACCGCCGGTGCCATAGATATAAATACCGGAATCAATTGTCGTTGTCGTTTCATTATATCCACCACCTCCTCCTCCTCCATAATAAGAATTAGTTACGTCAAACAATATTCCAGATCCTCCGTTTCCTGGACCATACAAGTTCTGATTGCTATTTTTATCGGTGTAAGAAAAAACAGAATCCTTGCCAGCAGCACCAGCTCCGCCGCCTCCAGCTGAACCACAATATTGCCACGTTAAAACGGGGACAGTCCCTCCCGAATTACCATAATAAGTTAAAAACGCTCCGGAGCCAGGGGTTGAAGTTCCACCATTATTTTTTGAAAGATTAAAACTCTGCCCATTCGGAAAACTTAGCGAACTTGAATAATATCCTGACATACCCCCACCTCCTCCGGAACCACCCGACGTCGGAAGGATTACTGATGAATAAGCTTGTGCGTTATTAATGTCGACGTCTAAAGTCTTGGAAAAGCTAATTCCATTTCCTCCTGCATAGGCGGTTTCAGAAACATTCGTCCCTGAAATTGAACTGTTTGCGCCTCCCACCCCAACAGTTATAGTATAACTCGTTGATTGATTAAACGATATATTCCCTATTCCTACACCACCACCTCCTCCACCACCGCCGCTTAACAAGGGCATTCTACCATATACGATTTGTCCAATTCCTCCCGACCCACCGCCTCCAACTAATAATGTTCTCGCAGTAATGGCGCTGCTATTAAATTTTATAGTTCCCGACGATGTAAATTTTATAATTGTATTGTAGGTGGAGTTGCTTGAAACAACGTAAGTACCTGTGGCAGTATATTTGCTCGCTTTTCCAATTTGCGCAAACTTTGACCCAAGATCACTTGTTGCTCCCGATGAAAAGTTGAAAAAGTTGATAGAATTAGCTCCATAAATATAAGGTGTGAATATTTGTCCTAAATCCTTGTTAGTGTTAGTGTACCCAGTTCCATTGGTAATAAAGTTGGTTGTTTGGGTTCCTGGAGCAGATCTGTCGTATAAAGTGATTATATCCACTAAATTGTTGCTTGCGTCTTTTGTGTAAAAATTTGTCGTGTTGCTCATATATATATTAAGCTTTGGTGAGATTATTTTTTAAAATGATAAAAAAATAGTTAAAAATTTATATATCATTTATTTTTGATGTTTCATCATAATGCAGTGTAAAATATAAAGGCCGACAAACCCGAGACACGCGAAATAAAGTTGAACGATTGGGTCTTTTGGTAGAGAATCAAATGGAAGAGAATCAAATGGAAGAGAATCAAATGGAAGAGAATCCTCAAATGTTTGAGAAACTGGTTCAGGGTTTAAATTCATAAAGGATTCGTTGCATCGTTTCTTTGAAACTGGGTTTGAGCCGCCTGATCCCCAATTGCAAGGATCCATATTTGCAATATCCACAGTCGTCACAAAATGAGTTTGGTTTCCCACGGCATTTGGTCCCAAAGGAGTGCCGCTATTTGGCGGGGTTGGTCCAACAACTTGCATGGTAATTTCTTGGCAATCGGGCATAGAACCCGAAGCAAAAGAACTCATAATTGAAAAAGGATTTAATGCGTTTAGATTTCCCATTGTTCCAGGAATAAGCCCTTTGAAATTAGAAAAATTTGTATCTAACCCAGAAGACACAAATGGAATATTTCCCATGGGAATGTTATTCACGTAAATAAATCTATCAACCTCTTTTCCAGTTTTCACGTCTTTGCATTTTCCACCGGTTTGCAAGAAAAACTTGTTTCCTAAAGGCCCTCCAGTCGTTGATGCGCCGCCGCCAGTTACTAAAACCTGCACGTATTGAATGAGCCCATCAATATCTCTCCCCATTGCAGACATACTTCCTTCGTCTGACATACCAATTGCTCTCGGATTTTTAATGTTTTGCCAGTAAGGGTAATCTGGCCCCAATAAGTTTTGTTCCACCCCTGATGCATTTGTTAATACTTGTTGAAATATATTTGACATATATTCTATCTCTATATAAAAAATATAAAAAAATATAAACTATATAAAAAATTAATTCGCTATTATGCAATGGATATATTTGTAATTAGTCTAGAATCGTCTCAAGATAGGAAAGCCGACTTTGATAAAAATAATAAGAAATATCTTAAAAACTATCAATATCACTCGGCGGTTAACGGGAAAACTTTAAATATAGAAACGTTGGATAAAACTATTATAACAAAAGGCTCTAAAATGTACTCCAATGGAGCCATTGGATGCGCGCTTTCTCATTTGCAATTGTGGGAGAAATGCATTGAATTGGATAAACCTATAATTGTTATGGAAGACGATGTAATTGTCTCACAAAACTTTATAAAGCATGTTAACAACATAATGAGCAATTTATTGCCCAAAAATTGGGATATTTTGCAGTTGTCTTATAATTTTGATTCAATACTTAGTTACAACATAACCAACGTTGAAAAATGCAATTGCGTTTTTGAAAAAACACAAATGACCAAAACTGACATTGAAAATTTCGTCACATCTAAAATAAATACAACAATTGCAAAATTAAATCACTGTTTTGGTTCGTCCGCTTATATTATAAGTCCATCTGGCGCAAAAATATTCAAACAAAAATGCTTTCCATTGTGCAATAAAGTTATAACCCTTCCATTTCTAAACAATGTAATGTGTTCCACAATTGATGGCATGATGAACTCCGCTTATAAAGACGTATCTGCTTACGTTTGCATTGCACCATTCGTAATTACTCAACACATAAACGAAGAATACAAAAGCACCATAGAGTAACAAAACAAAACAAAATAAAAACAAAAACAAAAACAAAAACAAAAACAAAAACAAAAACAAAAACAAAAAAGATTGTTCTAAGGTGCACTTGATAACCCCGTCGTCATCAATGGTTTATTGCCAGCGAGCTGTGTTGCCGCTTGAGCCTGTTGATTTACTAAAGCCGCAACTTGCTGGTTTAAAGCTGTCACATTTCCACTAATGTCTTGAACTTCCTTATCTAGCCCCAACAATTTATTTACTTGGTCTTGTAAAATCTGGATGGCCGCCGAATTTTTGTAAGCTAGAATAGACGAGGAACACGATGACGACGATGAATCGCCGGAAGACGCATTTTCAAGACCTTCAACTACTGAACCACTAGCTAAAAGTATTTGATATAATATTAAAAAAATAAAAAACACTATCAAGACCTTTGTCAACATTAATATATAATAATACTTTTATTTTTCTTCTATATTTATAATATATAATACATGGCGACAGCATTTTATCCACAAGGCATGCATTCATATAATAATTCATTAACGGCTCCTTTCACTGCAGATTATAAAACGTGGAAGGGAACTGGATTATACAGCAATCCAGTGGGCATAACCGCTGGCAATATTCGCCCTTTAACAAACAATGACCGAACGAACATAGCCGTTTATAAACAAGGCGCTGCGAGACCCCTTAAATGGCAGTTTAGAAGGCAAACCCTTACTAACGTTCCTTACACTATTGTAAACCCTCAAAATCCCAAGCAATATATAACAGTTAAACAGAATAGAGGAACCAGATCCGCAGCTGGTTTAGAGAATAAGACCGGAGGATTAATTGGTCAATTGATGGATAGACCAGGAGGTTATTCAGTAAAGCAAAATAGAGTTGACGAAGTTAACGAAACAACAAAGGCCGATTTGGATTGCAAAACGTGCACAGGAATTAGCGTTGTAACTGATTATTATCCCGAACCATTTCTCACAAATAATCCTTTGCCCGTTTGCACAAACCCTCAGAACTGTTGCAATGAACCCCGAAAGGCATTGTTGCGTGTTAGACCCGCAAGCACAAATTTAAAGAAGAATTACTTTACAACTCTTCAACAATACAGACAAAATCGCTGCAAGACTTACGAACAAAAATCCTTTAACTTTAAAGTCTACGACGATTTTTTCCCCAACGCTCAATCTGTTGCTAACAAATCCCCTACAATAAATTCATTATTAGGTTCTGCGGCAAAACCCGGAAGCCCGCTTGCATTAACAAATACTTATGTTGGAAACTGTTATCCTAATACAGGATTAAGCAGTTATTCACAAATTGAGTTGGTTGCAATGGCTTATCAAATTTTAATTAAAAATGGGTTGCTATCACCGACCGACATTGCAAATTTTAACAATTCCAATATAACCACGTTGCAACAATTTGTTTGGTTTATTTCTAAATTACAATCTGGAAACGCGAATCAAGCGGCATACATTTTTAACAATTTTATTACAAATCCTTATTTTGGCATGTCTTTATCTGGGCCAAGCAATCCAAATGGATGCAAACTTGTTGTCTATAAACCGAGCAACCCACAATTTGCCGTTCAAGGCGCGGTTTCTAGTAGCGCAAGAACGTTGAAATTAACCGTAGCAACCATTCGCACAGCTGTTAGCGACTCGCGTGCAGGATCCAACAACATTATTATTAACTACAACAAATCCTACGATGTTCCATTCGTTTACAAATCTAAAGTTCCAAAATGCACGCCCGCGTTGCCTCTCACATTTAGATCTCTTGGCGTCCATTCAACTATATACGATCCTGCCACATGCTCCGCCAACAATGCATCCCAAGTGTCAAAAGCAAGAATCAAAAACTTGCAACTTGGTACGACCAAACTTGATACCGCGATTTACATTTCATAAAGAATTACAATGCAAGATTGTCATCATTGTTATCACAAATTGTCATTGGCAAGAATATATTCAGCTTGTCAACAAATTTATTGCACGGGATTTTATTTTTTTCGCACCATTGTATGCATTTTTGGATATTGTTCTTTTTAAGAGTTTCTATTTTGTTTTCTCTGTTCTTATTCTTAATCGTGTTAATAACGTGATCTAAATGTTCCAATTGTTGTTGCCCAATAATTATATTTGACTCTTCTATTTTATTCAAAAAATAATAGGGCAAATCCGAATCAATTATAGAAATTAAATTATTTCCATTATTGATGTCAGAAAGCACATTTTTAAGGATCCTTAACGTGTTGTTGTTTTCAATCGTTTTGGAATAATCCGATGTGAAATTTTTACACACGAGAAACCTTTCATTCTTTAAAGCGTTGCTAACATTTGGTTTAATAATATAAACTTTTTCATACATGCTTGTTACTAAATAAATCGCGTCTAAAATGGGTTTAAAATGCACTGAATCTAGTTTTATAACACAACTGCCATTTACGTTTTGATAAGTGAGTATATAACACAACACGTTTACAAAACTGCATATATGTCTATTGATCGCCATCCCGGATTCGTCTTTTACATCATCTAACTCAAAATATAAAAAGTCCACTGTCATGTTTTCTATTCCGACAATTGGTTTGAAAATTCTTGAATCCAAAATATATTCGTAATTTTCGTCAAAGTTGTTTTCTCTAAAAATGTTCATGCAATCAATAGACGACGCGTTATTTGAACCGCAATGCAAAGATATGATGTTTCTATCTGCAAATGGTTCAAATATATTGAACGAGTTTACGATTTCCATGAAAGTGTAAAAAAACGGCGAATGCGCTTTAATCTTGCTAACAGAAAATTTTGAACCTGGGACTTTATAATGAACAAATTCGTATGGATTAACAACTTTATAAATCAAATCCATGTTATATTCCGTGTCGTCCAAGTCGTAAATGTTTTTAAGTAACTCTATTTGATCCTTTACAGTGTTGAGATATCTCTGTAAACTAAAAGATATGCACTGGTTTATTGTTTCATTATAAACTGGTCTTATTTTGCAAGTGGTTTGTTTTCTCGGTAATGTGTAATAGCTCATTTTAGAGGTTACATTTATATATAATTTTTTGTTTAAGTGATAAGCGAAAAATTATATTTATCAGCGCGCCTTTATTTTTATTCATTATTCCTTTATTCCTCAATTTTTAGCGTAACCCTTTTCTTTGTCGCCACCTTTTTCTTTTTATCAGAAGGAAATGCCGTTTCAGATTCTTTAATAATGGTTACTTCTGTTTGTTTTTGAGGTTCCGGTTCTTTTTCTTCTTCTTTTTCTTCGTCAATCGCTTCAGTTGCCGCAGAAAGAAGCATAATCTTTTTATTCAGTGGGCGAGCCTTTTTACTCTTCTCCAAGATTTTTTCGGATTGAGGTTTTGTCTTTTTTACAGCAACCACGGTTTCAACTTTGGTCGTCTTTTGTTTCCTTTCTGAAATTGTATCGTCAATTGACTCTATGGCAATCTTTTCAGCGTTTACGTGGCTAATTTTCTTGAAGACAAAGTATCTATTCAAAAACGAAATCTTTTTCTCATTGGGAGTCATGTTTAATGCAGTGCCATATTTTTCCTTCTTCATTGGTTGACGTTTAACTTCGTCTTCCATCATGTTGAATAATTCGTTAAATGATCCCGAACCTTCTGGCAAACCCAATAGTTTCGCTTCATCGCGCTTTAAAAGCTGAAACCCATAGTTTTCCATAACACGCTCCAAATAATCAAAATTCACCAAATACTCTGGAAACATCTTATTAATCGTCTCCTGGAAAACTTCTATTTTATAGCCCAAACTTGTAACATCGTCTTCAAATTTCTCATCGTCATATTCTTTTCTAATTTCCCAGATTTTCCTTTCACCCTCGTGCAATTCTAAGCTTTCTCCCATCTTCTTTTTCTTCAACATGTTGAAGATAACCTTTCCATCATAGCACGTTCCAACAAAATATCCACCGAGAGCAGTGCACTCTGAAACATTTCTCATAAAATTTTGGAATGTGGATTGATTCTCAAACAAGTAATGGATTGCAAACTGGCAAGAAGAAACATTGAATCCATTTTCGCCCTTACCATATTGTCTCGCAACACCTTTTCCCAACTTTTCAGCGTCGTTGGGTCCGTGACCAAAGACCGCCTTGGTAATTTGCACCGCTTTATCATTCATCATTGCCAAACCACTGCGAATATTCAAACCACTATTTCCATTTACGAAGAGCGCGTGAGGAACGTGTTTAAAATCTTTGCGATAATTTAAGAAGCGAGCGCACGCACCATTTAATCTATTTTCCAAGTTATCTTTTGAAATGTCAATGCCAAACACAAACGACAAATTCGCGTCTATCCATTTTGAGAAATCTCCGCCTTTTCCACAAGCATAATCAATCAATGTGTCGTTTCTTTTTGACACACTAGTTATCAGTTTGTTCTTAACGAACAAGTTGTGGAAATCGCGCAGGCCTCTAGTTTTACTACTTCCAGCGAATTTGTTGTAATAAACATCATCGTCTGACAACTCATCGGGTATATTGTTTCCAGTGCAAATCATTTCTTCAGTAACGGGGTTGTGAATGGAATGCCAGTTGCTATCAGCCACGTGGTAAGCGTTGCCAAAATTAGGAAAACCATTTCTCAGTTCCGCAGTCTTATCATAACGAACGCGCAATGGTATCCATCTCCAACCCTTTTCATTAGTTAACTCGTAGCGGAACTCTATAATAGTATTATCACCAAACACTTCGTCTTCTTCCGTGTACATTTGAGAAATTCCAGTATCATCCTTCTTCAACATAATTTTGCAAACCCCTGCAGTCGGATCATATGGGTTTGTTGGATAAAACTGAAGAGGATAATAATTGTCCGTTTTATCATCGGCTGAACCAAATGCTGGAAGCTTGTCTTCAATGACATCCTGGCAAGGGTTAATGTACCCGTTTTTGCTCTCACTAAACCCGCATCTTAGAATAATTGTTTTGTATTCATTGATTTGAGCGGTTGAGTCGGTTTGTAAACCCTCTTGAAATATTGGCGTTATTTCGTCTGTTCCATTTTGAGCCTTCTTCGTTGAAACTAGAAAGTCAATAGTGTTAAAATAAGCGGGTTTCCATTTAAAAGACTGATCCCATGTTGATTTTGACATTTTTCCAACCTTGCCGATTTCATCTCCGCCAACTCCCATGCTAGCCGGAGTAAATATGAGGCCATCTGTATTATATTCAAATAGGCCTTCTTTGTCCTTTGTTAAAATTTTATTGCAAGCCGCGAATATGTCTTCCTCGGCCGTCAATGGATAAAACTCCTTGGATTCTATCCTAATTGGGCTAACAGGTTCATCCTTAACAACGGATTTTGGTGCCAATAATTTGATAATATGCTTGAGTAGAGGAAGTCGGAATTTGGATTTTAAATCATCCTTCTTTCTTGGAACAAATCCAAGAGATCTAACATCCTTTTTCTCAATAAAGTAAATGTCAAACGCCGCGTACAAGTTGATGAATCGGCCAAGCTTGTCGTGTCTAATAATTTCACCATCTAAAATGGTGTTGAACAACTCCTTGTGTTCTGTTTCCGCGCCGGTAAACAAAACATTCATGTTCGTATTTAACAAGTAAATTTTTCCCTTGGATGAGACAAACAGAAGGTGTCTTTCACCATCAGCCTTTTCAGTAACAGTATAATCATTGCGAATGTTTGGAATAACAGTGTTATCATTAATTGGCGCGACATTTTGTATTTGAAGAGTCGTTGATGAGGGGCCAATAAAATTGAATGGCTTAACTTTCCAGTGTCTTTTTGCATCATAATTTTCGCCGTGAATGAGCTTCATATATTCTTGCAAAACATCGCGTTGTTCTGGATAAGAAATCGGATAATTTGTGCCTTGAAGACCCATTAAAACATATTTTATTGTTTTGCGAATATGCGCCAATAATTCCGATGGGGTTTCCGTTCCGGTTCCAGGTCCAATCATGGAATTATTGACCTCTAACTCAATCTCATAAATTTCAGGGTTGTCAAATACGTTGGCCTCTTTCGTCGTGTATTCTAATACAGGTTCATCATTGGAATACTTTGACGTTTTAACGATACTAATATCAACGTTCACTGGAATATTTGGATGGGAAAACGTGACGCGATTAATATATCTGAAGTTTTTTTTGGTCTTTTCCCAAGAATCAATGATGCTTTGAACTAAACCTGTAGTTGGCCTCAACCGATTCTCAACATTGTATGCAACCCTAAAATTAAAATCGTCAAAATTTACTGGTCTGGTTCTCTGCGCATCCTTTCCAACGCCTTGAGTGTAAGGCCCCTTGTTTTGAAATTGCACATCTCTCCCGCCGGCGATAAGTTTTTTTATATCATTGTGTTGACAATATTCTTGAATCGCATGAAACCCGTTTATCTCAGCTCTTATAGAGGAAATCTTGTATCTTGACGTGGCAGGATCTAAAAACTCATTGTTGATTCTCAACATATAATTTCCCTGCTCCAAATTACTTGTGAAGCCGAGCGATTTTAGTTTGCGAATAACATTGTCGTAATCAATCTTTGTTAACGGTTTTATTCCTCTGGTACCAAACCTAACCTCCAACTCATTGTGCTTGTTGATGTCTTTAATATATGGATTATTCGCCCAGAAAACTTTGGTCAGATTATCAAATTGCGTCTGCGGAGAAGAGCGAGACTGTTCTAAATTTTTAGGATTTATGTATTCGTTTTTTGTAGTTGTCATCGTTATATATATATCAATACATATTTTTATATTATAATCAATTTTTAAATTATTCGCGAAAGAATCTCAAACGAACGTCGTTTCTTTTTATCTATAAATTCATAATCAACAATTCGTACAAGGCCTTTTTCGTCTTTTTACTTAAATCTTCTGTGCCATTTGATGAACCCAAACCCAAACCCAAGCCCAATTTATTACACAATTCAACGAGTTCATCTGCTTTATAAGAACTCATTGCTTTCAAGGGTTTATCAACACTTTCCCAATTAAAATACTCTGTTCTATATTTTTCCACTTGTTCTTTTGACGCATTTTGCTCGTAACAATATTTTTTCGCAGAAGAATCATCATTATTAATGCAGTGAACGACAAAAGTTGGAGATTGGTCGTCAAACAAAATTTCAAAACATTTGCGTTTGTGAATGTACATAATATTAACGTTATTTGCAATGCAAAGAGCTATGAACGTTTTCATCCCAATGATTTGTTTATTCGCGAGCTCGTCTTCAACGTCTTCTTTTATATTTTTGATTTTTTTTGTTTTCAGTTGTTGCTTTGCCGCGCGCAAATGTTCAATGCACTTGAACTTTTCTGATTTTTCGTTTACAAAGGAAGTTGTTCCAGGATACTCGTATTTTTCAAACCCATTTTGAATAATAAAAAAACACCAGAATAGTTGATCTTTTTCTTTCGGAAAAAAGAATCTTTCCACTTCTTGATTGTTTATTTTCTTTGGCGTAGTTTTATTTTCTTTGGGTTGCTTATCTCGTTGACCTACGGTAGTGTTATTTTCTATGGGTTGTTGATAAAACGTTCTGGCCAATGTTTTTCCGGTTAACATATAATCTTGTAATTTATTTAATACATGATTATAATCGTCTTGTTTTTCGCTAAGCATATTTATTTTTAACTGAATTATCTTTATTATCTTTTGTTAAGTATTTATTCTTTAAATTTTCTTTCTTCCTTTTCAGAAAGTTCAAGTTGTATTTTTGTTTATTTACGTAATTAATATACCCCTTTAGATTTTCAATAATGTCATTTGGCAATTCAGTCAAATTAATGAAGGTTCCATACTTGTTTTCATTTAATGTTACCGTTTCGTTTTTACTCAATATGCGCAAAATCTCAACCTGATTAAATTTTGGCATGGATTCAACCTTTTGGCGTATGGTTTCTAATTCAGATGTTGAATAACTTGTCTCCAATACTTCAGTTTGCATTGGTTTTATTATAACGTTATTCTTGGATTGTGTTTAAATACATTTTTACAAGAAAAAATACATTTGTACATAGAATACAAATTTTTTGTCTTCTTTTTCAATTATAGAATAAGGTGTCTCACCTTGACTTGATTGTAATTCATTTCCCACAAATCTCTAACCTCATAATATGTTCCATTCCAAATTTTTCCATGCATAACATTTATTACAATGAATTTTCCCGTGAGCAATTTAAACCACGCACAACCAGCCATTAAACCGCTCGTGCTATCGTAACAAAGTTGCTTGATCCTAGGTTTTTTTCTCAACATTTCGTATCTGCCATCGTTTTTTTGTATGCGATGAATGTTGATATATTTTCCATTTCTCCAGCAGCCTTCGCCTGTATATTCTTTCACAATATCAACACAGTGAACGGGCAACAAACTTCTGAGAACGTGCGACATTTTATTTTAGATGTTGGTTTTCTGGTTTTCTGGTTTTCTTTAATTTAAAAAATTATAATACTTTTTCAATTTTTATTTTGTTTTTTTGTTTTTTTTGTTTTTAATTTTTTTTCAAAAATGATATGAATTGCTAAAAAAATTGAATTAATTAGTAATGCAAATTTTTTAATGAATAGAAAAAACAACAATGACAAGACTTACTGCAAATGATAACTATTTATTTGAAATCGCTAATTATAGTTGTCCTAAAAAAATTAGAAAGTTTGTCAATAAATATTATAAATTTATCAAAAGAAAAGATGGTAAAATGATTTTTACTAATGGTGAAACAACATTTACATTGTGGAGTGATAAATTTTCAACTACGTTGTGGGGCAATAATATCAATGACCAACTTTATAGTTGTAGTATAACTCTTGAAAATAATAATAACTATCGTACAACTAAATATTCATTAAACTCAACCAGTCATTATGTTTGTATAAGAATTCACCCAGTAGAATTATCCTACCTTAAATCGCATTCATGTGTTGCAACATTAGAAAAGTTTATCTTTATTATTGACCTTTATAACAAAGTAAACATTAAAAAGAAGGTAACCAAGTTTTCTCCAATTAGAAAAGTGTTTCAAGATAATTATGTGGTGCGATACATTAGTGAATTTTTGTAATTTACTTTAATGAATGAGAAAAATAAAAAATACAATAATAATCAATGGATAAAATTCGCATCACAATTGGCGTTTAATCGTCCTCTATCACTAACTTTGGCTTGGAATGCTCCTTATTCATTCCCATTGTTGAATAATCCTTCTTGGGCTCAACCAATTCAGCAATTATAGACACGTACTTGTCATTCAATTCAAAGCGTTGTCCAACAACGCGAGCAGTAAACTTTGCGCCTTCCTCAATTGTTGAGAAATATTGCATCATATAGTGATGATCTCGCGCAACAAACACAACTATCGGAGACGGCGTTTCATCCGAGCTTTCGGCTCTAATTCCAGCCTTTGTAATATTTTTTGCAACGCACTGAACAAGCATGCCTTCAACCGGGCAACACACATAACACTCAAACGCGACCTCAAATATAATATTTGTACTCCTCACCAACCCGCTTGAATGCGTCATTATTTTGCACGATCCTGGCTTAATAAACCCTTCAACAACGCATTTTCCCTCATAATTAAGAGCGATGTACTTTTCAATGGTTTCCTGAATATTCTTGCCCACACTAACAATTGGTATAGATATACTGCGAGTTATTAGTGACCTCGTATAAATATTATTTTCTACTTGTTGTTTCTTTCTATACTTGGGTTTTGCAAGAGCTTCCATATTATATTATAGAAATATCTTTTTATTATTCTTTTCAATTTTTAATTTATTGAGCGAACAAGACCACGTCTTCTATATTTTGAGTTCTTTTTTGGCCAACATTGCGGTTTCAAAATCAAAAAACCACATCTTTTCATTCCTTTTAATTTTATTATAGTGTCTGAACAACAATTCTTCCAATGAACACAACTCTGGCTGAACCATTCCTTTGGTTGTTCCATTTGTATATTTTTCAAACGCGGCTTCACCAAGAAGTGCTTTTAATATAACAATTTTTCTGGATTTTAATGATTCGTCACATCTCGCACCTGTATTTCTCTTGGCTTCCATATCTTTTACTTTAAACACCATGTACCTATTTTTAACATCAACCCCAATAAATCCGATTAAATTGTTCACTTCGTACTTTGTAAAATCAGAATTTTCCGCAGTAGCAATAGCAACTTCTCTCTCATCCTCTGCCTCGGCTTTGACCCATGACTTGCCTTTGAGCAACATTACGTGGATTTTTTCTCCATGAAACAATATTACGCTCGTAACGCGCTTCGTTCTTACAATTTTTGAATCAAAATATTTTTTCACATAGTATTCAAAGGTTTTTTCTTTAAACTCGCCAATAGAATATATATAATTTAACAATTGGAGTTTATCATTATACATCAACATATCAACTATGTGTTCAGCTAAATATTGTGTCGCGTCGGCGTTTGTCATTATTCCGTTTTTCACTAATTTTCTAATGGTAACACCGCAATGTTTATACCAATCGTCGTCTCCTCTATCAACGGAATCTGAACTATTTGAAAAATTCAAAGCTAAATCAAATTGCTCCTTCATTTCGCTCAATTCACCGACGGCAAAATGATTTTCTTTCTCTTTTTCTTCCTCTTTTTTATCTTTTTCATCTTTTTCTTTTTCTTTGTTGTTGTCTTTTTCTTTGTTGTTGTCTTTTTCTTTGTTGTTGCCTTTTTGTTCTTCTCCTTTTAATAAATCGGGTTTCACTTCAAAGTTTACAACGCTGTGTTTATAATCTATCGGAACGGATCTTTCAAATATAGAAATTCCAGTGTCGTTTAATTCACTGGGTTGAAACAAATAATAGTCTCCAATATTAACCAAATGCCCAGTCCTACCGTATTTATCCAGTATTGGTTCAGTCGCGTCTTCTATTAATTGTGTTAAAGCCGCATATATTTGAACTATTGGATACGGCTTCGGCGAATTAATTCTACGCATTAGTTCCGACTTTTTGAAAAAGAATTTCCCATCCATTTTATCGCTAAATAAATTTTTAATTTTTTGAATAATTTTTTCAGAGTTCATCATAATAAATGTCTCGTTGTAAGTGTCTTCTCTCGCGTCTTCATAAGAAATCTTTTTGTCAGGATTGCATTTATATTCGCACGTAGCCATATAATCGCAAGAAGCGGAATATTCAACGTCTCCCACTTTAAAATCTTTTATAACCATTCCATTAGAGAGAATCTGTTCAACTTTATCATTGGTTTCCTTCGCAATATTTTCCTGAGTAAAATTTGTCTGTTCGTCGTTAATTATGCAATCAACTGCGGTTTGTTTTAAAACTCTGCTTACTTCTCCCATTTGAATCGCTTTATATTCAGCGAGTCTATAAACGTATAAATCGGCGGCCTCTTCTTCATTGTTTTCCAAAATAGTTCCGTAAATAAATAGTTCCACATTGCGTTTTTCAAAGGGTAAATTCTTGTGACTTGAGTTGCGAACTCCGCGCCCAATAATCTGTTCAATTCTATTCATGTTGTACCAAGGATCAATAATGTGAACTTGACGCAAACATTTGAAATCAACGCCTTCTGAACCCGCTTGTGAAATTAATACAACTTTAATTTTATGCCCATCTTTGTTGTCATCGTTTGTAACCGCCTTTACTTCAAAATCATTATTTGGAGATAATCTTGGGTCGCCGGTAATCATAATATATTTTGCCGACATGAAACTGTCTTTTTTGTTCTCTCTTGGTTTCATTGTTCTAGCATCAACTTGTTCAGTTGGAGGCGTCTTGAAAAGAGATTTCGCTCCTTCACCGTATCTAGTAAAACCCATTTCTTCTAAAGCCAGCGCAATAGGTATCAAACCACCATCAATGTACTGAGAATAAATTAGTATTATTCCGTCAGATACTTTGCCGTCTTCTGAAACAATGCTATTGCAAACTGATTTTATTTTAGAGCTATAATCTCCGATCTTTCCAGGAGAGAAAACTCGCAAATCTTTATCTAATATCCACTTCTTATATTCAAAAGAGCCTTTTTCTGGGGGTGTTTTGCTATCAATAAACTCCATAACTCTATCCAACCCTTTCTTACCCGTTAAATCATTGGCTGTAATATAAATTTGATTATCGTCTGAAGATGACGACGAGTCGCCTCCTTTATAAGAAGTTATTGATTTTTCACTTGACGCTCTTCTCGTTAGTTTTATTCGTTTTGTACCCTCTTCGCTAGGCTCCAATAAGGTTTTTAATTGTTTTCCCTTGTAAACTGGTAATGGAGCGACGGGTTCGTTTTCTTCTTCTTCGCTTGAAGATAATCTAGATATTGGCTCAATTTTCTCAACAGCAGATTCTAACCCGTCTATAGGATAAACAATATTTAACGCTTCAAGAGGAACCTGCAACAACGTATAACCAAACGCCTCCATGTTTTCAAAACTAGGCATCTCTCTAACAACCCCCGTTTTTGTTGTTGTGCTAATCTTTTTCTTTCTTAAACTGTCAAGTACAAACTTGTATCCGAGCGATTGATACTTTCCAATATTCGTCAAATATATAGTCGTTTTAAGAACATTTATGGCGTCTTCTTCCAATATTTTCTTGCCATTCATCTGATATTTTGGGTATTTCATGTCTGATAATGTTGACTCGGGAGAGAAAACAGAAGGGTAAACTCTAAAGGGAAATATATATGGGTTCTCTCCTCTAACAAAAGAGACGTATCCTGTGGCCTTTCTTATCAGCAATTCCTTCCCCTCTTCTTCTCCATTGGGACCCTTTTTTAATTTTCCGTCTTTATCAAACACGTCTTTAATTTCAATAGTGGCTCTTCGGTCATTCAAATTCATTAAATTCAACAACCAAATGATCTCTTTATAGCTATTATACATTGGAGTCGCAGACAATAACAACAAACGCATATTTGACGCGGATTTTACCAAATCTAAGAGTTGAAGCGCCACTTTTTTATTCTTATTCTCATCCGCAACACGAACATTATGAATCTCGTCAATGACAATCAACCTATTGTCAAATTCGTATTTCAAATTGCGTATCATTTTTACGCGTCTGTCGTCTTCATCCTTGAACGACCCTTTTACTTCCTTTGTTTTCTCAATATAATTGGCGAATTCAATGTAACCCAAAAATAAATAGGACGTGTTAATAATATTTTTTATTTGGCTAACAACGCGATCTTTCGTAAGCCCCTTCATATTCATTGGATTTATCTCCTTTAAAAATTTATTTCCAATGCACCCACGAATATTCCACAATCCATCAATTAATTTCAACTTTCTCTCGTCAAACAGCTGTAATCTAAAATTGTCTTGAACGTTTGGTGAAGCAACTACAATGATTCTTTTGGATATTCCCACTTGTTTTAAATAATCTCGCTGCTCTTCGCACACACCAATTGCTGTACATGTTTTCCCCGTGCCCAAATTGTGATACAGCAAAAGACTATTGTAAGGAGTTTGGAAAGAGAGAAAGTTCCTGACAAAGGCCTGATGAGGGGCCAATTCAAATTCCGCGTTATCCAATATAGTCGCACGCTTTTTAATCTCGTGAATTTCTCCGTCATATCTCGTGTCACTAAACTCCTTCTTTTCGGCAATCTTTACAATAAAATTGGGGTCATTTAAACTGGGGTACAGATAATCGTCTTCTTCCGGATTCTTCGCCAATTCTTTTCTCTCTATTAATTCCTTTTTAAGAACAAACTTATTACACTTTGCATCATATTCATTTCCAGAAGAATCGCAATGATTCATTTTAAATTCAGTTTGCATTTTTTCCATTTCATTTGCACCATCCTCCTCTGAAATTAAAACGATCGTTTTTTTACTTGATTTTCTGGGTCCCGCTTTTTTTTCTTTGTTTCGTGTGCTCATATTGTCTTATTATATATTACGAATATAATCTATATTCTTGTAAAACTTTATTTATATTCGTTATTAATTGTTTTTTCTCTAAATTATACGGTCTGATTGCCTCTAAACATTCTTTTATAGTTTTCCACTCCAATTTGCTAACCTCTGTCTTTTGATAGTTTTGAAGATTGTCAACTTGTTCATTCATATACGCCAAAAAATACTTGTGCTTATAAGACTTGTGATTTGAACCAATAAATATCTCTTCAAATGGCAGCAAATTATCTATAACAGTTATATCCTTGCTTGAATATCCAGTTTCTTCTTCAAATTCTCTCAAAGCGCATTCTAAATCTTTTTCTTGAAAATTGCGTCGCCCCTTTGGAAACTCCCATTCAGTTTCGCACCAATCCGTTTTGCTATTTTCAATAATATCCGATAATGTAATTTTATCCGCGGTATCACCATTTACTTGGATTCCATTTTTTATTATTTCAAACTTCTTTGACGAAGCAGTTTCTTCTCCTCTATATTGTATTCCATTATTGTCACCCCATAACATTTTCCATAAATTATCAAACGGCTCGGTTTTTAGACGCTCCTTTTCACTAGTTGACATTTCATCAACGCTCTTTTGTATTTGTTCCACGTTATAAGAAGAATATTTGCCTCTAATAAGGTCAATATATCCAAAACTGTCTTTTCTTCGTATCATCAAATACTGCACGCCTTTTTCGCTTGGTCTAAACAATATAATTCCATAACTTGTTATTGGTAGTTTGCACTGATGAAATAAATGCCCATGTTTTCCACAATTGTTGCATACATTTGTTTTATTCATTTGTTCTATGACTAGCATTTATTTGCGATTTATGTTTAAACAATTATCTTTTAATATTATTTTATTCAAATGGGATTGGATCCGAAAGTATGGGGGCCACATTATTGGTTTTTTTTACACACAGTTGCTATGTGTTATCCGCACAGACCCAATACAATTACAAAAAAAAAATACTACGACTTTATTCACAACTTTCCCATGTTTATACCGATTGAAAATATTGCCACTTATTTTAGCCAATTGTTAGACCAATATCCGGTATCTCCGTATTTAGACTCTCGCGATGCATTTATACGTTGGATGCATTTTATACACAATAAAATAAATCAGAAGCTGGAAAAACCGACAATATCTCTTAGCAAATTTTATGAGTATTATTATGAACAGTATAAACCAAATGATTTGAAAATGAGAGAATATTATAGAATGAAAAATAAGATTATTTATTTTGTATTGATTGTCATTTTTATTGGGGTCATCGTGCATTTCTACAATAAATAACAAACTCTCAAAACAAAATTTGCGATAAATCTGAAAATTATTTTAGCATTATTATAAAATGACAATTATTAATGGAATTGAAATAGATTATATAGACTACAAAGTAAATGATATAAAGTATGCTATAAAAAACAATGATCCAATTGAAGACAAGTTAAATGTCATTATAGTTATTTCAAATCCGTGTTTATACGCGACTAGATATATTTTACTAAAGGAATTTGTCAAAAGAATAGAGGAGGAGGAAGAACATGTTAATTTATTTATTGTAGAGTTGGCTTATAAAAATCAAAAATTTATAATTACTGATAAAAAAAATAAGAATCATTTGCAAATTAGAACCGATTTTCCAATTTGGCACAAGGAAAACATGGTTAACTTGGGCGTCAAACATTTATTGCCCAAGAAGTGGAAAGCCTTTGCTTGGATAGACGCCGACGTTGAGTTTGAAAACAATTCGTGGGCATTAGACACGTTAAAAATATTAAATGGCTGCAAAGATGTAGTTCAAATATTCAGTCATTGCATTGATATGGCGAAAGATAAATCAAACTTATCCATATTCAACAGCTTTGGATACAGTTTCTCAAAAAATAAAAAATACACGGCAAGAGGAAACGACTATTGGCATCCGGGTTATGCGTGGGCGATGACTAGAAAAGCTTATAAAAAAATAGGCGGTCTATACGACAAAGGAGTCTTGGGTTCGG
>Ga0114959_10001647_pt1 | contig 19141 bp, 15 predicted proteins | sample C_130625_EF_Meta_FD_87317 | JGI IMG/M metagenome (GOLD analysis project Ga0114959, IMG submission 87317) | Freshwater microbial communities from Lake Croche, Canada to study carbon cycling - C_130625_EF_MetaG | ecosystem: Environmental > Aquatic > Freshwater > Lake | place: Lake Croche, Canada... | reverse complement strand
TTGACATTTGGTACGTTTCACAACTGCATCGAACGAACTTGATTTTATCACGACTGGCAGGAGAGAAGTACCAAACCAGAATACATATCATAATCATGAGGACGACCACTAAAAGTATTAAAACTCTTGTCATTATGAATCCTGATTTTATTTTATTTTCTCAAATACATAGTACTAGAGATATTTATTCAATGGATTCAACTGAACCACCGCTTGCTCCGCAAGACACAACAACTGTGAAAGAGACGCCACCGTCAATGCCAACAGCAGAAGAGGCGAATCAAAAGCGACAACAAGAACTTCTACTTCTTGCTGCGACAACCCTTGGGGGGCTCTACACAGCTATGAACTCTGACAGTACTCTTGTAAAGATTGGCGGAATCGGGTCTGCCCTCTTCGCTGCCTACAAAGTTCACCAGCAGATGACAGCTGGGGGCCGTAAAAATGGCAAAAGTAGGCGGCGAAGAAGAAAAAATGAAACTGGTCGACTTGGAATGAAGTCAAAGACTGCCTCGCACTAAATTACAAGAACGATGGATTCTACACCGGAAGAATATCAAGAACGAGTTGCGTGGTCTGTTTTAGAGACGTACTTTGCAGGACCACACAAACGCTTGACACAGCATCAATTGGAAAGTTTTAATGAATTTATGGAACATTACATCCCGTTAATTTTGTCACAGTATGACCCGGTTCATATTTTTCACAATTTTGACGAGATCAACAACCGATTCACGACCGAAATCAAGATATATTTCAGCAATGTGAGTTACGCTCGCCCTGTCATCCAAGAGAACAATGGATCTACCAGACTCATGACACCAGAGTCCGCACGACTTCGTGGACTCATGTACTCGGTGTCCATGTACGCAGACGTTCTCATTGAGCTTTTCTTGTATTCGGGTCCAGGTCTAGAAACGGTCGAAACACAAGTGAAGAAATTCAACAACATTGAAATTGGAAAGATACCGATCATGCTTCATTCCCGTCATTGCATTTTGTCTACCCTCAAAACTCCAAGTTCCTTGAAAAACATTGGTGAAAGTCAACTTGAACAAGGTGGTTACTTCATCATCAATGGTTCGGAAAAAGTGATTGTATCTCAAGAACGTCAGGCGGAGAATAAAATCTACTGTTTCAAGTCCTCGAAGACAAAATGTTCCCATATCGTGGAAATCAAGAGTGCGTCAAACATGCGCCTTCTTCCCGCCAAACTGTTGAGTGTGAAAATAACGACCAGGCCAAATAGTCAAGGTCATTTGATTTTTGTGACATCGTCTCATTTTCGTCAAGACATTCCAGTCGCCATCTTGTTTCGAGCACTAGGAGTTTCGTCGGACAAAGAGATAACCAAATACGTGTTTGGAGAAGAATCAGGATGGCCACAAATCGCGGATTTCTTCCATGTCCTTCGTCCTTCCCTTCTTGAAGTTGGAACAGTCTTGACGCAAGATCAAGCATTGGAAGCCTTGAGTCGTTCGGTTCTTATGATGGGATTCCCAAAAGAAATTAAATTGGATGACAGTAGACGCATTCAGTCTGTTCGTGAGACTTTGGCCAATGACGTATTGCCACATCTTGGTACTTGTTTCAAAAAGAAGGCTTTTTTCCTTGGAATGATGGTCAAGCGTCTAATTCTTTACTTTCTTGGATTCTGTGAAGAAGACGACCGTGATGCCTACTCCAAGAAACGAGTGGATACTCCTGGCATCCTCCTTGCGAATTTGACAAGACAATACATCACAAAAATGATCAAGGAAATGCGCAATGGACTTATGAAGGAAATGAATATTGGCAATTGGAGATACACAAAATCCATTGACGATTTGATTAATGTGGCCAATATTTACAAGATAATCAAATCCTCGACCGTTGAATCTGGACTGCGATTTTGTCTTTCCACTGGCAATTGGGGTCTTAAGAACTTCAACGTCAAAGTCGGTGTCGCTCAAGTTGTGAATCGTCTATCCTTCAATGCTATGTATTCGCATTTGAGAAGATTGAATACACCCATTGACAAAACGAGTAAGTTGACACAGCCAAGAAAATTGCATGCTTCTTGCTGGGGTTTCGTCTGTCCTTCCGAGACACCAGAAGGCGGATCCATTGGAGGTGTAAAGAATATGTCCTTGATTTGCGAAATAACCTCCAACGTGGATACAGCTCCACTTTTGCAAGTTTTTGAGAGATATCTGCATGACAAGTATGTGAAGTTTGAAGCGGCGGATCCATTCAGTACCACATCCGTTCTCATCTTTTTGAATGGAGATGTCATCGGATTCACAAAACAACCTTTTGAAATCTGTGACACGCTTCGCAAATGCAGACGAAACGGTACTTTGCACATGCACACTTCGGTGACGTTTATTGGAAGTGCAAAAGAAATTCACATTCAGACAGATGCAGGTCGTGTCATTCGTCCAGTTTTTCGTGTCAGTCATGGAAAACTTCTCTTGACCGATGAAATGTTGAGACGTCTTGAAAACAATGGTGATGAAAACATTACTTGGCATCATTTGGTTTCCAGTGGTGAGGAGGCAGTGGTTGAATATCTCGACGCACAAGAGACAGAGACTGTAATGATATGCAGCAGTGTGCGTGAACTGCATAGCGATGAGAACTCTTCTCAAAAGTTCACACATTGTGAAATTCATCCGTCTCTCATTTTCGGTGCCATCGCTTCTACCATTCCTTTTTCCAACCACAACCAATCTCCAAGAAATACGTATCAGAGTGCCATGTCGAAACAGTCCATGGGTATCTACGCTTCTAATTATCGTCGCCGAATGGATACAATCACCCACGTCTTGGGCTACCCGACAACTCCCCTGGTGTATACAAAAGCGGCCGATTTTACGTACCAAGAAGATTCTCCGAATGGATCCAATGTCATTGTCGCCATTATGATGCTGGAGGCTTACAATATCGAAGATTCTGTCAATTTGAACAGCTCATCAGTCGATCTTGGAATGTATGTCTCTACCGCTTATCGCACCCACAAAGATGAGACCAAGACTTGCCAAATTTCGGAAGACGAATCGTTTTGCAAACCTGATCCAAAAGATACCCGAGGGATGAAAACAGGTTCTTATGATGGCATCGATGCCAGTGGAGCGCCTATACCAGAACATTACATGGATCGTGGTGACATTGTTATTGGTAAAAGCGTTTCTATCAAGCAACCTGTTGGAACTGCTGTGAGTACTACAGCAAAACCTTTCCGTGATCAGAGTACGACAATGCGTTACAATGAAAGTGGGATGGTCGATCGTGTTATTATGTCCTATAACGGAGACGGTTGTCCTTTCATAAAAGTACGCACAAGAAGTCATCGTGTTCCAGAAATCGGCGACAAATTTTCGTCGCGTCATGGCCAGAAGGGGACTGTGGGAATGATGTACCGCCGCGAGGATATGCCTTTCTCAAAAGACGGTCTTGTTCCAGATATAATTATCAATCCACATGCTATTCCATCTAGGATGACCATTGCGCAACTCGCAGAGGTGATTATGGGCAAACTCGCTTGTGCATCTGGTCGTTTCGGTGATGGAACACCCTTTACGGGTATCAAAGCAACCGATCTTGGTGACATTTTGGCGAATAAGTTTGGAATGGAACGGCATGGAAATGAAGTGCTCTACAATGGCAAAACTGGCGAACAGTTAAGTTGCGACATTTTCATGGGTCCGACGTATTACCAGCGCTTGAAGCATTTACCAGCGGACAAAATCCATTCACGATCCACCGGTCCACGTGTTAAATTGACGCGTCAGCCTGCCGAAGGACGTGCTCGCGACGGTGGACTTCGTGTCGGTGAAATGGAGCGCGATTGTGGTCTTGGATCTGGTGCTTTGCAGATGCTTAACGAACGTCTCAATCACTGCTCAGATGCGTACAAGCTGTATTTGTCAAAAGCAAGTGGACTTCCAGCAGCCGTCAATCATGAAAAGCGAATTTACAATACGTTTGAAGAGAATGATGACAAAGGCGTCTGTGAAGTCATTCTGCCATATGGATGCAAACTTCTTTTCCAGGAACTTTACGGAATGGCCATAAAGATGGAAATTCGTACGGAGAAAGTTTAACTTTAGTCTTAAAGCTTTGTCGTAGTTTTTCAGAGTCCTTTTCTCCTGCGTTTCTTATGTCTCCCAGCACCATACAAGTTGCTAAAGGCATGATGATACTGATCGGTAGGGAGCGTAATGGGCCCAAATAGATTGGAAGATTCTGTTGGAATTTTACCGTGCAAAATGCTTGATATTGGTTGTGTATTTTGCTGTGAAAAGTCATTGACAGAACTGAGTTGTGCTGTAGGATATCTCATTGGATCAGAATAAGTAGGAGCAAACAATGCTGTTTGTCCATCGAGAAATTTACTGGCACTTTGGTATAAAGTTTCTGGATTGTACGCACCGATGAAATTAGAATCTCCATAGTTGCCTCGAATTCGGGCAAAGTCGTCCATATTGTAGGCGAGAACGCTATGAACGCCACCACCGCCTCGCATAGATTTAGTGCGTGACTTGCGTGGTGGCTTACGTGACTTACGTGACTTGCGTGACTTTCCTGGCTTCCGGTTAGTAGGTTTCGTTTTCTCCACCGGTGACTTCTTTTGCTTGGTAACTACTTTCTTTTGAGTTTTTGGAGGCATAGTAGTAATATAATTATTAAAAGAGAAATAAATCTAGATTATGTCTGGTGCTCACAATTTAAGGCACCACGTGCATCATGACAACAACGACGTCATTGACAACCGCAGAAGAACAACCATGGGAAAAGACATGGGAACGAAAAAGGAAAAATGGAAAGCCTCGTACTGATTTGCCGCGATTATGTCGGGCCTATTCCGATCAACCATCAAAGAAGAAAACAGCATCATTGAAACCACAAGAAGTACGATCCGAAAAAAGTGGAAGTAGCGATAGCTGCAATTCAAGTGAAAAGATCCTTCCTTGCACATCGTTTATTTCGTTCGGCCAATGTTCCTACAGAGACCACTGTAGCTTCTCTCATGATCCACGACTTCGAGGCAACCAGCTCAAATGTTTGTCAAGGGACACCGTCAATTACAGACGCAGCAAAGATGTTTTTCATTGGCCGTCCAATGAGAAATCGTCGGCGTATTACAATGTGCCGAATTCGAGAGAGTGCCTGGTTGTACGATCCATGTGGTACCATTTTCTGAACGAAATTGGAAACACAAAATGCACAGAACATAAGCAGTTGCAGAGAGCATCCGAACCCTTCAATCCATTTACAGGGAAAAGACGACTTTCTGTATTTATCGATCTAGCGAAGTCCATTGCCGTTTGTCTACGGAAGGTTACTTAATACCCCTTTGGATCCGCAACTTCTCTTTGCTTCTCACAGAACATGACAAATTGGTACATTTTTTCGATTGTTTCTCGTGAAAGGACTGACATGTTTACGAATACACCATTGCGATTGTGTGTGTACTTCTTTGTATCATTTTGAATCAAGGAAAAGATATGGTCATGTTCTTGTTCACTCATCAAGGCGATTTTGTCGACAAGAAGTTGAATATTTATTTCAGTAGTTTCGTTGCAAATCATGTTTTAATTGAAATAGTAATCTTGACAACCTTTAAATTTAGATTGAAAAATGCACTCGCGGTAGAAGAAAGCTTGTACAAACTAAACATAATGATATAAAAACAAATAGACCTCAACCACATAAAATGTGGAATTGTAATTATCCCTCAGAGTTTGCAGAAGTCGCAACTTTGGATCCTTTAATACGACGCAAATTGGAGAATTATGCAAAGTGCCCGCAGCTTTTACACACAATCTTTCATGGCCCTTACGGATCAGGTAAATATACTGCTGCATGTTTCCTTGTCGCCAAACATTTTGGAATTCCATTGAATTACTTAATCAAAAAGAAGAAGCATAGCTACACGGAAAGAGAAAGAGAGTACTGGTATCAACAAAGCAGTTTTCATTTTGAAATCGATGTTCGCTTTTTCCACGACATGCAACAGGCGGTTATAATTGAAATCATCATGGAGTTATCCAAGACGAAAAATATTTCAAACAACCGCTACCAAATCATTTTTCTCAAAAACGCAGATTACCTTGAAGCGTCTATCCAACATCAACTTCGCAAAATGATGGAATCCTTCTACAAAACGTGTCGTCTTTTTTTCTTCACACATAACGTCGCATGCATTGACGCTACGATTCAAAGCAGATGTCTTCTTCTTACCATCCCTCGGCCGCAGGAAACGAAAGTGAAAAGTTTTCTCCAAGAATATGGCGAGATGTGTAAAGAGGACAAAAAACATTCAGACGTTCTTTGTCAAAAAGCTTCTTCCTTTTCAAACGGCAACTTACATCTTGCTTTGCAGCATTTGCAAACGTCGGTGCGAGAAACAAGTATCGATTTGAGCGAAAGTGATATTCTTGAAAAGTACACAACTCAAATTCATGGTATATTAATCGATTCAACGAAAAATCCATGTACACTTGCTGCAAGTATGAGACAGTATATTCGAGACATTCTTGTTACACAGCTTCCAATAGATGAACTCATCATTCGTCTTGTCCATAAATTTGCAAAGAATCGCTTAAAACTAGTTACATTGTCGAAAATCGTTGCGGCGGCTGCATACTGTATGTATTTACATGATTTGGGGTACAAGCGTGAATTTTATATTGAATTACTGTTTTCAACAATCACACTACTACTTCATGAACCCAATCAATCTATTCCACATAAATGGCTTTAAAAATCTGGGTATCGGTTAGTCCAGTTAAGAATTGACGGGTACCGGTAGCTGCTTCAAGCAGTTTAGGTAGGACAAATGAATGAAATCGATTCGTACCGTCTACTGTCATCTCTGAAATCCAGCGAAACATAAGTGGCAATTGAACAGAAAATTCAAAATTTCTTTCTTCCATTGGAATCTCCGCAATTTTTACGTAAGAGAGAATGACAAAACTGGCAAAGATGCCGAAAAGGAGTAAGCGATAAAGTCGTGTATTGAAATTTCGACTTTTCATCTTTTCGTTGAAAGTGAAACAGGACGAACATTGGCAGATTGGCCAGCGTGCAGTATCGTTTCTTGACAATCCCATGATTTACTCTATTTTCGAACTTATAATTGATTCTTTATCCGTTGATTTCTCACCTGTCGAATGGAAACTATCATTTTTTTCAAATGAAAATTTATGAATATCTTGAAATGTTCGCTTTGCTTCGTCATAGCCGGCGAAGTAAAGCAATGTCTTCTCTTCTTCGCCCATATCGAATTTCCCCGAAAATTGGATAGGCATTGGTAGAGGAATATAAATGAGGCTTGTATTCAATGTAGTACTACTTGTTGTGTCACGTGCCATAGTTTTGTTTTTCAGGAAGGTCTCTATTTTCTTGTTGTGTTCAAAGTCAAGTCTTCCTAGATAGATATGTCTTGCATACGACCAAAGCTCTAATGGTTTGTTCCAAGTCTCATCTTCATGAGGACAAAACACGTCAAATGCAAGCGACGGTCCGGGAAACTTGTCAATTGCCGTGTCCGAAATCTCGCAAAAACAATTCGAATAAATCGCTCCGTCAATGTAATAGTACCCATTTAAGATGACAGGTTTAAATATGAAAGGTATTGCGATACTGATACGTAGGGCGTCAAACACTTTCATACCAGGCATATTTAGATGCGAAAATGTTTCAACCGATCTCGTGCTAAGACATGTCACTGCCACATGAAATGTTTTGCCCGTCTTTTTATAAAGTTGTGCAAACGTAGTATCAGGAGATATGTTTTTCCGGCGCGCGAAAATTTCGATGATTTTCACCATTTTCCCTGAATCTTTGACTCCAAATGTATCGACGAAATCCATTAAATCGTTTACAGAAATATCAAGAATATCGGAAAAGTCGACTTTGGAAATAATTTCGTGCATGAGTATTGGTGAGTAACCACAAATAAGAAGAAAGGCGATGAGAGAACCCACAGATGAACCAACATATGTTTCCACATTTCTTAGATGTCCATGTTCCAAAAAAAGTTGTAGCGCACCGAGATAGGCAAAACCAAGAATTCCACCGCCACCAATGATGAGAGTTTTGAAATCAGGATTTTCACGTTGCTTTTGGGGAGGTTGCGTGACTGCTGCAGACATTATGATGACTTTTTAATCCAATAACTTTTTACGAGCGATAAAAATATCAAGTACTTGCACACACTCACTATTTCTACCACTTTCACACAATGCTATCATAGTGCAATCTCGGCTTTTTTACCAAGAATTCCCATTGCTCATCTGCGTCTTCGTCATTTTCTTCGCTCTTCCAAAATTGTGGCAATCGTGGGCATAAACTTGTCACGACTCGATAAATTTCAGCCAATACTTGCTGGAGACGAAAGTACATCATTTGCTTTGTTTCTTTTCTAGATATTCTTATATTGATATTTCACGGTATCATAATAAAACGCTCATAATAACGATTTAAAGGGAACGGCGGAGGTTATGAAGTAATATAATGATTTATCTTGTTGTTGATGATGATTTAATGGATGAAAAAGAAATTTCTCCAATCCTAGTAAACTTCTGTGGCAAAGTCGTGTCCAGTTTTCAATTTTCGTGTAAAGATCCGTGTATTGTTTACTTTTGCGGCGACGTAACTGAGTTTATGGAACATTGTCATCTATGTATTTTGAGCGAACTAAAAGTAGTTCGCGAATTCTCCTACAATTGCGACGAAACAAGAGCTTTGCGTCACAATTATCAAATCGTCGACAAAGAGTCCATTCCTTTGACAAATCACGATTCTGGTCAAAATAAACCATAAGACTTTCAAGACGTTTTCTCATATGCCACGCTTCCGCGATTTCGTAATTCCTCCCCCTGAGGCAGTGCCCCTTGTATGTATACTTTCATTGACATGCATGACACCTTTGCTCGTTTTTTGGACAGTAATGACTTCATCTGTCGATCCGTACATCTCCCGAAAGTCAGGACGACGACACGCGGTTATCTGCATGGTGCAACTTGTCTCTCCAGAATTGTAGAAAAATGCCATGTACAAGAACAAATCATAGAACTGGAACTCTTTGACAATCACATGTGATGCTTTCAGCTGGTTGATATCGACTGAAATTCCTGGCCATTCCTTGGAAGAAATAAAGTATTCATTGTCTCCGATCGTCAATTTCAAAACGAATTGCATTTTATGAACATGTAAATCCATCAGAGGTTTCAAATCAATTGACGAGGAGAAAAACGTAGACTCTGCATCTTGTTTACTTCCTCGAAGAAGCATCAATTTCATCACCGTCTTTGCCAAACTAATACTTTTCCACTCACTCACTTTCAGAGTTTTGATTCTTTCGAGGAAGTCATCTACCGTGGGTTGGAGCTCTGGAATCCAAGCTTCCGTTTCCAATAATTTTTTCATGAATCGCAGAACGTCGATGTGTGTCATCTTGTCAAGAACTTTTTCCTTGGCAGTGTCTTCCATACCCTTTATCCTCTCCTGACTAACCATTCCTTGTCTTTGTCCGAGATTGTACACAGCTACATTTTTGTTCAAGACATACTGGTCACGAGATGCTAGTGAAATGGCAATCGCTGATTCAGGTGCGTTGATTAGCTCCGGAGGATATCGCTTTTGACATGTCTTTGATGTTGTCAAGAAGTTCGTTGTCAAAGCATAAATACATGTAGGTTCCGACTGACAAACCGTTTCGTCACGAATACTGTCACATTTCGGTTTGCAACTGTTTTCGTCAAAGTTACATTGTTCGTCGGCCAAGCAAGTATCCTTGTCAACAAAAGAAGAACAGACATGGCTTTCTTTTGAACCCGATGTTTTCGAAACTGCTGCTAAATTTGACAAATCATAGGTGACAACCGCTTTTTTATCCAAAACAGTTCCTTCTTTTTCTCCAATGGCATGACATTTTACAGGATCGTTTGGATCATGCATGGATTGAAAAACTGCACAATCAATGGCTCCAATTCTCAGAAGACGTAAAAATCCGTCTAATTGCTGCGCTTTCCTTAACGCTGCTTTCGCCACGGCCGATTCAGTGCCAAGAAGACGACAAAGACCTGTAGATTCTTCTGTAGAGCAATGTTCCGTCGCCTCACATGAATCTGGATTTGAATTGTAAACAGCACATTTACTGTTCATGTATTCAATGTCTGTCATTTTCAGTTTCCGGGTTCCAGGACCAGTGGCTGCTACTGCTACTCCATTTGGATCACCTCCCATGACAAATGTCGAATCGAAAGGAGCACTACTTGTCAAGTTTGACTTGGAAATTGGAAACGCCGCACGTCGACTACTTCCCTGGTTCTTGGAGAATTCAGCCACTGTCAAAAAAGCCGGGTTTGTCATCATGTAACTAAACACGCGCACTTTCCACTGACTTGGGTACTCTAATCCAAAATGGGAACACAGACGTACTGCACGTGCGATAATCTGTGACTTGAGAGCTAAGGAGCGTGGTGGTTCCATTAAATGCACGTTGCGAGTGTGCTGTAGAGAGAGACCTTCGCTGTACTTTGCATTCAAAATGATGGCATGTATGTACTCACCTTCGAAATTGTTGGCGTTGTTGAAAAACTGCGTAATTACTTTCACTTTGTAAACATCAGAAACCTCTCCGTTAAGGATGACAAACGCTTTTTTCTTCTGCATGGTAGATTTCAAAAGAGTGAAGACATCACATCCCTTGCACCAAAGTGGATTTTTCGCAGATTCACGGTCTTTCAGTGCCGACAACAAGGAGTCTATGTCGTAGAAAAACCAATCCATGGATTCAAGACATTTTTGAAGCGCAAAAATAGAAACATCACCCGTTGCTGTAAATACCATCTGTTTTCCCATTTTCTGGTCATAATTCTGAGTCATGATTTCTGCAATCTTCACACACTTTGGTGTTATTTCCACCAACTTCTTCTGTGCAAACGCCGTCTGAATGTCACTTCGATAATTTCCGACAAAGTTTGATACTTTTAGCGACGTGGAACAAGCCTTTGTGGGTGTTTTCTTCTCTTGGGAAGCTCCAGTCTCTCCTGCATCGTCGTCTTCCTCCAAATTGTCCGCCAAACATGTGATTTTTGCTCCATCTTTTTCAATTTCATCTTTGCGTTTCTCATAGAACTTGGCAGCTTGTGATGCCGACATCGGAACATAGGTCACTGGCTCATACTCAATTTGAGCAAATTGCGTGTAATTGAAATCTACGGGATAATAAGAGACTACTCCTCGCACGGTCTCCAAAAACAATTCCTGGTTCGTCATAATTGGAATTCCGTATGCGTCTTTGGAGACAAATAATTTCTCAAATTCCACTTTCGTCTTGGCTTCATCGATTGTAGAAAAACGGTGACCGTTGTAACTGGATTCAACAAACACCTCTGGAAATCGTCGCGGTGACTCCTTGGGGATCAACAAATTCAGAAGAATACCAATCTCGTAGCTTTCTTGCTGAATAGGCGTGGCAGTCAAAAAAAGAAGACGACAATTGGTGGCATTGCGAATCGCGGAAAGGAGAACGCGCGCAGCGTCTTCCGGTGGATATTTCGGTTTTGATAACTGTTTGACCAAATTGTGTGCTTCGTCAATGACGATGAAAGTGTTATTAAGTAAAGGATCTGCAGCAGAATCTGCTTGTACCGTTCCGGCCATCAACGTATTAAATCCAGATCCAGGTTCTCGAGACTTCCCTGTCATGGTACTCGGTGTAGGATTTGCTGGAAAGTTCCACTGTGTCCTTCCACAAAGACGATTCGCCATTTCTTCATAGGAAATATAAATCAATTTCTTGCGAAGAATACGCTGCCTTTCTTCAGGAACCATAGGTTTTCCAAACATCATTTCATCTCCTACTTTGTCAACATCTTTGTTGAAATTCGCTTCTAGAGAAGGTTTTCCAAGAAAAATACACGTTCTAGTCGGTTCTTTCTGGAAAAAATTGGTCATGGTCGCAATTCCAACCAAAGTTTTCCCAGAACCTAACCCGTGAAATGCCAAAACGCCACGGTAGGTTGTCGAAGGATGGATGTACGAGGAAACAACACTCTGGTATGGACTTAAATCGCTCCAGTTTAACGTTTTGGGCAAACCGGTACATGAATGCGTCTTCGACGTTCCATTTTTCATTACATAACTACAGGTACCAGTGACACCAGAAAGTTTGTCAGTAATGCTTCGATTAAATGTCGAGTCAGTGACAAGTGGCCACGCTTCAATTGGTTGTGAAGTTGAAGAAGATGAACCGAACAATTTCGTTTCACGACCCAATTCTTCAAATTCATTGGTATTGTCTCTTTTCGCTGCACAGTACCTGTTTTTCTGGGTGCGAACTTGCGTATCCAAAGAAGTGATTTTCTTTCTCTTTGTTGGGACCGCCGCTGGATCACCTCCTTTATACTTTCTACTTAATGACATCATATAAGTATTTTGAGATAATTTTATAATATAAACATCATATAATTCCAAGATTTGTGGCGGTTAACAATGACATTGTCGGCGACCGTGTTTGTCAACAGTTAACTGTTTCGACGTTTCAAAAAAGAAACGCGCAACTCCAGTACCTCCTGTTCTGTCATTTTATGAAATTTGGTTCCCCTGACAAAATTCATGTCCATCCTGAATTCATATTCATTACATTTGATTCGCCATTCACTGCTGTTTCCGCTTTTGCTTGTCAAAAATTTCTGACATCCTAAGCGTTTTTACGAATACTTTTTTTCCGCGTTCTCTTCTCAATACTCTTACGATTCTTTAATGTTGGTTCGGATAAATATTTCACATGTAAATCACTTACTTGATCAATGTCTTCCATATCATTTTCTTTGGATACCGTATTATATAATACAAGAACATAGTGTGGACCAGATGTATCAAGAGTAGCAAATGCACGACCGCATGAATAATCAGACATCTTTTTGCAATCTATATTTAAAAACGAATATCCTAGTAGTCTATTGACCTTTTTAAAGTAAATATCGTAGACATTTAATGGTATATGAATGACAAGTGGTCCTACGAAATCAATCAAAAATGTTCGTAATAGTTCTGCGATTGCATTCTGTGTACTTTTGTTTTTGTCTACAATTTTCTTGATTAGCCCACCTTTTTTCGCTAGTTGAAGAGCGTAAATGAAAAGGGAGAAAAAATCATGAACCATTTGCCCTATTTCATTTTTCCTATTTGACGACTTGCATCCAAAACCATTTATAGGTGGATCTCCGAAGAACGGACAGGCATGATTTTCATGTTTTGTCAACACATTGATGTATGCATTCATACTATTAAGGAATTCATTGAAAAGTAGTACATCGTCGATCTCTACCAAATCTATAATGTATTTCACTATTTCTAATTTAACACTTAAAAAAGGATAATAACGAAGAAGAAATAATTCATTTGGAGGATAAAATGTTTTTACGAAATTTCTGAATTCTGGTACGGCATGATTTTCATACTGGCTATACATTCTTTCATGCAAACTCTTTTCTTTCTCTTTCCACAGGAGACTGGAATCTTTTTTCCAAGAATTTTTGAGACGCAGCATTCTTATGAATACATCTGAGATAATATTGTTAATAATCACAAGCCTAATGGTTGAGAATTGAGCGAAAACGGAAAGAAGATGATTTTTGTACTACCACTACCACTACTATTCGAACGTTACCTACCACCTATTTTATTCATTTCTTTTGAACACTCAAAATATAAGTCAAGAACTTCTTGACATACGCTGTAATTGTTATCTGTATCTTTCATACATTTATTGAATCTAATAATATGCAGTTCTTTATCTTTGCACGTATCAGATTGTTCTTTTGGAGTTTCTTCTGCTTTTTTATTTCCACCATCGTGATTAAAAACACTGTCAACCATTTTATGTCCTACTGATGATCCAGTACCCATTGCCACACCTTGAAACATATTTCCAAAGAATCCAGATGTAGTATTGTTACCTGACTGCTGATGAGATGAATTACTGGACTTGTTAGAATTTGTATTGCTACTACTATTAGGGGGTGGTGGTGATCTATTTGTGTATTTATTTTTAGTCATTGTATGAATACCTCCCGAAACTATATATGTAGACATATTAAATAATGGTCAGAAAATGAACTCATATTATACTAAAGTCTCCATCCGCAAATGAAGCAAAGAGGAAAGAGAGCATTTATTTGGACACGTCATGAATTCTAAAAGAATGGATGATCAATTCTATCTTCCCATGCAATGTAATCTTGCCACGAGCTACACGAAATGTATATTCGAAGGCTGGACCATTTTTCGACAAGTTGACGAATTCCATGTTTTGAAATATTTGTGCATCCAATTAAAGAAATGTACTCCAATTTTTTGTTTTTCAAGTATCCTATACCTTCGTCGGTCAGAAGAGTACATGAATTCATCCATAAATTCTTCAGCAAAGGTGCCCCTTGGAAAAGGTGATACAAAGACAAGTTTGTCAGATTGTGACACATGTTTACTGACAACGTTGATAGATTTCTCAAGTTTTCAGCGATCAGTAAAATGCTTTTATCGGTAATGGCACTACATCCATAAAGATCCAATGTCTCAAGCAGTTGACAAGATTTCACGAGGATGTCGACGACACAATCGTTACAAATTGAGTATCCAAGGGAGAGAACTGTCAAGTCAGTAAACAATGGAAGAAGTCGAATAAGTCCAGAAACAGAGAAGTTGCATTCGTTGATTTGGAGCTCTTTCATCTTTTTGTTGATGCATTGAAAGCATGGAATACTTCGATCGGTCAAAGTCAATCCGTTGCAAATAACAAATTTTTCTAACTCTTGGAATGGATATGCCGTAGCAACTTTTATGAACTCATCATCTCTTATTGCATGTTTTGGTCGTTCGAGTGGCCAAAAGACTTGCATGGATCGTAGCGTTTTGGAAGTTTTCATGAAAAGCGGATGCAGCATAATTGTGTCGCTGATATGATCAAGAAACGAATAATTGAGAAATCGAATTCCTCGATGAAAGCAGTAGTTGGCCTGCTCGAAGGACTTCACCTCCAGGTGGGAAAGAATGCACTTTCGGAAAATAGATAGAATTTCAGGTCGATACAAACGGGATGTTGCTGCACGATCTATGTTGGAAATATCACTGATTGTCAAGAAAGTAGAAAAGATTTTACTGACAATGACATGTTCTGGTAGTTTCAAAAATGACATTTTGAATGATCTATCTAAATTAACAATTCGGATACATGTTTCGTCCGATTGTCACATTTTAGAGACCATGTTAAGGTTAACAAAATCATTTTTTCTACTTTTCCTTTTGGAAAGGTGTTACAGTAAGAAAAGGTATGCCTATTACGACCCCGGATGCGTTGCTGATTTTTTCGCTGGGATGAATAGACCCTTACATACTCTCGAGGCGAAGAAATTCAAAGAACCTTTAGATATTTCCTATCGTTTTTTCATCTTTGTGCACTCTTTTCCACCAACGAAAAAGCGTCTTCGTGACATGCTTGCGAGCATTCAAAGTCAATTGGATTATGGCGTAGACGTCTACAATGTTTGTGATAGGAAAATCGCATTTCCTGCTGTGAAAGAAGGAAAGCTACAAATTTTGCATTTTCTTGAAGACGACATTTGTGTCGAGCAGATGAAAACGTCGCATCAAATTTTTTTCCGTCAAAATATTAGATTTAGTAAAATTGTGAAAGTGAATTAGAGTGAAAGTTGTCCCGAACGTGTTTTTAAGACTGAGTGTATGCACCCTCAATAGGCTTGGCAATATACTCCCAGACCAATTTGTGGGTCAGAAGGAGGACGAGGAAAAACACGACGGCATGGACAGCAGAGACAACGTAGATATTTCCCTCTGGAGGCAGGTACAGGAGAACATTGGGTGCCAGAACGAAGAAGAGGATGGCGGCGTAGAGGGCAAGAATGTAGTGCATAGTAATTAAGTGAAGATCTTGTGATTTATACCTTTTTTGTAAGATATTATTCACCGGGAAAATTACACACCTTTGTTCCTGAAACAACGAAATCTTTAATATTTCCTCGCGATTATTTAAAATTTCTCAATAAATTAGTATAATAATTTCAATTTGGCGAAAATTTGACAACATGACGGTAGTAAATGGCGTAGAATTGGACGATATACGTGTGGACAGAAACGATATAAAAGAGGCGATTTTGAACAACGATAAAATTGAGGATAAACTACATGTCATTGCCGTAATATCAAATCCATGCGAATTTACAACGCGCTATGTGCTCATGAAAGAATTTATGATTCGAATGCAATCGGAACCGAACGTAGAACTTTATGTCGTTGAGCTAGCCTACGGGAAACAGAAATTCTACATGACTCAAAAAGAAAACAAGAAACATCTTCAATTACGAGGTAATTATGTTCTTTGGCATAAAGAGAATATGATCAATTTAGCAGTCAAGCAACTTCTGCCAACTACTTACAGGGCATTTGCATGGATTGATGGTGACCTTGAATTTGAGTCACAGACTTGGGCTGAAGATACGCTGCGAATACTGAATGGATCAAGGGACGTTGTTCAACTATTCAGTCATTGTGTCGACATGAATCCGATGAAAGGAGCCATGAGTGTTTTTAACAGTGCAGGGTATGGATTTGCCAAAGGTTTACCATTTTCCTCAAAAATGCCGAATCTGTGGCATCCTGGTTATGCATGGGCCATAACTCGTCGAGCATATGAGAAACTCGGTGGCCTGTACCAATACGGAATTGTGGGTTCTGGTGATAATATTATGCTCTGCTGTATGCTCGGACGCGGCTTGAAAGCCATCAACGAGGCTTCAACGGACGATTACAAACAAAGCATTCTTGAATTTCAGGAAAAGGCAAAGAAGTTACGACTTGGGTATGTTCCAGGCGTTATCTTGCATCATTTTCACGGACATAAAAAAGATCGAAGATATGGAGATCGATATCGCATTCTCATGAATCATAAATATGAACCATCCAAACATTTGGTATTTGACGAAACAGGTCTTTTGACTCCAAGTTCTGAATTCCCGTCAGGATTAGATGATGAAATACGTGGTTATTTCGCCGGAAGAAAAGAAAACTGATTGTGGATAATAAATTTCTAATGCTAGATACTAGTTTTATAACATGTTTAATTTTTTCAGGTCTGGTTTGTCAACTTCTAAAAAATCTGCCAAAGCGTCTACTGAAACGGATTCCGTTTATTTTTCTAATTTATCAAATGCAGTGATTATTGAAATGAAATCGGCGGGTAACAATGGCACTTCATACAAAGTCACCTATAAAAATGGAAAAGTAGCTCTTCTCAAAAAGCCAAAATCAAAACTGGCTGATAACTTAATGTACGAGTATATCGTTGGAAAGGAGTTTATAAATAGGATCGAAAAATCAAAGGAAGAATCAAAGGTTTTCATAGAAACTTACGCGATTTTCAAAAGTATAAGTTGTCAAAACTCTTTCGAAGGTTCCTTAACAAACTTGAAAGATTTAGAGTTGATTGATGTTGCCGGTGTTTATTCTCCGACAATTATGGCGAAATTGCTGAAAATATGCGAGTGTAATGAAACTTTCTTGCTTTTGGTGGAATACAAAGATGTTGACAAATCTGTTGATGGAAATATCTCTGGCACTTTAAAACAATATATTCGAAGAAACGTGGATTTAATCAACTCCGGAAATAAGGATAAAGATACATTCGAGCGAAATCTGATGGAAATATTTGGATTAATTTACACGTCTCTTGTGTCGTTATATCCTAAATTTGTTCACAACGATCTGAGCATTGAAAACGTTTTAATTGTCGAAAACAAGCCTTACATTATTGATTACGGCAGATGTTACTTTGAAGCCGATAAAATCAGCTCTGAAACTATATACAATTTAGTGCGTTCCATTTGTTTAGAGGAGGATGAGGATGGTGAAAATGATGGTCTGAATTCAGGATTTGGGGATATATGGAAACTTCGGAAACGCAATGGAGTCAGGATTTTCATGAACAAAAAATGTTCGGTAAACTCTTCTCCTACAATATTACCTCTAAATACACAAGAAACGTCAACATCACCAGGACAGGTATCTACAATTGCAACTTCTGGGAATGATTCTGAAGTATGTGTATCGTGCAGAAACGGAGTAGATTTACTCTTACTTGATCATATAAAAGCATTGTTATCGGATTTAAAATACGATTACACCGACTCAACAGAAAGAAAAAGTTTAAAATCATTACTTGATGAAATAAATCCACATGTTGTGATTAGTTTTGATAAATTAACAACAGACTGTGATTTCGACAACGAAGGTAAATTGCGCAACGGGAGTATTTCCTCGATTCATCAAGCTTTAGCTGCAATTAATTCGTTTACAAGTCCTTCTACGGAAGGTGGTAAGATAAGACGAAAGAAAAGTGTCAGGAGGAGACGAAGACGGCGTTCGAAGAAATCATTGTCAGTTTGAACATTCGGTACCAGGTTGGATGATTCAGTATGGCGAAACCTGTCATAAATTCAGCATGGTCATTTATAACTTGAAATTCGGTCCTTTTCGAAATCTTCATCTTCGTCCAGGTGGTATTCAAATTGTGCTTCAAGAATCGGCAAAGTTATTGGCAATAAAAACATTCGGAGGCTTAGACAAACAAGGTTTCTTTTCTCCTGTGCGACCAGATAAGAAATTTGTACATGACATGCAGTTCCAAGAAGAGTGGATACCTTTTCAGGAGTATGTCGTATTTACTCAATGTGGTACTGCATTGTATGAAAAGGAAGAGCTTGACCAGATTGTAGCCGTCCTCAAATTGCAATTTGAAAACATGGTTGGTCATTCTATCGAAGATGATATTCTTATTTCACAGGCAGTATTGGATACGTGCAAAGATATGCGTCTAGCCATTTACTCTTTTGAAAAGCGTGTTTTTCGAGTCAGCGATTTTGAAAGTCACATAGACAAGGTGTTACACCAATTCCGCCACGAACTGTTTGATTCGAGTTTGCGCGCGAAACATTTGGATGAAATTGAAGCGTCTCTTTTGAAAATGTTGAAATGCATGTTCCATGACTTTTTTGAAACAAGCATGATTCCGTACAAAGATGAATTGTTACCTAATGTTGTCGAGTGTTTTGACCAGTGCAATGTCGATTTG
>Ga0114959_10001646_pt1 | contig 19153 bp, 19 predicted proteins | sample C_130625_EF_Meta_FD_87317 | JGI IMG/M metagenome (GOLD analysis project Ga0114959, IMG submission 87317) | Freshwater microbial communities from Lake Croche, Canada to study carbon cycling - C_130625_EF_MetaG | ecosystem: Environmental > Aquatic > Freshwater > Lake | place: Lake Croche, Canada... | reverse complement strand
ATACTGACGGGCTTGCGCGTCGCCAAGCTCGGCACGCTCACCGCCGTGGCCTCCCCCGTGCTCGTCCTGCTTGCGTACCCCGTCATAGTCAACCGCGCGTACGGCGTGGAGTACGGGTGCACACTGACCCTCTCGCCCGCCGTGCCGGTGTGCCTCCTGCCGGACGCGCAGGACATTTTCTACGAAGCGACGCCCGCCCGCATCCCGTGGCCTTCGCCGCTCGTGGTGCGCAACGGCACGCGCATCACCGTCTTCGACTGCGCGTCTCTCGGGTTTGGCCAGGGCACCACGGAGATTGGCTACTACCTCAACGCGTACGCGCCGGGGTGGCGCGCCTACTTTCCCTCGGCGGCGTTTGCCGCCGTCTTCGGCGCGGGGCTGAGAGACTCTATTACACGCGCGCCGAGCGCGAAGGACCACATCACCACCCAATGCGCGGCTCTTTTCAGCATCTCAGCCATCCCTCTGCTCATTTTGTTCGCCTTTGTTGCAACCTTTGCAGTCGCAATACTGCACGTCGCCGTGCTCGTGGCCCTCTTCGTGCTGCGGGCGGTGGCCCAGCTCTTTATGGCTTTTTTTGCAGCGTTTCTGGACATCACTTCGTATACACCTCCAGAAACGTAATGTTTAAGCCAGTGGTGGCTTGGAGCCCGGAGAAGACTGCGGCGGTGTACATCTGCTTTCTGATCTCTGTCAAGTTGTTCCACAGGTCGGCAGGGTAGTCGAGTGTTAGGGATGTCGATACAGTGGCGTATACTGGCTGGGCTACTTTAAAAATGTCAATAGGTGTCTGTATGTACGGCACATAGTACGAATGCACTGAGTCGCCCGTCTGGTGCCACGTGTAGGATTTTACGTCTGCCGCGTTTTTTAATAGTCCCTGTGTTGTGAACGTTGTGAGCAGTGAGTTAAAAGGGACAGACTCTAGCCTGCTGTTGTATGGGGGGTTGGGCGGATGCGGGGGCGGTGCCACGAGCAAGTGCCGCCCGCCGCTGGACACCGGCGTGAGGTAGCCGCACCACCACGCGTTCCTGTCGTAATTGGGACCGAGAAAGAATGTCCAATCGTTTTCTGTGTTTGCACTCCCAGAGTACCAGCACTGACCGGGTTTGAGTGTCGGGTAACTGCTGTACGCAGTCAATGAGCACTCAGATGTTGGGTTGGCGTATTTTGAGTACCATTCACGGTAGCTCATGATGAACCAGTCCCAGATGATTGGTATGGTGATTGGTACTTTAGCTATGGAAAAAATGATAGAAGTTGAGTCATGAAGTTCATAACTGCTGGACGGGCTCGGATAGTCGCTCGAAGTTGTTGAGGTTCCCACATGCGGGGTTTCCAGTACTTGATAGAGCACATCCCCCATGTTGTTGTTGTACACGCAGGTGCCTCGTGCATGGGCCGTCCGGTTCAGCTTGGCATAGTAGGACCCCATTTTGTCTTGTCCAAAAGGTGAAAAAGACCAGTTACCAAAAGGATAATAGTCGCACGGGTAGTCGTTGCACTCCACAACGAGGAGTTCGTCCTCGTCGCTTGCGTGCGCCGAGAGGGCGAGGCTGAAGAGGAGCGCAACCGCCAGACGCGACATGTGACCTCTCGCAGTGCGTTTCATATATATCTCCTTGCGCGAGGAGACACCTATGGACGAGCTCACACAAATCATCCAAGAAAACGACGTCCGCCTCTTCTCGGAGGGGGAGAGCACGGAGGATGTCATCTCCGCCCTCATCGCCGAGCGGCGCATAGACGACGCCCCCGTGTTTGTGGTGGACATCGGGAGCGTCAAGCGCCTGTACGACCAGTGGCAGGCGCTCCTGCCGGGCGTCAAGGCGCACTTTGCCATGAAGAGCAACTCGGACCCCGTCATCGTGCAGGTGCTCGCGGCGCTGGGGTGCAACTTCGACGTGGCGTCGCACAACGAGATCGCCCTCGCCCTCGAGCACGTGTGCCCGGAGCGGCTCGTGTACGCGCACCCGTGCAAGTCCGTCAAGACGATATCCTACGCGCGCGCGGTGGACGTCGACCTCCTCGTGTTCGACTCGAGCAACGAGCTGTTGAAGGTGGCGCTCTTTCACCCGCACGCCGACCTGCTCCTGCGCCTGCGCGTCGACGACACCGGGAGCACGTGCCGTTTCGGCGCAAAGTTCGGCACCGAGAAGGAGGACGTCCCCGGCTTGCTCACGCTCGCCAAGACGCTCGGCCTCAGCGTGGCGGGCCTCAGCTTCCACGTCGGGAGCGGGTGCGCCGACGCCTCCCTGTATGCCAAGGCGATGGAGCAGTGCCTGGAGGCGCTGGACCTGGCCAAGCGAATGGGAATGAGCCCAAACGTGATAGACATCGGCGGCGGCTTTCAGAGCGCCACTTTCGCGGAGTTTGCCGCCGTCGTACGCCCGTTCGTGGAGCGCCACCCGGAGCTGCGGTTCATCGCCGAGCCGGGGCGCCTGCTCGTCAACGACGCCGCCACGCTCATCATGAGCGTCATAGGAAAGAAAAAGATCGTGCGGGACGGCAAGACGACGTTCACAATCTACCTCAACGAGTCCGTGTACGGCGCCCTGAACTGCATCTTTTTCGACCACCGAACGGTGACGCTGGAGCCCTTTTCGGAGCGTGAGGGCGAGCGCTTTGCGACAAAGGTGTACGGCCGGACGTGCGACTCGATGGACTGCATCTCCGAGGAGACGATGCTCCCCGACCTCTCCGTCGGCGAAAAGCTATATGTCCGGGCCATGGGCGCGTACACATCAGCGAGCGCCGCGTCCGCGTTCAACGGCTTCATGTCCGCCGAGACGGTGTACGTTCTTACGAGCTAGGAAGGCCCTGGGCAAGGCGGAGGCTAGAATATATGTGCTTACATTTTTATTGCTCATATGAGTTTCTTTGGTCCGCTCAACTATAAGGGCGAAGAAGTTTCAGAGGCAGAGTGGGAGAAACAAAAGGAAGAATTGCGCCAGCGGCAAGTCCAACTACATTCGCCGCCAAAAAAGATATCTCTAACGCCGACTCAAAGAGAAGCTCTTCGGAGACTGGAGGCCGAACGGGCGGCCGAACGAGAGCGGCTCGCTAAGAAACCCCGGCCGAGCGGCGGCGGCGGAGGCGGCGCGCAAGCCCATGCGAGCTCTGCCGGTCCTTCCGCCGCCCCGGAAGAGGATGACGACGTCATCATTATTAGCCCTGAACAAGCGCTCGAAGAACAACGTAGGAGAGACAATGCCTTGGCAAATAGGCTGCAAAGAGAGGAATTTAGCAAATAGCAAAGTCCTTCCTTAACCCTTTCTATTCATCTCCTCGTGCACCTCCTCAGCTCGTATAGGCCCCGAGTGCGCCTCTCTCAAACGACATATGGCGCCGTACACGCGCTCCTGAGCCGATTGAAGCGCCGCCACCGCGAGCGCCCTGCGGCGGGGGTCCATTGCGGCGAGCGCCGCCATCACCGCCGCCTCCGCATCGTCGCCGCCCGAAACGCCCAGTTGCTTGGCCGCCGCGAGAAGCGCCACATTCGCCGAGGCGTCCAGCAGAGGGTCGCGCGGCGCACCAGTCGCCCATGGGAGCGCCGCCATGCTCAGTCGCGAAGCGCGTGATAAATACTCAGGTTTACGTGCGGTGCGAACACGGGCGCGAGGAAAGGGGCGCTCGCTCCCAGGGCCCGCGCGACGCACGCGCCCACAAAGAGCACCGCGACGACGGCGAGCGAGGGTCCTTGCCACCGCCCCGTCACGGAAAGCAGAGCGTAGTACACTGTCGCCGCGAGGTGCGACGCAATTTCAGCGTGCGGGCCAATGCTGAGCACGACGGACGCCGCGAGGGCGAGGGCAGCGAGCACCGCCGAGGTGGGGGAGTCGTTCCGCGCCGCGAGCTCCGCCGCCATCACGCTGGTGAGCGTCATGCCGCTCGCGACAGGCTGGGCTGGAAACGCGACGCCCGCGGCGAATGCGCCGTGGCACCCCGCCAGGGTGAGGAGGGCGAGCTTGCGCCGCTGGGCGGAGCGGCACAGGGGCTTGAAGAGCGCCCACAAAACCATCGTTTGAATCGCGTACGTCAAACAAGTTATGAGCAGGTTCGGAGCCGTGAACAGGCAGGTGAGGACTCGCCACGGCTGGCTGTTGTACCGCTCGCCCAAGTTGTGGAGCGGAAAATTAGGCGCAAAACCCCCATTCGCCCCGCGAAAGGCTATCGCGGATGCCAAGGCGGTGACGGTGTGAAGCGACACCCACGACCCTACGAGCAAGCGCATGCGCCAGAGCTCAACCTGCTCCCACTCAAGGCCTCTGTGCTCATTTGGAAAGACGCACTCGGCCGCGCTAGGCTCCTCAGGCGGAGCTCGGAGAAATAATTCCGCCGCGTCAGGCTGGTGGACGGCGCACCACTCGAGCGCGCGCTCCATGACCTCCGGGGCGTCGACGAGCGCATCAGTGGCGAGCCTCTGGCCGCTCAAAGGGCACAAATGCGGGGGCGGGCGCATTGCAAACCACCTCCGGATACATCGACGGTCGTACACCTGGCCAGTTACGACGCGCACCGGGTCGGAGAAGGGCTGCAAACAGATGGAGCAGGTGAACTCTTCCATACAGCTGGGAGGTCTAGGCAGGTTTATACAAGCCTTTGAGCTTGGATGTAGTTGTTTCTTACAACGTCACGTTTTTGGGGGGTGCAAAGTCAGACATGGTAACAAGACCCGGGTCAGTTGTGTGTGTAACTCCATGCTTCGCGGGTGGGCGTTACACCATGTACCATGGTACAGTGTACCATGGTACATGTACCATGTGTGTCATGCAGCCGCCACTTTGCGTTGTGCGAGTGGTACATGGTACATGTACCATGGTACACTGTACCATGGTACAGTGTACCATGGTACAGTGTACCATGTACCAAGACCCGGGTCACTTGCATATGTCACTCCCGCCGGTACGCAGGTGTGCGATGGACACTTGTTAAGAATTCTTACGGGGAAAGTAGTATTTATTTACACTACACTACACTACACTCACGATGCGCGCGGTTTTAATTTTTGGTTTTCTGGAAATCATCTTAGCAAAACAGTGCTCAAATTCACAAAAGTGCTCTAATGGCGGTTCATGCAATATTCACACAGGAGTGTGCGCCTGTCGAATAGGCTATTCTGGTGTATTATGTGAGACTAATGTGTACCCATCCTGCTCTTATGGGTGCGCTCATTCAAATGTTATGTCTTGTGCCTGTCTTCGAGAATGTTCGCAGCATCCAATACTAATAGAAGCACAGTCAAACTACCCTTGTTATGATAATGAAGGGTACTGGGACACGTGGCAAGAAAATATTAAAACTAAAGTTTTAGAAGGTGATGCATTAAAGAAAAAAGTTGATCAAAGTCTTTGTAAAAATGGATGCAGTGGTGATCAAGGAATTTGTGAGCACTTTGTTCAAGAAAACAAATACGGGTGTCTGTGTAAACTTGGGTATGTTGGACATTCGTGTGAAACTGAAACTGAGTGGGCATGTTTTAATGCATGCAGCAATCACGGACGCTGTGTTGCAGCGCAGTGCTCATGTGATCAAGGTTTCTTTGGTATTGACTGCAGCATAGATTTACGCACACAGAATGCATTACACGTGTATGCACAAGATGAAGGGCCGTTGAGCGTATTTGACATTCCCTTGCCGGCAGCTGGTGCAGTACCAGAGGAATTGCCACTTGTGCAAAATAGATTCCATCCCAATACGCTAAAAATTTATGTGTATGAGCTTCCTGCATGGTTGAATCTTGAACAAATTGTAGACAAGGGCTATGGTTATGTGCACCAAAATTATGATATTTACAATGCATACCACGTGTTTCTGGAACGTCTGTTGCATGACTGGAATGTCAGAACTCTCAATCCGAGAGAAGCCGATTTTTTTTACGTACCAACTTTTTCATACGGCGTGCACGGAAATGGGGGACGACCTATTGAGCAGTCGCGGAGGGTGTTAAACTATCTAAAACTAAAATATCCAACTCATTTTTCTCGTCTTGGAGGAGCTAACCACATACTATGGGCCGTCAATGACGATGGACTGTGCCCAATTCCGGCTGACCTGTCAGGTTACTTGTGGTTAACGCACAATGGTGCCACGCATACAAACTACGAGCTTCTGGAACACGACGATGATCAAAAATGTTTCAACCCATTACACGGCATTGTTGTTCCGGGTTCCGAAGGGGACAAAGTTCAAGAGTTTTATCTCACATACGGCGTTGAGTACAACAGCACCACTGTAGCATTTCCGTTTCATGTGCGGCGCAGTATATATTTTTACTTTAGCGGAGGATACCGTTTTGGCGACTCTCATTATTCGCAAGGTGTTCGCCAGCAAGTGTTCCAATTATTTTCGAACACGTCTGGTTTTGTCATTCGGTCAAGCGAAGGAGATGCTCCTGCTAGAATGCGAAACTCGACATTTTGTTTGATTCCAACGGGTTCAGGTTGGACTCATCGCATGACATATTCGATGGCGAATGGCTGCATTCCAGTCATTATTCAAGATGGAATTGTCCAGCCTTTTTCTAGCATTTTGCCATATGAAGACTTTAGCGTTCAAATATTTCGTTCTCAAGTTCCTCAGTTGGAAAAAATTTTGAGGGGCATTACAGAGGAGGAGATTGTGTTCCTGCAAACCTCTGTAGCTCACTATGCATCGTATTTTATTTGGGATGTTATGGATCGAGCACGTTTTGCAAAGAACACGGGTGGTATACACGAGCGCTCTCTGTATGGTGGCATTCTGAAAGCACTGCACCACAAGAAGTCGATTCTTCATGCTGATGTTGGATAAGACGAGCGTTCCACCGCAAAGCAAGCATGGCGTATAAACTAAGACGTGTTCCTCGCCATACGATGCGCGACGAAGACTTGCTTGAGGCTCTCGGCCTTGAACTGCCTCGCGTGGAAAAACCACTGGTGCCAAGCGCCGCGCAAGAGCCTGGGCTCTTTGCCCAGCTCGACACGCCGCAAGGACGCGACCTGATTCAAACTCATTTAAAACTTCATTTCAGAACGAAAAACGTGAGAGCCGACGGAAACTGCCAGTTCCGGGCCATCGCGTGGTGGCGGTACGGCTCCGAGGAGGAGCACCGCCGCGTGCGGCGAGAGGTGTACGACCAGCTGGTCAACGACCCGCACATCTTGCGCCTCGGCGGCTCTGGCGAAAACTGGTTCGAGGTGGACGACGGCGTCTACGGCCCTCCGGAGCGGTGCCTCGACGACGGCCTGTTCGGCAACCACGCCACGCTCCAGGCGGCGGCGAACAGGTACCATGCGCGCATTGTATACGTGGACAACACGGGCGTCCCACAGGCCGTGGACCCGTGCGACGGCACGCCTCCGGGCGAGGTGTGGTACCTTCGCTGGCTCGACCATACGCACTATATGGTGTTTGAGCGCGTTGGTGACGCATATTAGCTCTTTTGCATCGCGCAGGAGATGAGCGCGCTGACGTGGCCAGTCCGCTTCGTGCGGGACGTGCCGCGGAGCAGGCCGACGCGCGTCGTGCTCCGCAACAAGGGGTACGTCCTGTGGTGGGCGCGCGACGAGATACGTTGTGCGCTCGACGCGTGCCCGCACCGCGCCACCAGGCTTTCAGGCGGAAAGACGGATGGCGACCGGCTGACGTGCTCGTACCACGACTGGTCCTTCGACGAGCACGGCTCGTGCGTCAGCATCCCACAGGTTCCTGGCGGCGTGCCGTACCCGAAGGCGTGCAACCTGCGCACCGTGCCGGTGACCGTGTCGGACGGCATCGTCTGGCTCTCCGACGGCGACGGCACGCGCCAGCCCACGGGGACGCCGACGAGCGTCCTCGGCACGCTGGGCCCGCACGACATTTGCACAGATAAGATGATGTCGATGAACAACTCGTACCGATTGCAGATCGAAAACACGCTGGACGTGGCGCACCTGCACACGGTGCACGACGGCTTCCAGGGCTCGCGCGCCCTCATCGGCCCCGTCAAGTGCACCGCCTTTTACGAGGACGAGGACGTGTTGTTCAGCATCTTCCGCCACGACAGTGAGACGCCGGACGTGGAGCTGGTCATGCTCAAGCCGGGGACGGTGATTGCCCGCGTGCTCGACAAGCCCACCGGCCGGCTCATGCGCACCAACATCATCAACGCGGCGCCTGAGACGGACTCGACGTGCGTGGTCCTCTTCCGCGACATACACCACCACAACGCGGGGCTCCCCGCCGACCCGTCCATCTTCGGCTTCGTCAACAGCCTCGTCATATCAGAGATCTTCAAGCAAGACATTGGGGCGTTGGCCCACCAGCAAGCGAATGCGGACCTTGGCTTGCCCTACTGCATGCCCGCCGAGGCGGACAGGGCCATCGCCGCCTTCCGCCGCTGGTACCACAGGGTCGACATTTAAGGGTGCGCCCGAAATACAAGCGCCCGAGGAACGTAGAAGCAGTCACCGATGGCCACCGGGCCCAGGCGGGGCTCCTCCGGAGACCACGGCGCCTCTTCCCGCGCTTCCGCCATCCACTCTCGCAGGCTGAGCGGCTTGATGTACGTGTAATGCAAACCTTTCCGAACAAATGCGCAGTAGCGGGCAAAGCGAAGGCGAGGGAGCCGGACCTCGAACACGGGGCTCGCCCAGTCGACCGCGCCCGCGACGCTCGTCGTCCGCAACGCGGTTGCCGGGTCACACCGAAGGAGCATGTAGAGCAGGTGGTCGTCGTCCCCAACCACGTACACGGCCGCGGGCGGGAGCGCCGGAAAGAAAGAGGCGCTCAACCATTCGCCTGCGCGCATTGCGCCTTTTACTGTCGGTCGATGGAGAGTATATTTAATGTTGACGAGCGGAAAGTAATGCCCAACCGGTTCGGAACAGGTGGACTCTCTCCGCTGGACGAGGATGAGGAACCGCTTTCATTCCATCTCAAGCCTGCCAATTCGCTGACGGAACGGCAGCGCACGAAACTCGAGTGGGCGGGAGGTGTGATCATCCTCATTGACCTGCTGAGCTGGGTTTTTTGGATCGGCATCACTGCAACGCTCGTGCACCACCACGACGAACGCGCAAATGTCGGCTTCCTGGCGCTCACCGCCCCGCACACGCTCATCATTCCTACGGTGCTCGCCATTTTACACGACTTTTGGTCGCACTGCTCTAAAGAGCAGGGCCTGTGCGCCTCCATCGAGACGCCGCCGTACCAGTGGGTCGTCTTCCCGTTCCTCGTCGCGCCGCTCGACATCCTGACGCTGTGGTACAACATCGTGGTCGTGAAAAACAAGTACGTCGTCGCCGCGAGCGTGTGGGCGCTCGCAGATACCGTCCTCGTCATCGCGTGGGGCGTTCTCGCCACCATCTACCTCTACCCGGTGCACCCGCCCTCGTCGCCGCCGCCGCCGCCCTTCAGGGCGCCCCCTCTCCCTGCATCATATAAACCGCGACGGCACGCGAAAGCATGACCGAAAACGAGCCGCTTTCTCTGTGCCCCGTGTGCCAGCACGACTGCCGGCCGGATGACGTGCTCTTCACGGCGCCGTGCCAGCACGAGCTCCACCGCGAGTGCGCCCATGAGTATGTGAACAACTTCAGGCTCAATTGCCCGGGTGAGAGCACGAAATGCCCGCTCTGCAAGGCGGAGTTTGACTCCAGCGGGTTCCCCGACGAGCGGCCGCCCGAGGAGCTCGCCGCCGAACAGCTCCGGCGACGCGCTGAGCGCCAAGAGGCGCAGGTGCGCGATGACCACGTCCTGGCGCGAGACCTTTTCTTCGAGGAGTTTGGGGTGCACGCGCTCCGGCACCGTCGGGGGTCGCTCCGCCGCGCAGAGCTCGAGATTTTCTTCTGGTTGCAACCAGAGGTGGGGCACGCGCCCCAGCTCCCCGCCCTAGGGCCCGTGTCGCCGCGCGCTCCGCCGACCCCGCCCCCTGATATAAATGCGTGAATTCCACTAGAGCCTCTCACGCCGCTCTATATAAGCGCCCGGCGCGCGCTCGTCCGATGGCGGCGGAGCTCAAAGATCGCGCCGTCTCCCTCGTGCGGGAGGCGCACGCCGAGGACGGCGCCCGGAACTACGACCGCGCCCTGCACCTCTACCTGTCCGGGCTGGACCACCTCAAGCTGGTTCTCAAGTACGAAAAAGAGCCGGCCACGAGGAAGATGCTGGCCGCCAAGTTCGACGAGTACCTCACCCGCGCGGAGGAGCTCAAGGCGATGCCCGCCCCTGCAACGGCGGCGGCGGCGGACGGCCGAGGCGAGGCGCGCGCCTCTATAATGAGCACCATCGTCGCCGAGTCGCCCAACGTGCGGTGGGACGACGTGGTGGGCCTGGAGGCGGCGAAGGAGGCGCTGCGGGAGGCCATCGTCCTCCCCGCCGACTTCCCGCACTTTTTCAACGCCCGGCGGCGCGCGTGGAGCGCGGTGCTCCTGTACGGCCCGCCCGGCACGGGCAAGTCTCACCTGGCTCGCGCCGCCGCCACGGAGACGCGCGCCACCTTCTTCTTCCTCTCCTCCTCCGACCTCGTCACCAAGTGGCAGGGCGAGTCGGAGCGCCTCGTCGCCCAGCTCTTCGCCGAGGCGCGCGAGCGCGCGCCCAGCGTGGTGTTCATCGACGAAATAGACTCCCTGTGCGGGGCGCGCGGCGCCGGCTCGGGGGAGACGGAGAGCTCCAGGCGCATAAAGACCGAGATAATGGTGCAAATGCAGGCCAACAACAAGGGCGTGGTCGTCTTGGGCGCCACCAACACGCCCTTCTACCTCGACCCCGCGGTGCGGCGGCGGTTCGACAAGCGCATCTACGTCCCCCTCCCCGGCGCGCCGGAGCGGGCCCAGATGTTTCGAATGCACCTCGGCGACACGCCAAACACGCTCACGCCCCAGGACTTTGAACAGCTCGCGGCCGCCGCGGAGGGGTTCAGCGGCTCTGACGTCGCCTGCGCCGTGAAGGATGCCCTCTTCGAGCCGATCCGAAAAGTTCGGAATGCCACGCACTTCAGAGCCGTCGGCGTGACGTACGAGCCGTGCTCGCCGGGCGACCCCGACGCGTTTTGCGCCACGCTCGAGACGCTCGGCGCCGCCGTGCACCGTTCGGCGGTGGCGCCGCCGCCGGTGACGCGCGCCGACTTTGACCGCGCGCTGTCGCGCGCGCGCGCGACGGTTGCGCACGAAGACTTGGCAGAGCACGAGCGCTTTACGAGTTTGTATGGAGAGGAGGGGTAGTTTTCTCAACGTTCAAGCCGGGACAGCCCACAGCTTGGCGGTACAGTCAACAGAGCCGGTGGCGAGCGTGCGCCCGTCGGGGCTAAACGAAACCGAAACGACATAACCAGTGTGACCATGAAGCATTTTCTTTACCTCGCCCGTCTGCGCGTTCCACAGCTTGGCTGTATTGGCGGTATAATAATCGCCACAAGTGGCGAGCGTGAGCCCGTCGGGGCTGATAAAACCGGATAGAACCCAGTCGCCGTGTAACTGTAGCGTGTTCTTTACCTTGCCCGTCTGCACATCCCACAGCGTGGTGGTAGTGTTTCGAGAGACGGTGGCGAGCGTGAGCCCGTCGGAGTTGAACGCAACGGATACAATCCAGTTGTTGTGTCGTAGCGTCTTCTTGAGCTCACCCGTCTGCACGTCCCACAGCTTGGCAGTACGGTCATCAGAACCGGTGGCGAGCGTGCGCCCGTCGGGGCTGAACGCAACGCATCGAACCCAGTCGATGTGTCCCTCTAGCGTCTTCTTTACCTCGCCCGTCTGCACATCCCACAGCGTGGCGGTAGTGTTTTGAAGGCCGGCGGCAAGCGTGAGCCCGTCGGGGCTGAACGCAACGGATAGAATCCAGTTGTTGTGTCCCAGAAGCGTCTTCTTGAGCTCGCCCGTCTTCGCGTCCCACAGCTTGGCGGTACGGTCAGAAGAGCCGGTGGCGAGCGTGAGCCCATCGGGGCTGAACGCAACGGATCGAACCCCGTTGTTGTGTCCCAAAAGCGTCTTCTTGAGCTCGCCCGTCTTCGCGTCCCACAGCTTGGCGGTACAGTCAACAGAGCCGGTGGCGAGCGTGCGCCCGTCGGGGCTAAACGCCACAGAATTCACACCGCCCGTGTGTCCCCGAAATGTCTTGTGTGTTTTTCCAGAGACAAACAGGCACTCATCTTGGTAATCGTTGCGTGTTGGGCGCTCTAAAGACCAAACAGAAGGCACGGCAGGTGCAGTTGCATTGGCACTGGCCGTGTGGCGCAATCTGTACTGGTTTTCCCAGAAGTCAGGGGCATTGCACATGTTCTGGTGTTCTTTGTCTAAAGTGCAGAATTTAGGGACCTCATCACAAGGGAGGTTTGCAAGGACCGTGTCTAGTGGAAGGCCTGTGAGAGCTGCCGCAAGAGACGGAGCACCTATGATGCTCATGATGCTTACACAACTGAGAGTTAAAAAATACATAACAACACCTTTTTCCCCTCCCGGCCATGTCAAGCCGCGCGGCCACGGATCACTCCGCCCTCATTGCCGTCTTGCATGCCTACATTCAGAACGAGCTGGAAATGCTTCGAAGCCAGCAGAAATCATCGAAGAGGCACCAGCCCCCTAACGTGTCGTGCCACCTGCTGGCGGCTCGAGCTCCTCATCTTCCGGCACCAGCTTGACATCAAGCCAGTCCCGGAGTTCACGGTGAAACAGAATACCAAAGTTTATGTATAAGGTGAGGAGTTTTTGCTCTGACTCTGGAAGGTTCAACTCTGGGCGTAGTCGATAGTCAGGGTAATGAAAGTGGCGAACTGCAACTGAACGTTTCGCCGCGTCTAAAATGACGATGTCCATCTCCGTTCCTACAAGTCTGGCATACAGAATAAAGCGCTCACGTTTAGCGCCTCCCCGTCGAATGACGTCTACGTAGGAAATATCTTCCCCGTCCGGGGCCTTAAGCATTGCATTGTATACGTGCACTTGCAGCATGATCATTGCGCCTCCTTTTTGTAAATCAAGTGTGTTTTCAAAGCCTTTGACTGTGGAGCGCCGCCCGCTCCACACCGGGAGGCCGAATGAGACACTCATCCTTACGGAACATGCTCCCGTGAGCAAATACCCACTTAAACCTTTCGCCCCCCTCTGGACATGTCGAGCCGCGCGGCCGCGGATCACTCCGCCCTCATTGCCGTCTTGCATGCCTACATTCAAAATGAGCTTGAACTGCTTCAGAGCCAGCGCGAGCGCCTGCTCGAGCTTTGCCGAACGCTCGCTCTGTGGGCGCCGCCGCCAGAGGAGCCGTCCGACGTGCCACCGCTCGTGTCCGACAGCGACACGGACTGACTTATACATATGAAAAGGTGTGTACGGGCATCGAATAATGAAGTTCTCTGTCACCTTACTTTTTGCAACTTTAGGCGCAGTCTCCGCTATCACCACGTTTGAAGATGTGGCGACAAAGTGCTTCACTGACAAAGTTTTGACGCACGCGTACCACCACACCTACCACCAGGTCATGCACATGTACAAGCACAGGCAGATCAAGCTCCTAGAAATAGGGCTTGGGTGTAACATGGGCGGGGGCCGGGGTGCCGCAAGCATTTGCCTCTGGAAAACGTATTTTGAACGCGCGGACCTATGGATGATGGACTTTGACGAAACGTGCGCGAGAGCGAGCCAAGGAAATTTGACAAACAAGATAATAGTTGGAGACCAGGGGAGCGAGGCGGACCTCTTGCGAGCGATTGAAGAGAGCGGCGGCGAATTTGACTTCATAGTCGACGATGGCTCGCACCTGCCGCCGCACCAGCTTTCGACGTTTCGAATCCTTTTCGAGCGCGCGCTCAAGCCGGGCGGGACATACATCATCGAAGACATGGAGTCAAATGTCCGGCCTTTGTGCTCGACTGAGTTCCCGCGGGGTGGGAGCGCAAACGACCAAGTGCTCTTCTGGCTTGACCAGCTCATAAAAATTCCGCGGGATCAGCCTGCGGACGTGCCCACTGGCCTCATGTCAATCACCACCCAGAGAGAGATGGTTGTCTTTCACAAATGCCCTAGCAATGAAGCGCGATGCCCTTGATTTAAATGCCTAAATTGATTTCAAGCTGGCTCATGAGCCCCTGCTTCACGAGCGTCTCAGAGAACTTTACGTTCGTCTTGCCGAACCCGTGCTGGGCGTAGGACTGGTCGCTCGACTTGCCCACGTACAAAGCGGCGCCGACGTCGTCGGACTCGCCCAGCAGGTCCTTGATGGACGGGCACGAGCGCCGCGTGCTTGTCCACGGCACCAGCTCCCACCGCGTCTTGGCGACGCCGCTCGCGTTTGTGCCATTTTTCTTCTGCACCACCAAAATCCACAGCTTCTGAGACTGGACGATGCGCGAGCTGATCCAGTAGTTGAGCAAGGAGACGCGGTGCGACACAACCAGGTTGAGGATGCGGGACTGCGCGGCGCGCCCGTAGTCCACCTGCGTCGGCGCCGTCTCGTTCTTGATGACGCCAGTCATTCGCCACTCGGCCAGCACCTCCTCCGCGCTCGCGTAGTCGCCAGAGTGCACCTCCAGGTACTTGTTGAGCTGGGTGAGCTCCTTGAACTCTGCCGTGTTGGGCCCCACCGTGATGCCATCGTAGCGCGCCTTCACCTTGCGCGTCGGCTTGGCGCCGGCGGGAGAGGTGTCCCGGCTGAAGACCAGCATTCCCGGCCCCAGCTCGGAGGCGTTCTGCGCAGAGGCGCCATCCTCCGGGGCAGGGTTGCTGATGCACACGTAGTGCGCCACCACGCTCACGAAACTGTTGAGGCCAAACGCGCTCGTCGGGCGCGATGAGGAGACGATAGGCAGGGTGAGCCCCCCGATGCCGGAGGCGCCCGCGGGGGTTCCGCTGATGGGGAACCCCATGTTTGGAATGCCTCCGCCCAGCGGAGCGCCGGAAGGCCCGAACGGCAATACACCTGCCATATTTGAAAAGAGGCGAGTTGGCAGGTTTATATATTCACTCGCCGGTGGACGCGCCCGCCGCCAGCCGGAGCTCGTCCATAATCTCCAGCTCCACGCGCGTGGGGTCCCGCGGCGCCCCGCGCGACGCCGTGCCCGTGTCGATCGCCTGGCGCAAGCAGTCCGCCGGGTAGACGCCCGGCGCCGCGCCGCACGCCGGGGCGAGGCGCGCGCCCGGGACCTTGTTGCGGAAGAGCACCACCGCCGCCACCTGGGGGTCGCACAGCGCCTTCACCGTTCCCAGCTCGGCCGCCAAGCGCTTGCTCCGAAAGCAGGTGCACCCGTGGCGCTCGTGCAGGCGCGGGTCGTAGCACTGGTGCGGGCGCGTCTCCTCCTCCTCGACGCGCGCGGGGCACTTGTGCTCGTGCACGGGCACCTCGAAGCAGGGGAGCATGCTGGGCACGGCGCCCACCACCTCCTGGTTATCTTTGATCACCTTGTGCACGTACGGCTCCAGCGTCACGTACGTGCCCGGCGCCGTGAAGCTGCACTTGAGCGCCGCCTTGCGGAGCATGGAGTGCATGCTGAACTCCGCGTCCGGCCCGCCCGTCGCGTCCAGGAGCCAAGAGGCGAGCACGAGCACGTGCGTGGTGCGGCTGCCGTGGCTCATGTGCATGAGCACGGGGGTGAAGCCCGCGTCGGCGCCGTGCCGCGCCCCCACCGTGGCCAGTATGCTCAGGCGCTTTTGCGCGTGGTCCGGCATCACGCGGTTGCTGCTGTTGGGTTGGCCGTCCAGGAGCTGGCCGGCGAGCGAGCCGCACGCGTCCCACTTGGACGGCGTGCCGGCGCCCCACGACAGCTCCGCCACGGGGATGTAGCGCGTGCCCATGGCCGCCCGCTCGCCCGACGGCGGCGCGTCGCCTTTGAACTTGTGCCGCTCCTCCTGGTCCGTGCCGCACAGGTGCTCCAGGATCTCGTCCCCCTTGCGGGACCACGCCGCCGGCGACGCGGGCGCCGGCTTGCCTTCGGCGGCGTACTCGCGGCGGAGCTTGACCAGCACCAGCGACTTGATCAAGTCCGCCACGCGGTACTCCGTGGGCGAGCGAAAGTCGTGCGAGTAGGTGCCGATGGCGAGCATGGCGCTCTGGATGTCGCCCGTGCACATCTCCTCGTGCATGTCGAGGAGTTGCTCCACCCGGAACGGCGTGCCCGCGTGCTTGGCGTCCGGCGCCAGAAAGAGGCGGTGCACCGCCTGGCGCACGACGAAAAAGGTGTAGAGCGTCTCGATGATGCTGCTCCGCCGGTCGGCGGGGGAGGGCGGGTCGCAGTCCAGCCAGGGGTTGACGCGGAGCTCCTGCATGAAGCGCTCGTAATAGGACTTGAACACCAGCGTGCATGGCCAGGCAATGATGCCGTCGTTCTGGAGCTTGCTCACAATGCTCATGAGCATGTGCTGGAGCTGAAACTCGCGCCGGATGCCGCGCTTCACCTCCGACGGGAGCGGCGGCGCGCCCTTGACGAGCGCGTGCGGCTCGAAGCGCTGGTTGAAAATGAAGTAGCGCTTGATGAAGCGCTCCAGGAGCGGCGGCTCGCCCGAGCGCTCGGGCGCGTTGGTGTTCATCACCATGGGCGCGTTGGGCACCTGCACGTTGTACGTCATGGTGCGGGACGCCGCCTTGTCGGCGGTGAAAACCAGGCGGTCTCCGGCCATTTTTCCGCTGGAGAGCTTCTCTTTGAGGTGCGCGATCTGCTCCTTCTCCTGCGGGGCGCCGCGCTTGCCCCCCGCCTCGGGGATCCAGGCGGGCGCCTCGTCGTTGTAGGACGCCTTCTTGTTCAGAAAGTCGTCGCACGGCAGGTTGCTGTAGATGGAGCGCATGCTCGAGTACGTGTTGGTGATGTAGCTGAACTTGTAGGCGGCGAGGAAGAACTGGGAGGCGTTGGACTTGCCCACGCCCGGCGGCCCTGCGGGCGGAGCGGCGGGTCAGCGGCGAGCGCGCGCTGGACGGGGGCCGCCTACGCACCGTAGTTGAGCAGGTTGGCGCACATGCCCACGTTCGTCTGGTCGTCGTCGTCGTCCTCGTGGCGCGGCCGGTAGTGCACGCCGTCCAGCACGAGCATGGTGACAAACTGCTCCACGTGAAAGTGAAAGGTGCCCATCTGTTCAAACATGCCGAGCACGTGGAGCGCGTAGTTGCCCGCGTAGGACAGGTTGCGGTACTGCACCACCTCGCGGCCCGTGCCGGCGGGGAGGTAGCCGTCCGACTTTTTGAGCGCGTCCACGAAGGCGCCCATCATTTCGGCCACCGCCTTGGGGAGGCGGCCGTTGGTGCGCGTCATGGTGTCGAAGGCGAGGCGGGCGGCGGACTCGCGATCGCCGTCGCGCGCGCCCCCGTGCTCGGCGAAAAAGGCGGACAGGAGCGCCATGTCGCCCATGGGGTTGACTTCGAGCGCATCTTTTCGCTGGTTGACCTCGTCGCTGAATGAGGAGAAGGCGTCGTACAGGTCCGAGTGCGCCAGGTAGCGGGAGCTCAGGTGCGGGAGGTCCACCAGGGGCGCCGCGAGCTCCCACAGCAGCGACGCGCCGGCGGGGATGGCCTTGTCGGTCAGTATGACGGGGCGCACAAATCGCCGCGTGAGCTCGTGGTTAGGCTTGAGGAACTCCTCCAGCTCCGTCTTGAGGAGGACGTGCGAGCCGTCGGCGAGAGCGAACCGCACCACGCCGTTGCCGTCGTTGTTCTCGTCCCCGCCTTCAGAGTCGGTGTCGTCGCTCTCCAAGCCGGCCGTGTCCATGGCCGACGCGGCGCCGGCGCGGACAAAGGGGCCGCCGGAGGGGCCCGCGGCGCTCACCTCTTCGCCGAGCTCCGCGAGGCGCGCCGCGAAGGCGTGCACCATGGCGCGCTTCAAGTCGGCCTCCGAGGCCAGGAGCGTGGCCCAGGCGAGCGGGCTGACGCTGAAGGGCGGCTCCATGGCGATGCGGTGGACGGGTATGATGGGCCGCGACACCAGCACGTACGCGGCGGCGACGATGGGGGGTGCCACCTGCACGACGCGGCGGCGTTTCGCTCGCGCCTGGCCCTGCGCGGCGGGGGTCTCCTCCTCCTCCTCTTCGTCAGGCTGGCGGTTGAGCACCAGCGCGTGCTCCGCGAGCATGCGCCGCGCCTCCGTCGCAAAAGCCAACACGGTGAGAGGCGTGTCGCCGCCGTTCTTGATCAGAACGTGGAAGGCTATGACGTGCGGGTCCGCGTCGTCCACAAAGGCGCGGTGCACGAACCGCTCCACGAAGCCCGGCATCTGGAACGCCTTCAGCACGAAGGCGGCGAACATGACGTCGTTCGTGTGCCGAGCTGTCTGGTGGAGCTGGAAGTCGCGGAGGCGGGCGGCGGCGCCAACGACGCGGCGAAGGACGCGGCGCGGGAAGACAAGGGTCACCATGCGGCCCTCGTCGATGTGCGCCGCGACATCGACGGACGAGGTGACAGGTTTGAGGGAGAGTGGGAGGTTTTCCATAGCCAGGGCGACCCCCCCTCCGGGGGGATCCGGGCCCCGCCGGCGCGGGGGCATCTCTTATGACGCATCATGGGAGCTTCTAATATAGTTCGCATAAAACATGTGTCAGCTGACTCGCCATGCGACAGAAGTCGCCATCGAGCCGGTACGTTCCGCCTGGCCCAGAGACGTAGTAGGTGGGGAAAAGGCTCACGCCTAAAAATACGCTCGCCCACCGCGCCTGCCACGGCGAGCAGTGGTCATGCTCGTCGTACACGACCAGGGTGGACGGGAGGCTGCTGTCGAGCCGGCGACACTGGTTGGGCACAGGGGAGCCGTCCAGGCTGTAGTCCACCACGTAGAGGTGCGGCTCGGCGGTGCAAAAGTCGACGGGGACGCGGTGTACCAGCTCGCGTGGCGTCGGGGGCGCGGAGCTGGAGGCGCCGGAGTCGTCGTCCGAGGCGGAGAGCGACGCCAGGCTCCAGTCGCTAAACATGGCGCGCAAGCCCCTCTCTCTTCCTCGTACGCCGTTGCATTTATTTATACCCCTCGCGAGCGCCGGAAAATGTTGGCGCTCCTCGCAGCGCTCCTCGCGCTCGCGGCGCCGTCGCACGCGCGCTGGATGGACTTCAACAAGTTTTACGAGACGCAGAGTCAACTGAACGAAATCACGCTCGCGGCAGAACAGGCGGAAAAGGCGGACCTTGCGGTGGGGGATGTGGAGGATGCGCGCCTCCAGGAGGACACCATCCAGAAGCTTGAAGACTTGAGCTGGGATCTGGCCGACGCGAGCGAAAATGCAGGCGAACTCGCCTT
>Ga0114959_10001645_pt1 | contig 19163 bp, 15 predicted proteins | sample C_130625_EF_Meta_FD_87317 | JGI IMG/M metagenome (GOLD analysis project Ga0114959, IMG submission 87317) | Freshwater microbial communities from Lake Croche, Canada to study carbon cycling - C_130625_EF_MetaG | ecosystem: Environmental > Aquatic > Freshwater > Lake | place: Lake Croche, Canada... | reverse complement strand
TCTGATATTCATCTTTTCCTAAACAATCTTTATTTGCGCGTCTATTAACACCGCGTAATTCGCTTTCCAAATCAACACAGTTTGTCATTAAATTTCCACCCCATGTTTGAATTCTTACTTGCGGATCTGCCATATATGCAGGCTTGTCTCCATTTCCAGGCACATTCAAAATCCATCTGCCGACGTCTGTTGATTGTTGCAATTGCTTTGCAACTCTGCAAGGATCATCGTGAAATCTTGTAAATGACATAATATTATTAATAGATTAGATTTTATTTATATCATAAATTAAATTAAACTAATACTTAAACCTATAATAAAGTATATTACCACTAGAAATAAAGAATGGAATTGACAATAACTGAAAAAAAAGCACTACCAACTTTGTGTTTAAATATGATTGTTAAAAATGAAAGCAAGATTATTACGCGTCTTCTTGATTCTGTTTTCAGTATTATAGACACCTTTTGTATTTGTGACACCGGTTCAACTGATAATACGGTTGAACTTATTACTGCATACTTTGAATCAAAAAATATTTGCGGAAAGATTGTTTTTGAACCTTTTAAAGACTTTTCTCATAATAGAAACGTTTCATTAAATCATTGCATTGGAATGTCTGATTACATACTTTTTTTAGACGCCGATATGATGTTACAAACTAATCAGTTTAAAAAAGAAATGTTATGGTCAGCTGACTCATTTTCTATATTGCAAGGAAATGAAGATTTCTATTATCATAATGTAAGAATTGTGAGAAATAACGGTTTGTATAGCTATTTTGGAGTTACACATGAATATATTAATACACCTTCAAATAACGTTAATATAAATATTCCAAAAGACGTTTTATTTATTGATGATGTTGGAGATGGTGGTTCAAAAGGCAACAAGTTTGATAGAGATGTTGCATTGTTAATAAAAGGCATTGAAGAAGACCCTAATAATGTAAGATACCATTTTTACTTGGCAAATAGTTATTTTGATTCTGGCAAAGACAACGAGGCTGCCATTGAGTGTTATAAAAAAAGGATTCAATTGGGAGGTTGGGTTCAAGAAGTATGGTATAGTTTTTTTCGGATTGGGTTAATTTATAAAAGAATGGATAAAATGGGTGATGCAATTTTTAATTGGATTGCTGCTTATGAAAGCTTTCCGGATAGAATTGAAAACTTGTATGAGATTGTTCAGTATTATAGAATTATTGGCCAGTGCAAATCCGCTCTAGTATTTTATAAGTTGGCAAAAAGCATTTTAGATAAGAAGCTTAATTGGTCGGAATATTTATTTTTGCAAAATGATGTATACACGTATAGACTTGCATTTGAGTATTCAATTATTGCGTTGTATAATGACATTAATAACGTGAATGAAGAGGTTACAACAATCATGAATAAAGGAACTGACCAAAATGCTATTAATAATTTGTTGTCTAATATGAAATTTTATAAAGACATTCTCATTTCCACTAAAAAAATAAATATGACAAATAGATCATTTCACAACATTAACGGAGTGTATACACATTTTAATTCGTCTTCTAGTTGCATTATTTCAAATTCTAATGGAGACGGTTATTTAATGAATATGCGTCTAGTAAACTATAATATTGATGAAAATGGGTGTTATCACAATTGCGAGAAACACATTATAACAATTAATAAATATTTGGAGCTTGATTCCAATTTTGCAGTAAAAAAAACAAAAATAATAAATTATGATTTTGTTGACAGGAGATACATTGGAGTTGAAGATGTTAGAATTTTTAGAACAAATAACAATAATGAATCTGACTCGCTTAAGTTTATTGGAACGGGTTATCACATAGATAATAAAATTGGAATTGTTTGCGGTAAGTATGCGCCTTTGAAAGATGACAATAGTTTAAAACCGCGAGAGATTGTTCCTTCTTTTGCAAATTCTGATTGCGAAAAGAATTGGGTTTACGTAAATGTGCGCGGAGATCTGCACGTAGTTTACAATTGGGGACCACTTAAATTGTGTAAGATTGACGAAGCCGCAGGACAATTGCATTTGGTTAAAACCATTAAAATGCCAAATATTTTTAATCGCGTTCGCGGTTCAACCTGTGGTGCAAATTATAAAAATGAAATATGGTTTGTTGGGCACATTGTTTCACATGAACAACCGCGTCATTATTATCACATATTTTCTGTGTTTGACGAAAATATGAAATTATTGCGCTATTCTGCACCATTTAAATTTGATACTGAATGTATTGAGTATTGTCTAGGTTTAATAGTTGAGGATGACCGAATTATTTGCACTTATAGTTCGTGGGATAGAACAACTATTCTTTCTGTATATGATAAGAAATATATTGATGGATTAATTGCGTATAATTAACAACTTTTGAGTTTAACTTCTATTATTTGGCTTCGCCTTTTCTAACGGTTGCTTTAATAATTTAATAAAATTCTATCATTATGGTCGCAATTGTAGAGAGAAAATAGTATTGGGTTCTCTAAATATACTTCAAACCATATATTTACTTCCCACATTATTGTTTGGCGCTCTTTAATTATTTTAAGACACTGTTTCTTTGTTAAATCTGCAAATTTTATTAAAGAGTTTGATTCTCCTCCAAAAATGCTTCCTGCAAAATACCACATTACATCTTTGTAAGGATTAATTTTAAAAGTTTTTGCAACGACGTTGTGCAGTTCTGGTCCCCAAATAGATGCAATTCGCACATTTTCATAACTTTTATTTTTCATTGAGGCAACAAACGATTGGAATGTTTCGTCGCCATTTTTTATCATATGATTTATTCCAAAGTCAACCCATACAAATTGATCTGTTTGAAAATAGTTTAACGCAATCGCTTTTCTAATAAACTCGGTTTTATTGCACATTAAAAACATATATTCCAGGGAATCTTTTTCAGGAGTTTGTGTATTTAACTCAAAGTTAGTTATTTGGTCTTTATATTCATATAAATACATGTCTTCCTTTTTTATTGGAACAATTATTGTGTTTGGATAATTTGTCAAAAGATCCAACTCAATTAAGGTCTCATCAAAAAAAACAATTTTATTAATTGGCAACTCTAATAATTTTTTTCCATAATTAATATAGTCGTTTATTCCACGATCGGTTCGTTTATTTGCGCCTGCTACAAATGCAGTTACTAATGTTGTAGTTGGTCTTGAACTCATATATAATAATATAAAAATCTGTTTATATTATTATTTTAACTTTTTTCTGTGTTTATTTGTTATTTGTTCTAATGCCAAGCATAAGGTCCATCTTTTTGAACATTAATGGAAGATTTTTTTACTTCCACTTTTATTTCATCTATTGTCGCATAAACGGTCCAATAAAAACTGCCATTTTTTCCGTAAACTGTAAATTGGTTGTTCTCAACCTCTGAAGTCTCATATACGTTTTTTGACACGTTTTTTGTTTTTGAGTAAATAGGTGTAATTTGAACACTTAAATTGCTCGCTAATGGTTCAACGTAGTCAGGCAATTGAATTGTAACAGATTCGTCGTTTTCAATGATTGCTTTACCTCTGTAATAAATACCTGCTTCAGGGCCTTCTAAACACGCATGCACCAAATATTTTGATTCATCTAATGGGTGTTCAATGATGAATGTTTTGGGATTAGTTCCACTATTTGGACCTGGTGGACCAGTTGGACCAGTGCAATCCCTTCCGGTTGTCCCCTGAATTCCTTTTGGTCCTGTTACACCAACATACCCCCTTAAACCAGTTGGTCCATCTAACCCAGTCGGTCCTTGAATTCCCATATTTTTACTAGGGCAACATGTCTTGCCACCTAAATAACTTAAATATGTATTTGACATTATATTATATATAATATTAACATACTTTTTAAATTTTTATTTTAATACCATTTATAAGGTCCGCTGCCATTTACTACAATAGAATTCTTTTTTGGTTCTACTAAAATATCGTTTCTTTTGCCATATACATACCAGTAAAAACTTCCATTGTTTCCATAAACGGTAAATTGATTATTTTCAATTTCAGAAACTTCAAGCAAATTGGGTTCTGTTCTCCCTTTGGAATGAATGGATGTAACTTGTATGGTAAAATTTGTAGCCAATGGGGCAACATAATCTGGCAATTGAATAGTTGTTGATTCATTATTATCAATCGTTGCTTTTCCTCTATAATAAACGCCAGCTTCTGGACCTTCTAAACATGCGTGGATTAAATATTTTGAAGTGTCTATAGGATGTTCAATAATAAAAGTTTTTGATCCTGTTGGACCAGTTGAACCCAGGCAACTTCGTCCTGTTGGGCCTTGGGGTCCAGTGTAACCAGTAAGACCTTCAGGTCCTCTTGGTCCAGGTATGCCTTGTTGCCCAATTGCTCCTTGGGGTCCAATTGCTGGAAAATCGCAACATCTTCGCGCGCCTAAATAATTAGAATAGCTATTTGTAAATTTTGACATTATTATATTAGTGTGCGATAATATAATCAGCTAATATAATTTTTATTAATTGTAATGTTGCAACATCCAAAGACCCTTTCCAACTCCAACATTTTTAAATCTTTTATCATTAGGAAGAGAAGCATTTGCCATATAAATAAAACAAATAGATTTTCCAGAAGTTAATTTTATGCTTTTTTCAGAAAAAGCGTCCCCCATAAATATACCTGTTCCATTTTTTGAATATTCATCAGTAAAAATTATATTTCCATTATTATTTGAACATAATTGTGATGTAAAAATTACCATTCTTCCATCAACACCTCCATTTATATTAGTAATAAACTTTGTTTTGTCTGCATTATTGTTAATATGTATAATTGTTGCATTTGGTATATTAATAACAGTATTATTATTATTTTGTGGTAATTTAGATCCGTCTAATGTAGCTGTTTTTAAAATAGTGCATGTACTACTATTAGGAATGTCGCAAGTTTTTCCTGTATTTTCATTTGTTACGTGCAATGCGCTATTATTGTGACAATTGCAACAATTGCAACATTTAGAACACTTAGAACATTTAGAACACTTAGAACAATTGCAATACTTAGAACAATTACAACAATTGCAACACTTAGAACACTTACAACACTTGGAACAATTGCAAAAATTAGAACAACAGTTTGTTTTAATTGCTCCTATTTCTGTGGCAATTTTCTTTATTCCAACTATAATAGATGGGACGTCTGGACCAGGTATTGCAGTATTTGATATATGCAATGCTTGAATATCTCCATTTAAAGTTGCGTTAGTTTGTGAAGCAAAACTAATAGAATCATTAATATTTAAATTTAGTATATATGGAACAATTGATAGAGAGTTAGATGCGTTGCTCTTAATTTGCATGCAACTATTTGTTCCTGTTAATTCTAAACCATTTTTTATAAGCCAAATATATACATAAACATCTTTAGAATTATTTGAATGCAATTGAATGGAATATGATATTTCATAAACTCCAGCACTTTGAACAATAATTTGGGTATTTGCTGAATTTTTTGTAATCCCAAGTTGAAATCCTACATTTTCAAATGATAATAATGTTGGTTTATTACTTAATATTTTTTGCGTAACCAATGAATAGTGTCTTGCGGCTACATTAGTTCCTACTGCTGGCGGTCCAGGTGGTCCAGTTGCACCAGTATTTGTTGCTGAACCTGACGCTCCTGTTGGTCCAATTGGACCTTGAGGTCCTCTTTTGCATTCTGTTGAAATCACGTTGCATGATTTTTGGCTGTTTATGTAATCAGCATAATTAGTATAATTAACCATATTTTTATTGACCGCCGGACAACATTTTTTTGAATATTGAGACATGCTATATAATAATGTTAATTTTTAATTATTTAAATTTTTTATAATTAAAAATTAATTAATGTTATTAAATTTATATTTAATTTTTACCATTGAAAAATAAAAATTAAAATTACGGCGGTTAAGCGTCACCATATATGGTGTTAAAATTAGCTCGAGGGTAATGGTGCGAGACACAATCGAATGGACCCAAGTGACGCTACATCATACTTTACAACGAGAGGCAAATCATTCTCCAAATAAACCTCAATTTGCGAACATAAATTTGTACACTTGATAAAATAGCCTAAATTCTTCAAAGAAAACTCGCCTTGAATAACCTTTGACGAGTCTTGCTTCAAAATGAATCCCATGCTGCCGTCGGATTCTGCTCTGTGGATTTCAGCGCTAGCAAATTGACCAGAGCATCTAAATATAAGTTCATTTCCAACCGACTTAATCTCTAATTTATCAGATATTCCAGATAAATCGCGGATAATCTTCTGGAAATCAGCAGATGGCAAGTTAATTATAGAAGAAAAAGTTACATTAGGGTATTCAAGCTCTTCAGGCTCAGGTTCAATTAATCGCAACTTCTGCGTCTTACATTGCTTAATTTCTCCATTCTCAAACTTTAACCCCAGATGTGAAACAATTCCATCTACATAATCGCCATTCTCAATATAAATTGTGAGTGTATCATCATTATCAATAGAATTTATCAACTTAAACAAGTGGAACATATTCACACCAATAATAATTTTCTCCTTTTTACACTCATAAAACTCAAAATTTTGTGAAGCTAGATATAAGTGAGCTAAAATGGTGTGCGACTTGTCCATATTAATAATACGAATTCCATCCGGTTGAAATGAAATATTTGTCTCTAAAAGAATATCCTTTAATGCAGTCATTAAAGTTCTAAAAGGAGCTATTTGAACAGTTTTAATTGTCAAAACATTGTTATCCGTTGAACCTTTTAATGCAAAATTTGACATTTATAACTAAACTTTATTTATAATCTTTAAATACTTATGCGTCAAAATATTAAAATTAAACGCACTTAATAGGGGGTGCAAACTTTATTATTTTCTACAACTACTTTTGCCAGCCCTTCTACGTGTATTTGATTTCCTTTTGCAATTTTTTTTTGTTCTTTTTTGAACTTTTTTATTGCGACGTCGTTTTCCTCCATATTCTGCATCTTCGTCAATTCTATAAATTGATCCAACAGTTTTTCTTTCACGTTCAATTTCATCGTAAATTGCCTCTATTTTTTTATCTAAAAGTGCTAAAATTTTTGAGTTAAACATTCCTTGATTCATTGAAGCGTTTACCAACATCGTTTTTAATTGGTCATAATCTTTTTTTTCTATGTATTTTTTTAAATTTTCAATTGAATTAATGTAAGATTTATATTTTTCTGAATCATTCAAGCCGTTATATGTATCATTGTATTCTTGAGAAGTTTCCATATAATATTATTCCATATAATAAATATATTGAGTTTATTTTCTATTTTTGTTTATGCTACATTCACTTTAGGAACGTGTTTTTGTCCATGACCATATTTATTTTTTGCCTGCTTTGCTAATTTGAGTGCTTTGCTTCCTGGTTTGCAGCCTTCTTCTAATATATTGTAATCCACCGCAGCAGCTTTTCCTGAAGTTATTGCACTTGCTAAGCGCGCGACACCCCACGATTGCCCTGTTTGATTTGGCCTTGACCCTGAAGAAAAATACGCCCCCTCGCCTTTATTAATTATTTTTGCTAAAGCCGTCTTTGAACATCCGGTTTTCTTTGCCAATTCATCTGTCGCTCCTATTTTTTTCACTTTATATATTTTTCTTGCGTGCGCTAAATGTTGCGAGGGTTTTGATTTAAATGATTTTACTTTTTTTCTAGTGTAATAGATGCCTTTTTTGTAAAGCCTTCTAGATTTTAAGAGCATCTTGCTGACCTTTTTCTTATCCTTTTGTGTTAATCTTTTGGGTAAGTATCTTAACAACACTTTTCTGGTCTTGTTTTTTGTCATTTCTATCTTTTATTAAATGGTGATAAATTAAATTTAATTATTTGAAAAAGATTATTTGGATTTTATCATATAAAAGGTTTTTAAATACATAAATTATTAGATTTAAATGGCCGACGCAAAAAATTACTTTGATAATATACAATCATTATTTGATAAATATCAGAACAACCAATACATGTTGCAGCGCCTTTGTTATCATATAACGGATATTCTTCCTTCTACGCTTGATACGGAAGAGAAGAATCATGAAAAAAGAGCTGAGCGCACTGCTTTTTTAACCAAGGAACAACAAACGTTTATTCAAATCTTTTTAAGTAAAAATCAATATTATTACCTGTCAAACAATAACTGCTTTTATCAATACAATGGAAAGACTTATAAATTAGTAACAGAGGATGACATTCAATACCAACTTCTCTCTACTATATCTAAAGACAGAACTCTGATGGATTGGAAGCATAAGACTAAAATTAATATTATTAAACAAATAAAAGATAGAAATATTTTCAAATCTGTTCCTGAAACCGACACTATTCAAAAAATTATAAATTTATTATGTCCTTCCATGTTTTCAAGTAAAAGTCAAGTTAAATATTTTTTATCTATTATTGGTGATAGTATTTTGAAAAAACAAAATGACCTTATATTTTTAACAAAGCCTAAAACTAAAAGAATTTTAACTGAATTAGACCACATGTGCTACATTGTTACAGGTTACGCAAACATTACTAGCAATTTTGTTACAAAGTATAATGAAAATTACAATTATCAAAATTGCAGGCTGATTAATATTAGTGACACAATGTCGGTTGAACATTTGAGAGAGATATTTAATAAAAATGGGTTAGACTTTTTGTGTGTTGCCGCGCATTATTCTGAAAGATACGGAAATTCAGATCAATATCTTCTCTCTTCAGAAGAATTGGCAAACTATGCAATGTATATGAAAAACAATATACAAGCTGAAATATTTAATAAATTCTGCGCTTATTCTTTTGAGGAAGTTCTTAGTGAGACTGAAAATAACAAAAAGTATTCTATTACTTGGAAAAACATGCATTTTATATGGAAGCTTTTCATATCCAAACATTCTTTGCCAAGTGTAATTTATGCTAATAATTTAAAAAAACTACTTAAAGAAAAATACCCTTACGACGAGACAAGTGATACATTTTACAACATAACTAGCAAATACCTGCCATTTGTAAGTAACTTTATTCACTTCTGGGAAAACACTATTATTGTCAATAGTGGAGGCGATTTTGACCACGAAATTGAAGTTGATGAACTTTGCGGTTTATTTAAAAAGTGGATACACGACAATGATAACATTAGTTATTATGCTGGAAATACAAATGAACATGACGTTTTGAAAATATTAAATCATTATTTTCCTAACATTGAAATTATTGATAATAAATATATATTAAATGTTCAATGTAATTTATGGAATAAAATTGGCGACATGAACCAATCGTTGGATTCCCTCAAAAATCATTATAAAGAAGTTACTTTGCTAAATGAAAACTCGTCTTTATTAATTCCATTTGACGAAGTTTACGCTTATTACACAAAGAATAAACAAACCAAATTTACAATTAGCAAGATCTACTTTGAAAAATATTTATATTTTGCGCTATTTGATTATATTCAATATGATAAATTTGTTTCTATTTCATGGGTTTTAAATTAAATAAAATAAATTTAATATAAATATTATAAAATTTTAATTATAATATTTGCTAATTTATTTTACTTTATTTTACTTTATTTCTTTACACTAGAGGAAAGAGCAGCTGTCTGGCCTTGAGTTCCTGCCGGGGGTGCGGCATTTGGCTTCATAGCGGCTTGACCACCTCTGCGTCTGCGTCTGGAACCACCAACTGTTTGGTATTCATTTGTTCCAACGCTGCCACCTAAATCCATGGGAGCTAAAGCCGCGCCCTTGTATCCACCACGCATCTTCTTAGATTTACCAAGCTTGACGTAACCAAATTTTCCCTTCTTAGTTCCATAACCTGCCTTAACAAGACGCCTCTCCTTCTTTGCAGTAAGGTGCTTCTTTCTAGAAACAATGCGGCCATTTTTGTTCTGAAGCAACTCGTGCTTCTTAAGGCCACCGCTGGTCTTGTAAGCAGTTCCGTGCAACACTTGGGCTCTGGAACCTTCTAACATCTCGTACTTATGTCCGTGAATGTGGTAGTTTCCGTGAGAATCTTTCGTGTAGCGAGTCATTATAAATTAAATAGAGAAAATAAATAAAAATTATCAAAACCGTCTAAATAATTTCAACGCGCTAAAACTTATTTTTAATGGGTGCCTCATATCCACCTTCCACGCGGCCTAATAATTTTCCATCTCCACTTGAATTATACTGTGCATTTCCATACACAACTCTACCTCCGCGTGCATATCTTATAGCATGCACCGCTCTAGCAGTCTGCGTTGACAAAGGAATCACATCAGGATTGCTATTTTTTATTATTTTACTATTGATTGGGGATGGACATATACAGTTCTTATTACTAACATCAACGTTGTTGTTAAAAACATTTATAATTTGTCGCGTATTTCCGGCTCTACGTCCTGGATAAATGTATAAAGAATAATACATTGAAGCCATTATATATTGTATACAGTGTTTTATTTAGTTTATTTAGTTTATTTCATTTATTTTATAAAGTTATATTATATGGCAAATAAAACAAACAAAAATTATAGAAAACGCTCTAGCAAAAATAGAAATAAAACAAAAAAAACATATAAAAAAAAGCAAGAAATTGTTATTGGCTTAAAACCTTTTGAAGTTGAGTATGGCAAAACTCTTTCAAAAAACTTGACTAAATCTAACAATTACCTTAAAAATCAATTTGTTAAAGAACTTTTGTCTAAATTTGCACCTGGCCACATTAAACCCAATAATGATTTTTATGATTATATTAACTATGGATGGTTGCAAAAAGTTTCTTTAGAAAAAGCCCAAGAATACATTATTCAAATTGACGACTTTAGACTTACGCAAGATAAAGTGTATAGGCAATTAAATGAAATTATTTTAGACTACATTAAACACAATAACAATAACAATAAACTGGCTAAGGATTTGAAAAACTTTTATTATTCGGTTATTAACATGAATTCTAAAGAAGATAGTAGAAAAAAGGCTAAAGCAATTGTTTCAAAAATAGATGAATTAAGAAAAAACAAAAATAATGTATGGAAATTATTGGCATTTGCAAATAAAGATGAAGTTGTTAGACCACACGCTCCATTTGTTTGGTCTGTAAACCCTGATAATAAAGAATCAAACATTAATAGATGCTGCATTGATGCTCCAGCTCTGTCTATTGTTGATATCAACGTTTATTTTGACGATGGAAATGATATTGAATATAAAAATGGAATTAAAAAGGAGTTTAAAAAATTCTGTAAAGAACTTTTTGACACAACTCTTGGACCAAATAATCATTTGAACCCTACACATGTATTTGAAGTTGAACAAGAGATGATGAATGCTCTTATCTGCACTAAAGTAACAACCAGCTTGGAGTCTTATAATAAAATTAGCGCGCATGAAGCTGTGTCCAAATACGATTTCAATTGGGAAGAATTCTCAGAAAACCTTGGATTTACTTACACGCCTTCATTCTTTATAACATCAAGTAAAAATTACTTGAAGTGTGGAACCGAATTACTATTAAAGAACTGGGACTCTGAAAAATGGAGAACATATTGGATTTATATATTTGTTACAAAAATTTCTAGAATGACAAAAGACTGGGAAAAACTCAACTATAACTTTTTTGGCAAATTTCAAAGAGGACAAACTAGAATCAATGACAGTGATGCTGTTAGCGTTTCTTTATATATGTCTGTACCATTTAACACCTTCTTGACAAATAAATACGTTGAAAAATATGAAGCGCCTGAAAACGTAAAATACGTTGAAATCATGTGCAACGACTTAAAAGAAGTATTTACTAGAATTGTAAAGCGCAATAAATGGTTGTCGCCTTCCACTAGAAAGTACGCCATACTCAAACTTAACAACTTGCACTTTGAAATTGCCAAACCACAAGTTTTAAGAGAAGATCCTTATCTTGATTACGGAAAGAGCGTTATTGACAACGTGGATAAAATACATGAATGGCGTTTAAATCAATTTCTTCAATTGGAAGGCAAAGGCATTGTTGATATTCCTATTATGGATTGGACGCAATATCCTGTTAAAATGAGTGGAACTCAAGCGTATATTGTGAACGCATCTTACACACCATCCAAAAATAGCATTTATATTAACTTGGGTTACATTCAAAAACCTTTTGTAGACTTGGAAGAACGCGGAATTGAATACAATTTGGCTCACCTTGGTTTTACAATTGGACACGAAATGGGACACTCATTGGATGATTGGGGAAGTCAATACGACTATCGTGGAAACTTGCACGATTGGTGGACCGCGGCAGACAAGAAGAAGTTTAAGAAAATTCAACAAGACGTTGTTAAACAATATGAAGAATTTGCCGCGCGCGATGGAATCACATTTGACGCTTCCATCGGCGTAGGTGAAGATTTGGCGGACATTGCCGGATTGGCTGTTTGCGACGAGTATTTGCGCGATTATCAGGCAAAGAATGAAGATATTATTCCTATTAAGAATATTTCTTTTGAGGCTTTTTACACTTATTACGCGTTCCAACAAAAGCAACAAGTCGGTAAAAAAGCTCTCGCAGCACAACTCAAAACTAATCCCCATCCTCTTGATAAATACAGATGCAATATTCCTCTTTCTCGCTCTCAAATTTTCCGTGCTTTATACAACGTTAAAAAAGGAGATGGAATGTGGTGGCACAACACAAATACTGTTTGGTAAAAAATTATTAATACATTTACAAAGTAATAATTTTTTTATTTATGTGATAAAAGTAAAATATATTTTTATAATGATTAATTATAATGATAGATATAATTTCTGTGTTTAAAGGATTAAAAGCTTGTATTGAAATAATTCTATGTGAGTTACAATCTATTCAAAACATTTTAGAAATAACAAATGAGCAATTCCCAATATATGAGGGAGCTATCTATTCCCTACAGCGCTCCATTAACAATCTATATAAAATCTATAGTTATGGTATTCCGATAGAGCATGAACTTAAATTTGAATTATTACATACAATAAGCATAAAATTAAAGAATTTCTCAACTATCTTAAAACAGTTCTCTGAATGGGATACAAAAATAATTAGACCCAAATGTTTAAGTATCCAACAATTCTTTTTCTTTTTATCTAATCCTTCTCCATCAAAAATATTAGCTAAACTAGAAAAAACATTTGTTGAAATAAAACCACTTATTGAAGATCAAATATTCCTAGAAAATAAAATTTTAGGAACAGCGATTCGTATTAAACATCCGATTTTACAAAAGGCTTGGATGATGATTGGGGAGAACCAATTAAATGATACAGATGTTCCTGCAAATATTATTATTGAGAACTTATATGCCATGTATTTGAAAGAAACAAACAATTATGTTACAGATAAAGAATGGGCTATAAAACAAATTACTGAATTTGTTAATAATATAGATGGTATAGCAAGCGCCGAGGCAGATGGAAAAATAAGTATTACAGAAATAAATCAATATCCAGTTACTGAAGAAAACTCTTTATCTGTAAAAAAATTAATTAATATAACAGATAAAAATACAAAAATTAATAAGATTTCTAGTGAAAATGATTCATCAAAAAAAATAGAACATTTTAGTATTCCAACAGAACCTTTGTATAAAACAATTCCCATAGACTTTAATGAATCTGTAAAAATTAATCATTTAGGCACACGAACTATAAGAGAACCTTATTGTGAAGGATATGGTGCGGATTTTAATAATATAAATGCGTGTGAATTTGTTGTTAAAACAGAATTGACTCCTGAAAATTATAGATTATTTGGTATCGATATTGAGTGCAATTCTAGCGACCAAGGATTTGGAGGAACAAATCAATGCCATATGCGCTATCAAATAAATGACAAAACGCTGGTAAAATGCTTCCAAATTGATAGAAATATGTTTCCAGATAATATCTATAAGTTCTCTATTCCTCCAGAAAAAATTAATATGGGTGATACTATTAAATTATGGATTTTCTCTCCATCATGGAACGGTTGGTCAATGTCACTAAATAGTGTAAAAGCTACTGCTAGATTTACTCCAGTGTAAATAAAATAAAAACTTGAATTATTTTTGAAACATTACCAAATAATAAATTTTTTGGAGACAGTCCGCACCATAACAAAATGTTTTATATAAAACGCAATCACAGAATTTAGTTTCATTTCATTAAATTAAAAATTGAAACTAAATAAACACAAAATAATTAGAGTAATATAGATACGATGGCATCGCAAGACGTTAACCTAGCAAATAAATATCAGCAGAAGACTGATAAGGAGCATATTCTTTCCAATCCTGATTCTTACATTGGATCTGTTGAGAATGTTGATGCTTTTGTTTGGCTTCTCAATCAAGCCGGAGAAAAAATCGTTGAAAAAAATATTCTTCTAGTTCCAGGACTCTTCAAACTCTTTGATGAGGGAATTGTGAATTGCAGAGATCATGTTGTTCGTCAAGCTCAAGCAGTTAAAAATGGACTTGCCAATGCACTTCCTGTAACTAGCATTGATATTGCTGTTCAAGACGATGGAACAATTGTCATGATCAACGATGGAAATGGAATTGATGTTGCTGAGCATCCTGAATACAAGATTTGGATTGCTGAGCTAATTTTTGGACATCTTCGCACTTCCACCAATTACGACAAGACCGAGAAGAAGATTGTTGGTGGTAAGAATGGGTTTGGATTCAAGTTGGTGTTGATCTGGTCCACTCACGGTTCTATTGAGACTGTTGACCATGTAAGAGGTCTGAAGTATACTCAGGAGTTCCGCGACAACTTGGATGTAATTGGCAAGCCTACGATAACCAAGTGCAAGTCCAAGCCTTATACAAAGATTACTTTCAAACCTGATTATAAGCGTCTTGGACTTTCTGGTCTTTCTGCAGACATGATTGCGTTGTTTAAGAAGCGCGTTTATGACGTTGCTGCTGTAACTGACAAGTCCGTCAAGGTCAAGTATAACTCGCAAGCTATTCCTGTCAAGAACTTTCAACAGTATATTGACATGTATATTGGACCCAAGGACGCGGCTCCTCGCGTTTATGAAGGCGATTCCGACGAACGCTGGGAATATGCAGTCGCACTTTCGCCTAGTCATGAGTTTGCTCAAGTTAGTTTTGTTAACGGCATTCACACCGCCAAGGGTGGAAAGCATGTTGATTATATTCTTGGTCAAATTACCAGAAAGCTTGTTGCGCTCATTGAGAAAAAAAAGAAGATTTCAGTAAATGCAAATAGCATCAAGGAGCAGCTTATTCTGTTCTTGCGCTGCGACATTGAGAATCCTGCATTTGATAGTCAGACCAAGGACTTTATGAACACTCCCAGCGCAAAGTTTGGTTCCACTTGCACTGTAAGCGACAAGTTTATTGAAAAGGTTGCAAAGATGGGCGTTATGGACGCAGCGTGCGCAATTTCTGAAGTAAAGGAAAACAAGGCGGCGAAGAAGACTGATGGAACCAAGTCCAAGAATATTCGCGGCATTCCTAAGCTTATTGATGCAAACTGGGCTGGCACTGAAAAATCCGCGCAATGCATGATTATCTTTTGCGAGGGAGATTCAGCCAAGGCAGGAATTGTTTCTGGTCTGTCTTCTGAAGATAGAAACACCATTGGTGTGTATCCGATGAAGGGTAAGATTCTCAATGTTCGCGGCGAGCAAGTGAAAAAAATTTCAGAGAACAAGGAAATCGCTGAAATCAAGAAAATTCTTGGTCTAGAAACTGGGAAAGAGTATAAAACTGCTGCAGATGTTGCAAAGAGCCTGCGATATGGAAAGGTCTTGTTCATGACTGATCAGGATTTGGACGGTAGTCACATCAAGGGACTGGGCATCAACTTGTTCCAATCTGAGTGGCCAACTCTGGCGCAAATTCCTGGTTTCATCGGTTTCATGAACACTCCCATTTTGAAGGCAAAGAAGGGTGTGCAAGAACTGGTCTTCTATAATGAAGGCGAGTATGAGGCTTGGAAGGAGGATAATGATGGAGGCAAGAGTTGGAAGGTTAAGTACTACAAAGGTTTGGGAACCAGTACTGGAAAAGAATTCCGCGAATATTTTGAGAAAAAGAAGATTGTCGGTTTTGCTCACAGTGGCAAGCCGTGCGATGATGCAATTGACATGGTCTTTAATAAAAAACGCGCAGACGACAGAAAGGATTGGTTGGAAGACTACGATCGCGAAAGCTATCTTGATACCAATCAGGAATCGGTAGGATACGACGAGTTTATCAACAAGGAGCTCATCCACTTCTCCAAGTATGATTGTGACAGAAGCATTCCTAACTTGATGGATGGTCTTAAGATTTCATTGAGAAAGATTCTGTTTGCTGCGTTCAAGAAGAACTTGACTTCTGAGATTAAAGTGGCGCAGTTTTCAGGATACGTTTCGGAGCACTCTGGTTATCATCACGGTGAGGCATCGTTGAACGGAGCAATTGTAAATATGGCGCAGAATTTTGTTGGAAGTAACAATATCAACTTGTTCACTCCCAATGGACAATTTGGCACTCGTTTGCAAGGCGGCAAGGATAGCGCATCGGAAAGATATATCTTTACTCAGCTGTCTAAAATTACGAGGACCTTGTTTCCTGAGATGGATGACAAAATTCTTAAGTATTTGAATGATGATGGATTTCCAGTTGAGCCGATCTTCTATGCTCCTATTATTCCAATGGTTCTTGTAAACGGATCCAAGGGAATTGGAACTGGATTCAGCACTGAGATTTTGTGTTACAATCCGTTGGAGATTATTGGATATTTGAAGAATAAGCTTTCCGGCAGTTCAAACTCCCACTTTGACTTCATGCCTTATTACGAAGGTTTTGGCGGAACTATTTCAAAGATTTCCGATGGAAAGTTTCTTGTGAAAGGCAAGTATGAGACTCTTGGAGCGGATAAGATTCGCATTACTGAGTTGCCTGTTGGAACGTGGACGGATGATTTCAAGGAATATATTGAGACTTTGACGGACACAGTGGATAAAGCAGGTAAAAAGGTAATTCCTATTGTCAAGGACTACGACGATATGAGTAAGGACACAACTGTTGATTTTGTCATTACCCTGCAAAAGGGCAAACTCGCTGAATTAGAAGCGATCAAGTTGGATAACGGATGCAATGGACTTGAGAAGCAGTTCAAGCTGTTTACTACCAGCACTACTAGCAATATGCATTTGTTTGATGCAGAAGATAAGCTGAAAAAGTATGCAAATGTGCGCGAGATTATTGATGATTATTATGGAACCAGGCTTAAAATGTTTCAGACTAGAAAGGATTATATGATCAGTTCTCTTACAAAGGAATTGGTTCTACTTTCTAACAAGAGCAAATATATCAAGGAAAATCTGGACGGAACTGTTGATCTTAGACGCAAGAAGCGCGATGAGGTTAGCAAGTTGCTCAAGGAAAAGGGCTATGACATAATTGACGAGGACGAAAATTTCAAGTATTTGGTGAAGCTTCCTATGGACAGTGTGACTGAGGAAAACGTTGCAAAGTTGTTGATGGAGCATGGCGATAAGGCCGCAGAGTTGGAGATTGTAAAATCAAGAACGATTGAGCAGATGTGGTCTGGCGAACTGGATGCACTGTCAGCCGAATACGCAAAGTATAGGGAGGAACGCGAGCGCAGCGTATCAGGGACTGGTAAGAAGTCTGGTGTAAAGAAGACCAAGTTCATTGTCGTAAATTAAATGCGGCAGTTATGTTTATAACTTATAGTTCTTTGTTTCTCTTCAAAAAATAAAGAGAGAAAAAGTAATTCAAATTAATTTTTCTATTAATACTATTGTGTAATAAATTTTTATTTAAGAATGTATTGCATTACCATTCATTAAGTAATAAATGTTTGTAATATAATTCACTATTATGATCATTTGCACTCCAACACCTTAAAATTGTATAATCGTATATTGATTCATCTTTGTAATCCATGTAGATAGAATGGGTATTTTCAAACAATCTAATATTTTTACCAACGTGTTTATAATTATAACTAGGAAATGCTGTGATGATGTCTCTACAATTAGTTACACGATAATGAGTTAAATTGCTTTTTGACTCAAATGATTTTTGCCAACTAGAATTTCCAACGCGCGGACTTGCAAATGATACAACGGTTACATTATTTTTAATGTCGTGCGCTAATAAATATCCAAATAATGTGGCCAATGCTGCTCCCAAACTATGACCAGTTATATAAATTTCATAATCAGGATGCGTTTCTAATTGAATTTTAATGTTTTGCACTATTTTTGTATAAGCATCTGTGTCATGTAACTGTTTATAAAATCCATTGTGAACCCAAACATCGTCTTTTAAATTTTTTTTTATAACATATAAGTCGTAATACCAATCGCTTAATGATTCACTTCCACGAAAAACCACACATATTCTCTTATTGTCATCATTGATTGTAATTCCACATTGTAGGTCTGTTTCTTTGTCATTTATAAAATTACAAACCTTTCCATTCGGAATCTTTTTTGCAATATCAAATAGTATTTGTTTTTTTGTTTCATCAAGGTTCATATTATGTTCAGCTGATTCTGACATTTTATTTACAAATGTTTCAATCGTATCATCTGATAGTGTAATATCGGAGCCATAATTATAAACTAATATTGTAATGCGAAGTAAATCTAACACGGTATTATGTGGAATAACTTGTGTCATTATACATTACACAACCTTTATAATATATGCAAAAAAAAAAAATATACTTCTTTTTTATTATAAACTCAATTATTTTATTTAATGTCTTCTATGAGAGCGTCTTTTATTCTTTCGGCTTTTGCGAGATTTTTTACCCTTAATTTTGTTCTTGCGCGTTTTTCTTTTTCTGTATCTTCCACCCATAGAACCAGATATCTCTCCTAATTCTCCTGTTAAAATTCCAGAAAATGCTAGAGCTGCATCCGCGGCATTTGCGGCTCCAGCGTTAACCCTGTCAATAAACCTGCAAATAGTAGCTTTAACCGCAGCAAATCCAGCGGCTGTTGAGGTCGCAGCGCTTGTAACTGCAACTCTAGCGCTATCATATGCACCTCTTGTTGCAGCAGAAACACTCGCAATTTGTTCTTCCAACGCGGCTTTCTTGGCTGTCATAGAACGCGTCATTGCGCCAGTGTATTCAGTCATTGCCACGTATTTAGCGTTTAATGCATTT
>Ga0114959_10001643_pt1 | contig 19186 bp, 18 predicted proteins | sample C_130625_EF_Meta_FD_87317 | JGI IMG/M metagenome (GOLD analysis project Ga0114959, IMG submission 87317) | Freshwater microbial communities from Lake Croche, Canada to study carbon cycling - C_130625_EF_MetaG | ecosystem: Environmental > Aquatic > Freshwater > Lake | place: Lake Croche, Canada... | reverse complement strand
TATAATATTTTGTACAAGATCTATACAAAAAAGTTTTATATATTTATTATTTTTTTTATATATTATATACATCGTATATAATATATATTTATACGCATTTATTATATATATATATATATATATATTTATATATATATATATTTATATATATATTATATAATATATTATACATATTCATTTATTCCAATATTAAGAATTAGGAATTGCAGAAATATATAAACGAATCATCATTATATAAATTTATATATTTTTTATAGTTATTAATCTTAATAAAGTTGACAATAAATTTATGTGATGCCTTGAAAATATAGTCATATATGTATCTAAAAATGTAATACTGATTAGCTATAAATCAGAGATTAGCAGTCCATTTTTTGCAGTAAATTCTTTACTACTCCATTGTTTATTTGTTACTACTAATTGCGTCATTACTATCGGATTCTCTTATAATTATTTTTTAGTAAATGACCTATGTCCAGATTGTTTTGTATTTGAAGATAAATTGGTATCACCGGTGGTAAGGGTTAGGGTTACTTACAGGTGTAATACCTGTATAGTCCTTTGACAGGTGTAACACCTGTTAACAGCAAATAAAACTTTTATAAATTAAAAATTATATATATTATTATAAATAAAAATAATATGAACGAAGTCATTGATCTTAGTAGTGATGAGAGTACTTCTTCAAAAGTAAGCTCACACCTTAGTAATGATGTTGAAGAAGTTAAAAGGAAACGAAATGAAAAGGCAGTGGAAGACATAGACAGTTCACCATCTAAGATAAAGAAAGAAGATGCTATTGCTCATATCGATGAAGAAACTGTGAATGAAACTAATAGAGTAGTGAGTTACACTGCTACTAACTATCAGTCTACCATCAAAAAGAAAATTCCACTGGAAGATGATGATGCTGTTTTAACCATTGTAACAGAACGTGTTGTAGTTAGTAGCCCTAGAAGAGGTCCCTTAGTGATCAAGAAAAAGGTTCCTCTTGAAGATGATGATCTTGTTTTACTTACTAACCCATGTATGTGTAGTCCCCTGCAAAGTGCCATGAAGGGTGCTGTGGAACGTGATAGACAAGACATTAATGCAGCTAATCAACCACCTTGGTGGTATAATTTGGCCACGGATGTAGGTGATGATATTATCAGCAAATTAAGGTCCAAATAAACTAAATAGTCTCATTGTAAATTAAACTTTTCTTGCATTTATTTAAAAGATATGTATTGTTAATATTTCTAAATAGTATCATGTGTCTTGAGTGTTTCCTAATTCATATTATACATGTTTTTCTTTAATTCGATAGCAGTAGTAATTCTTTTGCAATTGGAAGTTTTCAAATAGATCCTTCTGATCGTACAAATGCTGCTATCTTCCCGAGTATACAAGACTTACCAGTCCCACCAGAACTGGTTAGTAATATGAATACAGGATTGTGTTCATCACTACTTTGTACTATATGAAATAAGTGTTTAAAGCGCTCAAAAAAATCTTTCTGTTCTACATTACTTGGTTGAGCAACTTCTAAATGTTCATTAAGTTGAAGTTGGGTGGCCCTATCGTACTTTGTACATAGTAAGTTAACAATATTAAAGAAAGACATCCCTACCTTACGGATTAGTGTAACTATGAGTAATTAAAAATATATTGTAACATTACCTTGTTATTTAATTGTACTGCAATAGTACTGATAATTAGTAACTGCCGCCATATTATTTTACAGGTGTTATACCTGTACGTCCCAAGTCACCATCACATCTCCAAATTAATTATACTGTTACTACTAATCTTATTTTAAATTTATTTACAATATTTTTACCATTTTATAAATTTATACAATTACTATTTAAATCAATTTTAGTTTTGATAAAAAAATGACACTCTATAAATTTAGTTGCTTAACCAATGAAAATTGTGGAACATTATCGATTTCATAGCCGCGAGATTGATATTTTATTACCCTAATGAGAGTTGCCATTGTAGCAGAGTACCACAAACGAATTGGGAAAAGCGACTTTATATTCGGGTAATTGTTTAAATCCAACTTTTGTGCAACATAAGCTGATATACTTCCACGTTTTTTAACAATGCCATAAAAGTCATGAATATATAGTGTAGTACCATCATAAAAGTTTTTAAGAAATGTAAAATCAAATGATGATACAACAAAATGCCCAAACTCACAAGTTGTCATTCCATCTGTATTCGTTACAGTAATCAGTTGGATTTTTTTTCTACTTGTACTGTGTTTTAGTGTTGTAACATCCAAAATACTGTGATTGAAACGGTAGCCGACGTTGGGGGGACGATAGTGTGTTTGAGACACAACTGGTGGCACTTCGTCAACTTTTGTATATCCAGCGTTGTAAAGAAATTCAAGTAAACCTCTGGAATTATCTACTTTCTCAGCTGGAACATACAGATCTAGATCTGAGTTGATTTCAATTGATGGTCCGTGAATACACTGTTCTGCAGTGGAACCAGAAATAATGGCCCCACATTGTTCAAGTAATTCAATAAATTCCATACTGTTTAACATAAAAATATTCTTAATAATACTCTTCAAATTTTCAATGGCAATTTTTTTCACATGGTCGACACTGTAGTGTGCAAATATGTACTTATTAACAGCCCTTAAAGAATTAATATCCACTAGATTATTGACATGGTTATGTTGAAAAAGAACCAAATCTTGAATATCAGAGAATAAAGGAACAAGTGCAGCAGCGCCATTTAAATCCGTACTATCTGTTGAATTAATTGTAGTGTCTGGATCTGCAGTAGTGACAGTTAAATCCGAACTATCAGTTGAATCAATGGTAGTGATAGGCAATAGTGCATTGAAGTTTTGAATCTTATTGTCAGTAATGTCTGGATCTTCTGTCTTGGGGTTACTTACCGTTAGTAGCTTTTTGTTCAAATTCTCTTTTAGATAAGCAAAGTATGTCTCTCTGTAAATGATTGAACTCATATTTTGTTTAATAAATAGAGCGATACATTTGACTTTCTTCATGAATTTTAATCTACATGTTGATAAAATTTCTAAAGAATCAATTTTGGCAAGTAGTTCCATAACCGGTAGTAGATTTTGAACTGTAGTCTTTGTGATATCGGCCATGAGTATGTATGCATCAATTAAGTCTTGAATCAAGTACATGCATTTATTTAAAAGATATGTATTGTTAATATTGTTAAATGTTTCAAGAGAATCACAAATAGCATCTTGTGTCTTGAATGTTTCCCAATTCATATCACACATATTTTTCTTTATTTCGACAGCAGTAGTACTTCTTTTCCAATTGGAAATGAGTAATTTAATACCATCAACATTACATTTATTAATGATTAGTACTTTATATGCATTCAGAACCTTTTGTATTTTGACGATGAATTCAGTACATAGTAAGAATTTCATGTTAACAATATCAAAGAAAGACATCTATACCTTACGGATTAGTGTAATTATGAATAATTAAATGTATATTGTAACATTACCTTTTTTATTTATTTGTATTGCAACAATATTGATAATTAGTAAAAGGAAAAAGTTTTTTAATCAACTGCCGCCATCTACTTTACAGGTGTTACACCTGTACGTCCCAAGTCACTATCACAGGTGTTATACCTGTGATGGATATTATAAAAATGACTCTTAATTGATCAACATTATAATGGAAGTATAAAAAATTTAATACAAATATAACAAAATATATATAAAATGTCAATATTTCAAAAAGTTAACAATTATTTCCTTCTTAAATCTGAGACTATTGAAGAAATTAGTGCACTTCTTACACACTATAAGACTCTTATCAATAATAGACGTTCAACAGATTCTATTGATTTGCAAATTAACAAATGGACTAAAAGTACTGCCGAAAATAATCCTGAAAATTTAAATAATAAGGCATCACTGGCATGGCTTAAGTTAAAAGATGGGATGTGTGATGATATAACATCCTTCAGTACTACTTACTTTGATACTTTTATTAAGTATACAGGCTTAAGTTTACTTCAAGGTTTAATAGATAAATATGCAATAGATGCAAATATCGTAAAGAATGCATTGTTGAACTTAATACAAATTGTAAAATTACTTTCTGAGATTGATTCTATAAGAACTATTCCATGGCACAGATTAGTTTTTAAGAAAAAAATGGATAATATTGCTGGATTTATAAATTCAAAAATGCACGATTTTATCTACAGAGAAGTTTACATTGCATACTTGGTACAACAAAGAGATAGTAAACTACTAAATCATCCTCGGTTATATTCTACTAACTCAGTCGTTGCAGTCTGTAAAAAAAATGTTACTAAAGTTATGTTGCTCAGTAATAACATGGAAAATATGATTTTACATCCATATATCACAAAAATGGATGATATTAACTGCATTAGACTTGTTAGTAAAGACCTATACTTACACTACAACTCTGAAACAATGAAAGGCATTGCTGTTCAAAATTTAAAAGACATTATAAACAATTTTTTTATGATTAATGTTGATGAGTTCACAACAGCTTTATTGTCCTGTGGTGCTATTCTAGGAGGATCTATAGTAGCACAATCTTTTCATGGTAGTGCTAACACAGTTTTTAGAAAATCAGACGCTAACATTTATGTCCCTATAATGAATAACTATTTTGCGATTGAAGAGTTGATTTTAAAATCCGGATACGAGTTGTATACTACTTCTCAACCATCACTGTTAGAAGACAACTCATACTTTTACTCAAGTGATGTATCATGCCATTTCAATTCAAGTATACTATTTGTTAGAAACTACAAAAATAAAATGGGAAGAAAAGTTCAAGTTACTATAGTTCGTTGTCCTGCTAATGTAGTAACAACTTATGATTTTGGACAATTCGTTGTAAATTTTTTTGATCTAACATTTTTGCAAAACTTTTTTGATGGAATTACTTTATATACTCACGATTTTCACGGTGTTGTTAGAAAAATTGGTAGTATCACATCATTCATAAAAAGAATTTGTACATTTAATGATTCTACTGCCAAGTATCCTGAACTGTTGAGAAACTGGTACAGTATTGTAACAACAACTACTATTCGGTGCTTACAGTATCAACAATGTGGATTTCAAATTGATGGTGTTCCTGAACTTTCTCTTGTTACCGAACTTGGAATTCTATAACGATGTGGCTACTACTACTATATATAGAAACATAAACAGTAATAGTAAATGTATACAATTGTAAAAATAACATAACAAACTGTCATTAAATTTACAGTACAACTATAAGTATTTGAATTTAATTTTTTTTATACAGGTGTTACACCTGTATGTCCGAAATGCTATATATATGACGGGTGTAATACTTGTAACATTGAAGAAAAAAAAAGAAATAATTTCTCAAAAAGAATACTATATAATTATCAGTATAATAATCATTATTAGTAAGAAAAATGAATGATGATATGTTTAATTTCGATGGTAATATATATTTAATAATGTTATTTTTTATAAACTAATAATAATACATATAGATGTTGCAAAAGCCCAATCTACACTTGTCATAGTATCTGCATCATCAACTGCTGAAATTGGTTTCCCTAATGTTACTGATGAAAATGGTATTGATAATGATGATAACGATAAAACAGTATCATTTGTACAATCAGAAGGATGTACTTGTAAAGACCCAGGTGCGAGTGATGATTCTGATAATAGTGACTCTGATGATGAAAATACAAGAAGAAGAACTATTCTTGGTGAGTCCATTACCGGTTCTCCCAGATATCTTAAAAAACTTAGTTTGAGTGGTATGCATATCGTTTCGGAACTTGATAAACCACACATATTTCTAACACTAACGTGTAATAATGAGTGGTCAGAAATAAAAGAAAGAATTGGAAAGGATCAAGTTGCATCTGATAGACCAGATATCACAACTATGGTATTTCATCAACGTTTGGAAGCTTTCTTAAAAAGATATGATTCTGGTAAAGATTACAGAAAGAGCTTTTTGGAGACAGCAGGAGGTTACTACATAAATGAAAACTGTGATTTGCTAACATATCTCAAGTAGTATTCAATATGCACGATTTACTTTAATTTTATTTTAATATGCATGAAATACTTTAACTAATCAAAAATCGTTTTCAGTAATTTATAAATATAAAACATGTTTAGGTGAATAAATGCCTTTTAAATTTAAGTGGATATATGAATTGAATCATCTTTTGTTTTGTTAAGCATCTACATACAAATTAATTTTAAAAAAATTCATTTAAAAAAAAATGTTTAAAAGGTTTAAAAAATAAAAAAAAAAAAAAAAAAATGGAAAAACATTAAAAAATTAAAAAAAAAAAAAAAAAACTTTTCAATTAACAATATAATAATCATTATATATTAATAATTATTACTAAGAAAATGGATGGTGATATGTTTAATTTCGATGGTAATATATATTTAATAATGTTATTCCTTATACCTAATAATAATACATATAGATGTCGCAAAAGCCCCATCTACTCCTGTCAAAGTACCTGCATCATCAAAGACTTCTGTAAATGATGATGGTAGCAAGATTAGCGTACCTGTATATGTTAGTTATCTTGGAGCTGAAGATAAAAAAAATAAAAAAGCATTTAAGACATACATGGTCGTAATATCTGGTCTTACCTTTGATCAAGATGTAAACAATCCAAATTACTCCACCAATGATATGTTGGAGGAATTTGGAAAAAGATATGATTCTGTTCACAAGTGTTGTCTTCCAATGCCAAAAGATTCTGGTAAAGATTTCAGAAAAGGCTTTTTGGAGGCAGCAGGTTACTATACAAATGAAAACTATGATTTGCTAACATATCTGAAGTGTGTATCATATCATAATGTAAAGGGAAATATGGATATTTTAAAATTCAAACATAACAATGAATTTGTAAACAGAAGATTTCCTACATACTTCATCTCTGTCCGTAATAAATTTCACTCTAATGCAGATGAATTTGATATTGATCTATCAGTTAAAGTACAACAACTACTGAAAGATATTGCCGAAAAGAATTTTCAATTCTCATCGAAAGGTGAATTAGGAAAAAGAAGAATTGAGTATGACTTCTATGAAGCAAGAGCTGAACTCAGTAATTATCCAGACTCTAAAGAGTATAAACAGGTAAAACTATTACTTGCGTGCGTTGATTCTATTAAGGAAAGAGAGCATAAAAGATCATCAGAGTTTTCACCTCATGGTAATCATGTTAAATTGGAAGAAGACATTCCTGATGTTCCATTTGAAGTCATTACTCCATTTAAATTGAACTCTTCCGATAAAGTACCAACTACTCCAAGTAGTGAGTCAACTACTTTGTTAACAAGATTGCATCTGAATGAAGTAAGTTCAATTGTCCAGAATGAGGAAGATGGGGAATTAGCCGAAGCAATTGAATCGACAATGAAAAATTCTTCTGACTCTCCTCCTTCTTCAGATAAAAAAATTTTTGGCTCTCCTCCAAAAAGAGCAAGAGGAAAGTAAAGTTCTGATATAAATCAATCAGCTGTTTTTATTTTAATATGCACGATGTACATATCATTCAATTATTTTTATTTTAATGTGCATGAAATATTTAAATAATCAAAAATCGTTTTTAGTAACAACTTTACTACTCCATTGTTTATATGGTACTACTAATTGCGTCATTACTTTGAATATAACACTATCGGATTCTCTTATAATTATTTTTTAATAAATGACCTATGCTCAGATTGTTCTGAAGATAAATAGGTATCACCGGTGGTAAGGGTTAGGGTTACTTACAGGTGTAATACCTGTATAGTCCAATGACAGGTGTAACACCTGTATAATGCGACAAAAAAAAAAATCAACAGGATTTTAATTAAGAAAAAAAACTAATAATATAGACATAATGAGTGAGTATTCTCTAAGAAAACATAAAGTAATATCACTTAATGAAAGAGATATATTTTATAAGAAGTATCATTTTTCTTTAAAGATTGAGAAAGTAGATATTGAAGGTAAAGCAAAGAGATTGTTTTGCATTGATACGATAAATGAAGATCATAAATATGAATATGAATTAAGATCAACCAAGATAGTTTATACATCTGCAACGATCAATAATAATGAAATACGATATAATTATAATATAGTAAGGAATCATATTCAAAATGGTGATATACTATACTTATTTGAAAATAGTTTATATGGTGAACCATATTATGCAGAGCATTTTAATACATTTGATGAATTCTATACTATGGCCCTTGCATACGACAAAGTCAATTTTACGTTTGTACCACTAAATGTATACATACAGTTAATACAAGGAGATTTTAAAGAAAAGGTTACAAGAAATCCTTCTCCTCAATATAAACAAGTTCGTCAAGAATGGGATATTAGTAGACCATGTCTGCATTGTGACTATACATTTTTGATTAGTCAAGGTCCAGCTTTTAGAACAAAGTGTTGTTGTGATGGAAAAGTTATAAAACAAAAACTACCCCAAGACTTACTGTATCTTTTGGATACTGAGTTGTTCCAAAAAAACTGCTATATTTATAATAACCTTCTTTCCTTTGGTTCTCTAGGTGTTGATAAAGAGTATGATTCTGCATTTATTAAAACCCAAGGTGGTTCGGTAACGTTACAAGGTCGCACATACTTACTTCATCGTCGTGAAAATAATACCAAGGCACTGGTATTTTATACAAAAGGATTGAAAAATAATGATGAAGAAGATAGAATATATAGTGATGTAGAAAAAGTAGTCGGTCCTTATAATATGAATGGTAATAAAACTAACGATTGTAGTCCACATATTCGTATTGTTGATATGCTAAGAAGAGAACAGCTCCTTGTTAATAATCTTGCACACGAATATACAACTATTATTGAAAATATGCAACATATGACTTACGAACAACTACGGGTTGAGGTAAATGAAAGTTTATCAGTATTTGATGTTAGTCACTACAGAACTTCAGACAGAGGTGATCCTTGTATGCATGTAATTTTAAAGGATAGCAAAGGTTCTCATTCATTAGTCCATGCATCAAATCCATATTATGAAGCGGTAAAAATTTTACTTTAGTATAATAAATAATTAATGTAATCCTTATACCTACGTAGATTGCTTATCCTTTGCTATTTCCTTATGGTGAAAGAGGGTACTGTAAAGGTAATAATCATCTTACCATTGATGGTAGCGAAGTAAGTCATAACGAGTATATCTGTAGTCAAATGTTAATGCCTGAAGAAGATATGTACTACATAAACCCTATTACTGGTAAAAAAGTACCTTGTAATAGATTTAATATACTGTCTAATCTATCACAACACTACTATGTGGATCAACTTAGTCGTCAAGTAGACCCAAGACTAGACCATCAACGTTACCTGAATAGAACATACTTCAAAAAAACAAAAGGAAATGATGATTCTGATGATAGTGATTCTGATGATGAATCTGATGAGTCTGACAGTGATGATGAAAATACAAGAAGAAGAACTATTCTTGGTGAGTCCATTACCGGTTCTCATAGACATCTTAAAAAACTTAGTTTGAATGCTATGCATATCGTTTCGGAACTTGATAAACCACACATATTTCTAACACTAACGTGTAATAGTGAGTGGCCAGAAATAAAAGAAAGACTTGGGAAGGATCAAACTGCTTTTGATAGACCAGATATCACAACTATGGTATTTCATCAACGATTGGAAGCTTTGTTGTATAACTTAGCAAATGGTAAGTACTTTAAGTTTAACATTGATATTTCAATGGCAAGGCAATATATCGCTACATATGATTCATCAAAAGATATTTACTCAGGAGCTTATAATGATTGTAGTAAGTTCCATAACTTTGGGATACTCGAACAATCAGTTGAAAACTTCAAAGTAGTTTATGAAGGAGAATGGAAACATGGAGTTCGCCATGGATTTGGTATTCTCAAGCAACCATTTAATGTTACATTTAGCGGAGAGTTCAAGAATGATATTCCAAATGGACAAGGAACCTTACTAATTCAAAGAAGTAAGTACTATGAAAATGACTGTGAAGTGTCGTATGGTTCTTCAAGTATGATTTTTTCAAAAATTCAAATTGATGATAAGTTTTATACATTAGAATCTTATAGTGGAAACTGGGAAAGTGGATTACTTTACTTAAAAGAAGAAGATGGAAAAGCACGTAGAATACAGTATGATGGAGTTACATTTCATGGTTTTATGGATGCCAAAAATATAGCTAATGGTAAAGGTTTGTTACTCTTTCCTGATGGTACTACTTACAATGAAGTATTTATAGATAACAAAACTCAAGTGATAAATAAAGTCCAGTATCATATGAATGTCATTGAGTATCAACATAGAGGTTTACCGCACTGTCACTATGTCGCAAGATTAACTAATATGCCTAAAGCTGAATGTATGTTGGTCCAGTGGATTAATGAGAATATCAGTACCAAAGGTTTTGAAGGATTTGATAATAGTAACAAAGATAGTTCGGAGTATCTCTTGAAGGAAATCATTAGAAATAAAATGCAACACAAGTGCTCTGATATAACTGAAAGTAATCCTCGTGGTTGTCGTGTAGAAGACAAAGTTACATGTAAAATTACATGTAAGAAGTTTTATCATGCTACCGTGGAATCAGACACAGCATTTTTTGACAGTTCTGGATTTCCAAAGTATAGAAGAGCTAAAAGTGATCTGAAAATTGTACCGTATAATCCACTTATTTGTTTGGACTGGGATGGGCATGCTAATCTAGAATTTACTGGACTGTCATATGCAATCATGTACTTGTATAAGTATATTTTCAAAGGTAATACAAAAGTACAAGTATCAATAACTGGAGGGAAGAATGATGAAATTGCATACTACTTAAAAACAAGAAAAATTTGTTCTATGGATGCAGTAAATAGATTCTTTGGATATCAAACTTATCCCAAACCATTTCCATCAGTTAAAACGATTAAGGTTAAACTTCAAGTTCAAATGGATCTAGTACTTTATGAAAATAAGCTATGTAGTTTATTTGTTTATTTTAGTCGTCCTGAAAGCATGAAAAATCTGACATATGTCGAGTTTTTTACAAAATATACTTACAAACGAAAAAAAGATAACAAAAAAAGAAAAGCAGTAGATGAATTCTATACAAAGGGTTTTAATAAAAATGTTACTCATCCTACTGAAAAAACACAAAAAAAAATTAAAATAGAAGTCATCATTAAAGTAAGAAAAAGAGTGAGTGGATTAGTTAAACTTCAAGGACTATCTATTAAGTCTGGGGAAATATGTTACTTGAGAATGCTACTAAAACATAAAGCGGCAAAAAGTTACGAAGACCTTTATACCTTTAATGGTATTAGATATACAACTTTTCAAGAGTCTGCTAAGAAACATGGTCTTTTAAAGGATATGGAGTTTTTAAAAGAAGAGTTTTTAGAAATATTTCAGAGGGTTCTTTCATGTGAAAAACGAAGAATGCACTACGCCATTTGGTTAGGACAAGACTATCCAGTTAATTTTATGTTTAATGATGGGAAATTCTGTAGTATTAGGGAACATAATAAGAATCATGATGGATACTTATATAAAGAAATGGTCCACGATTGGATTAAGTCTGAAATTTATTCACCTGAACAAATTAAAAATAAATTCTTAACTGAAATTGATAAGTACCTTAGTGATATTGGGCAAAATATTACTACGTATGGACTTCCAAAACCAGTAGAAATTAGATCAGAGGTTGACTACGAGTTGTCGAAATACGATAGGGCCACCCAACTTCAACTTTATAAACAGTTAGAAGTTGCTCAACCAAGTAATTTAGAACAGAAAGAATTTTTTGAGCGCTTTAAACATTTATTTCATATAGTACAAAGTAATGATGAACATGCTCCTGTATTCATATTTTTAACCGGTTCTGGTGGAACTGGTAAGTCTTGTGTACTCGAAAAGGTAGCAGCATTTGTACGATCAGAAGGATGTATTTGTAAAGTTTCAGCTGCAACAGCTTTAGCGGCAAGTATATATAATGATGCTACAACATTTCACTCATTAGCAAAAATACCTGTCGTTGAACAGTGCGACAGAGAGTTGGAGTACTCGGTTACACTAAAACTAACACAGGAACGAACAGAGCTACTACTCAAAGCGAAAGTTATTATCATTGATGAAGTATTCTTTTCACATCGCGAGTGTTTGGAAGCATTTTACTACTGCGAACGACTAAATGGACTAAAAGGTAAAATTATTCTTACCGCTGGAGATAGAAAACAGCTACTTCCAATAGCGGAAGGAGGAAGCAAACATGATCAACTAGCCATTGTTCTTTCATCATCAGAGTTATGGAGTTTATTTAAAAATAATATATTTGAACTAAAACAAAATATGAGGCTATCAGATACGAGAGGAATGAGCGAAGAGGAGTTAAAACAACAAAGAAACTATGCAAATACTTTAGAAGATATTGGTAATCAAACATCAAAATATACAAAAGTTTCTAAAGATGATTCGTGTACTGATGATGAACAAATATATCACTTACATTGTGTTCACAAGTTTGTAGTTAAAAACATAGCAGAAACCGAAGCAGTAATAGAAGATAGTTTAAACTGGTTGTATGAATCTGGATTTAATGAAGAATCAATAAAGTCATCAGCAGTAATTGTTGGAACAAATAAATTGGTTGATATGTGGAATAAAAAAATACAACAACGAAATACAAATGATGAGGTGCTACTCACATCAACTGATTTTTTGGCGGATATTGATGATGATAAAAATTTCATTAAAGAAATGTTATCAACACAAGTTTTAAATACAAGAAATCACGTTTCAGCACCACCACATGAACTAAGACTAAAAATTGGTGATGTTTGTATACTCACAAGGTAAAATTTACATCTTTATCCTACTTCATTTTCTAACTAAATCTTCTAATATTTTAAGGAATATTTGTCAAGAATATGGTTTTGTTAATAATGCGAGGGTTGTTGTAATAGAATTTGGAAGAAACTCTATATGCGTTGAAACTCTAGATAAGAAAAGGAAGAGACTATCACTACCAAGAATCAAGTTTAGATTCCGTGTCGCTTATGGACAATCTTATACTATGATTCGTTTGCAGTATCCCCTTAAATTAGGTAATAAATTCTTAAAATATTATTTACTACTACCAATAGTGACAATAACCACAATGTAGCCTATGCATTCACAGTTCACAAAGTCCAAGGACAAACGGTACAAAAACTTTTATTTGATTTAAGAGAAAGTGTATTCTCACATGGAGGGTTATATGTTGCTCTATCAAGGGTTAGAAAATTTTCAAATATTGCTTTTGTAGTAAATGCAGCAAATGTAAACGAAGATGAAAATTCAATAATGGTCAAAAATATTGTATTTGAAGAAGTACTTCGTAACTTATAAGTATAATCTAATTTTATTAGTTATTAAATTTAACAAATTTTAGTAGCCTACTGAATGAGTCCATAGAGCATATTTTTCTTCGTTTTAACTTTACTAACGAAGAAGTATCTTTAGTATCAGTAGTAGTTGATTTCTCTTCTTCACCATCTTGAAGTAAGTCTCTCCATCCATAAGTATGTATATTGTTTTTACTGTTGTACAATTTCATAGCTTCCATACGTTGTAAAAATATCTCAATTGCTACATGAGGTCTATCAAATGCAGAGTGATCTATTCCAACCTTTATTTTAAATTCAGGCCAGCGATTAACACATGATAAAATTGTGATAATTTCATTTTCATAAATTGAATTGTTTTCTTCTTTATCACCATCATTGTTGTTTTGGATTTTGATAGAATATCTATCTTTACGCCCGTACTTAACAACCTTTTTATTATCATTCATGTTTTAGTAAGTAATCCTTACTATGATATGTTTTCTAAAAAATTGCGTTTTTTTTATACGTCACCACAGGTGTAACACCTGTAACACCTGTATATTATTTTTTAAAACTGAAATAGGATTTTGAACATGTTACCTAACAATATAAAAAATAACAAAATTGCTTTAATATGTTACCTATTATTGCAAAAAATCACAAAATTGCTACCATATGGAATACAATATATCAAGAACTTAATGATGATAAAGAACTATTGTTGTTATCTACTGACTCTGTTATTTTTTCTAATAACAAATTATTACTTCCACAATGTTGCGATATAGATGATATAAATGATATAAAACATGTAACAATTCCACCACATAGATTGCGATTGAAAATAGGTGACATATGTCTACTCATGAGGTTTTTTATATAATATTTAATCTTATTAAATACTAATATTTTATATATGACAATAAAATAGGAATATTTATCCAGAAAATGGATTTACCTGTGGCACAATGGTTCGCATTTTATCATATGAAAACTCCTGTATACTTATAGAGACTTTAGACGATTGTAATAAACGTACTTTGCTATCAAAATTTATTTTTAAGATCAAGTTCCAATATAAAGAAGAATACTATACAATAAAACGAGAGCAGTTTCCTTTAAAACTTGGTAATTAACAAACATACTAAATCATCCCAACTAACTACAATCCTTCCAGGTTATGCAGTAACGACATATACTGCACAAGGTCGCTTTAATTTGAACGGAAATTATTTTTGAAAAACATGATAACAACTATATTGAAATACATTATATCTTTTCTTGACAAGAATTCATATGAACAATGTAATTTTAAATTCAGTATTTGTCTTTTTTAAATTTTACTTAGTTAAATCTAAAATATACTATTATTAATAAGTTGATACTAATTAGCGTAGCTTTTTATCAAATTTTTAGTAACCCATTAGTGCATCAGATAAATTATCCTTGTTTTCTTTAATTACACATGTTTTAAATGGATACGTAATAGCAGTACGAACCCTAATGTGTTTGTTAATTAAATCTAAAATCAAAGTAGTATCATCTTTGAGGCGATCAAAGAAATCCTTATGTCTTCTATCTTTGTTATAAGGATAGTAGTATAAATAATCAATGACAGATAACGTACGTTCATCTATCATACTGTATTCTTCAACAATAAAGACCTTTGACATGTTTATCGCACTTTCTTTTTCTTCAGTTTCACCTATATACAAATTAGTATGTGTATGTAAAAATTTTTTACATCTTATGTTACCTAAAGTGATTCTGTTCTTCATTACTTTGTTCTTTGTCACTTCATCCTCCATCATTTCAAAATCTTTGCCCTTTATAATTTTAAATTTTTTTCAGGGCTTCATAAATTTACTGACACAGGTGTCATGCCTGTTATTTTACTTTTTAAACTGCAGTTTAATTGCTGCTTATTAAATAAGAAATATAATCATATTAACAATCTGTTTCAAGTTATTGTATTATATTATAAAACATTCAATAGTGGTAAGTTATAAAAAATACAATAACATAATTATAGAAAAAATGAATAACAAGTATAAGTATAGTATTGGTAGTATTAATCTTACAGCAAAAGATCAATCTACCATTAATTTTCAAGGTACATCAAACAATGTCATTAAAGATGATGATACTGACAATTTACAGAATACATATACTTCATCTGATATATTACATATAAATAAAGAAAATGATAGCAGTAATAATGAAAACTTTATCACAGATAACATGGTTCCACAGAATGAGATGATTATAAGTAATGGTTCTTATTTTAAGATGAATAGACGAAAGATAAATATAGCTGCAAATACAAATATTCATAATAATGATAGTGATGGTATTACGAATAAGGGTACTACTATCAGTATTGTGACTGGACATAATAATATAAATGTTGATTTTAAGAATGATACTAAAGATACTGGGAGTAATATTAATAATAATATTGACGAATTATTGATAGATGATATGATTCCACAGAATGAGATGTTTATAAGTAGTGATCTTCATTTTAAGACGACTAGACGAAAGATAAGTATAGCAACAAGTAGAAATAATGATAGTGATGGTACTCTGAATAAGGGTATTACTATCAATATTGTCTCTGGAGATAATAATGTAAATGTCGGATTTAGTGCAACAAATAATAAGACACAACACGACTTTACATCAGTAGTACTCAAAGAGATTTTAATAGTTTGTGTATCATTAGTTTCACTTACTTTACTACTGTTACTCATTTCAGTGAATTTATTGACGATATCACAACTATCTATAATGCAGAACTTATATCATTCTGTTCAGATTGGATCCACTTCAGGAGATTGTTTATTATATACTGTACTACTGTCGTTATTTTGTTTAGTTCATTTCAATAGTTGAAATACTTGCATAAGTTTTAGATAAAACTTTTTGTATTTATTTATTAATACGGAATATAATTCTACATGCTAACAAATCAAAGTCTATTTATCATCTAAGTCAATTTCATCTAAATCAATTTCTTCTCCATCAATAAGATCAGGTATACTTGATGTATCATTATCGTCTGCCTTTATTGTCCTAGGATAACAGCAGTATGGCTCATAGTTGGCCCACCCATCTCTTGCTAAAATACATTCTAGGCAAATGTAGTTTACTTTACTACTCCTTAGACAAACAGTATTAATGTTACGAGTGTATGATTGATCCATAATGTCACCAGTGCAGTATGATTATAGTACAGTAGATGTAAAGTGATCTTTTGATATTTACGATGATGGTTTAATAATAATAATGATGATGATGATAACGATAATTATAAAGATGAAGATAGTGAAAATATTGTTGTTGTTGATGATGATGATGATGATGATGATGATGATGATGATGATGATGATGATGATGATGATGATGATGATGATGATGATGATGATGGTGTTGATGATGTTTATAATGTTGACAATTTTGATAATGGTAATGTGATGAATATGATAATAATGATATAATACCTGAACCAAATACAATACTACTAATGATGATCCATTCAGACAGGTTTTAGACCTGTTTGTTTTAAAGAACTTGTCTGACGTTTCATGACTTCAAGATATATCTATCCTAATATATATTAGTATGATTAATAAATATTATATCTAATAAATTATTAAAAAATGTCTAAAAAAATTAATGTTAAAGGTAATAATATTACATTCGGTCCTGTTGGTGGTGATATCCATGATTTAAGTTTACAAACTACAACTAATTATATTGGTAAATCATCAATTGAGAAAGCCAATATACCACATAATCTTGGTACAAATACAACAGCTGATAATGATGATAACAAAGGTACCATTAGTGCACAAAATACAAACAAAACTGATGTAGTACTATGTGCTTTAGAAGGATGTTCTAACCTTGCTAATAAAGACTTTATGTGCATAGAAACGTAAGGACTTCAATTTTATCTAATAATATCCTAATTTTATCATAACAATACCATAGATTTGAACAATATTGCAGTTATGACCATTTCAAACAAGCACTTCGTGAAATCTATGCACCTGGTACTGGTGATAATTGTAGTCATTTATTGATTACAACGGAGACTCCACCTTATCGTGGTACTAATCCAAATTCCTTGGGAGTATCTTGTTTTCATTCAAGAACGAAACATTCACTGGGTGGAAAAGTACATCCATGTTCTAAAGGACACTACATATGCATAAAGTGTAGTAATTTATCCTTTCCATATACTGTTTTTGTGTGCTACAATTGCATTGTCGCTGGGCCACTGCTCCTTCAGAATGATACTTCACCAAGAGGTCGCTGGGCCAACGGTATGCCAACTATTTGTCCTGGTTCATTCCACAGTAGAGCAGTATTGCCAGGCACTGATTTCGATCATAGTAGTATACCAACGGGTCCCATTGTAAACGGTAGTGCAGATCCAGAGGAAGTTATGTCAAGAAGGGATCTTATAGATGTACTAGGTGACAAAAAGGATAAAGTAAGGGATCACTACAGAAGGTTGTACAACAACATGTCGCCTTCACGTTGTTTTCCTTCTCACCCAAGTCTACGTATGCCTGCTAAAAGTGGGTACAGTAGTGACAGTGACAGCGACAGCAGTGATGGCTTAGTTATTATTCCTCAAGATAAAAAGTCTAGCACCAACACCTCTGGTAGAACTTTATCTCTAGGTTCGTCTCTCGCATCTCGAGCTCAAGCTAAGAAAACAAGGAGTATCCTAAATTCTGGTAGTGTCCCTATTAATACTGTACATGCAAATATGGTATCAAGTTTGCACTTAGTTGAGACAGGTCCAATTGGGCAAAAGATGGTCCAGTGTGAAGAGGATCACAACTTAGCAGAAGCACTAGAAGTCACAGATGCAAACAACCTTTACATTCCTACACCATCAAACAACTTAATACCATCTCCACTAGCATCTCCGACTCAAGCTAAGACCGTCGACACCTCTAGTGACGGCCAGTCTCCAGGTTCGATTTTCACATCTCCTTTGCTTGGGACCCCTGACAACTCCATACCTTCCAGTGTACCTTTAGTTACTCACAATCCTTTTACTAATGGTAGTGTTGGTAGTGGTGGTAGTAACAGTTATAATGCGATGGCTGATGAGTTCACAGATGCAAACAACCTTTACATTCCTACACCATCAAACAACTTAGTACCATCTCCACTAGCATCTCCGACTCAAGCTAAGACCGTCGACACCTCTAGTGACGGCCAATCTCCAGGTTCGATTTTCACATCTCCTTTGCTTGGGACCCCTGACAACTCCATACCTTCCAGTGTACCTTTAGTTACTCACAGTCCTTTTACTAATGGTAGTGTTGGTAGTGGTGGTAGTAACAGTTATAGTGCGATGGCTGATGAACTATTCAATTTGCCATATATAGTAATTATTCCCGATACTGACCAAACCGTTACTGAACAAGCAAGACTCATTAGTGGATTGACTTCGGATTCTACTCAAGATGGGGTTAGGGAAGATGGGGTTATTGTTAAAATGAAGTTTAGAAGGTTAAATAATGAATAGGAACTAGCTAGCAATTAGCTGTTTACCGCTAATTCCATTTTCACACGACATCAAGTTGTAATAATTCTACATATATATTGTATATTAATAAAAACGCAAACATAAAACGGTTAGAAATTTGCTTGGCACGAAGTGGGTTAGGCTAGTAGAATAGTTATTATCACCATCGTTTTTACTGTCAATATTTCTAGCTATCTTATCACCATCACCATCATCATCACCATCAC